>Ga0070750_10002636_pt1 | contig 9974 bp, 8 predicted proteins | sample VirMetDEL_Nov_24_FD_77013 | JGI IMG/M metagenome (GOLD analysis project Ga0070750, IMG submission 77013) | Aqueous microbial communities from the Delaware River and Bay under freshwater to marine salinity gradient to study organic matter... | ecosystem: Environmental > Aquatic > Marine > Coastal ... | reverse complement strand
GAGCAACGGTGTCGTACCCCATTCTGCCTTTGTACCGATAGTTTCGGTGTACTTGGCTAGGGCATCGTTCCTGACTACCGTGAACTCCCTAAGGCGTGTGTTGCCTCGGTAGAACTCTCGCATTAGAGCGCATGGCTCGTCGTTCGAGATGTAGATGGTGACAGGATAAATCTTCTTAGGCATCTGTCTCACCTTCCGGTAGAACGGAAAATCCACCGTCGATAATTTCGATACGGTCGATGTCGATAGCACCTTCTTTCAACGCCCTGATTACGTCAATAGCAGAGTTCAGGTTTTCCTGAAGTCTATCTACTTCTAGCGTCTTTAGCCCGTAGAGTTCCCACGGGTTTACTTGTTGCTGTTGAACCAACTGTTCTACCTCTGGCTGTGGCACACCTTTTGGTGGCTCCAGTCCTGCAAACTTTTCCCTGACAAGTTCCAAGTCCTCACCACGGATTCTTGCTAATTGCCTGTGCCAGATGTCCTTCGGCATATCGAACTCGCCGTTCCACATCATAGGCTCGTCAATCAACTCATCAGTATTCGGGTCTTGGTACGCATCAAAGACTTGGACGAATTGAGGAAACTGTTTCTCTAATTCTGCCTCTATGCAGCAAAGCCGCACATGCCTTGTTTGGGCGAGATACGGGTTAGTCCACCGTCCCACACGCTGAAACGTGCAGTCACAGAGGTCGTCCCCCGTTTCCCACATGATCTCTCGGTCAGTAATAGAGTCGAGAAGAGTCACTTGTTCTTACCCAACGTCTGACACAGTGCCAGCAGCGATGATCTTCCGTAGCACTGTTGCGCTAGCGAAGATGCCTGAAGACGTGGTAATCGCACCTGCTGGTGCAGTACCGGCTTCAAGAACTACTGCCTGGGTTGGTTCAGTCGTTGCGAATGCGTTTACTGGTCCGCCACGGTAGTTACCTGCGGTAGAACGAACGTCACCAGTTGAAGACACGATGTTGCCCGAAACAGTCGAGCCACCCGTAAGCGTCTGACCAGATGAGTCAACGTGTCCTACACGGGTTCCTTCGTAGTAAATGTCGAGGCGGCTGTTAGCACGGTCTCGACGGAATCCAGTATGTGTTGAACTTACTGCCATTTATTTATTCCTTTGCTGAAAAGGGTCAGCACCTGAAAAGGTTTAGCCCCGCCCCCGAAGGGACGAGGCATCAATCAACTAAACCGTAAAGTCTCGGTTTGCCTTCACGCTGATGTAGTCAACGTCAAGGGTCTCAATAGCTGCACCCTTGGCTTCTACACCTACGCAAAGTGCGAGGTTGGTCGTGGTTGACACAGCACCAGTAACGGTCTTCTTCAACTCTTCGTCGATGTACCAGCGAGCGGTTCCATCATTTGTGAGTTCAAGTCGGAGAATCTGCCATTCACCGGCTACTGCGTCGTCATCGAGGTCAACCGTCGTCGAGTCGGTCACACCAGTCGTGGTTCCGCCGTTGTATACAGCGTGCCAGTCTTCGTCGTCAGTCAGTTCTGCCGAGAGGTAGAAACCAACGTAGTCAGAAGCGACCGGAGTAATGGTCGTTGTCGCAGCAGAGAGAATGTCGGTCTCGATGCTGAGAGTCTCTGGAGCAATGTCTGAGAAGCCAATGAAGACTTCCTTGGTGTCCAAGTTTTCCAACTGAACACGGGTCTCAAGAACAATCGTTCCCATGAGTCCCACATCGAATCCAGCCTGAGTACCAACCAGCGTAGTGTGGTTGTCTTCGTTAGTCGTGGTGATTCGACCAGCACCGGACAGGAATCCAGCAATGGTTGGAACACCAGCGTCTACTTCAGCGGAACCCTGTCCACCAACACAAAACGGTCCGAGGTTTCGGAGTTCTGCTGTGTTTGCAATCGCGTCTTCTCCGTAGAAATCGTAGAAGAGTCGAATTTTGCTATTTGCGCCACTCTGAGGCATTTGTTTTTCCTTTTACTCTGAATGAGCCTAGATCAAGCAGGAACCCACTGGTCTCTGCCTACGTTCTTGATGACATCGCCCTTCACATCCAAGTGGAGTATGCCGAACGTGACATCTTGAACATCAATTACTGAAGCGGTGACTGCTCGCGAGCGTGAGGACTTCTTGTATTTCACAGAGTCACCCACACCAACAAGCACACCGTCTTTTTCTGTCTTACGAACAGTCATTAGTTAGCCCACTCGTCCTAACTCGTAGGGGCTGTGGCGTCTGAAATGACCTCAAAAATCCAGTTTCCAGCGCTGCGTTCCCCGTAAGCATACTCGTCACGGTGGAACATCTCAGATGCACCGCCACCAAGTCCCTCGTTACGAACCATCTTTACCCAAGGTGCGCGCGCTTGTACCAGTACAACAGCCCCGTTAGCACCAGAAGCGAAGACGCCACCTTTAGCGTCGTCGGCTGCGTCAATCGTGATGTTGTCATCCGTGAATCCCTGGGCGTTGGCGATTGGAAGGTTGAAAGCGTTCTTGAACACTTCTGCGGTAAGACCGTCTACGTCAGCGTAAGTACCGACACCGGCTACGAGTTCGTCGTAGAGGTCTTTCATCTGGAATGAGTGAAGCACGAATGCTACTTTTCCAGACCACGGCTCAGTCGTGTTACCTCGTACTCGGTATGCACCAGCAGCGATTACACCAGAGGTGAGTGCCGAGCCAGCGGAACCAAGTTGGGTAGTTGCACCGTCGAGAACGGCAAGACCGTCCTTGTCTTTCTGAGTTTCGATTGCCTGCTGACCGAGTTGACCAGTCTTGGCAAAAACGTTCTTCGAGATGTTTCGTGCCGTTCGGTCAGTAATAACCGTGTGGACTGAAATAACCGAAGGAGTAACAGTGAACACGCTGTCGGACAACTGTTGTGGGTTGTCTTCTTCGGTGTTCTCAGTGATGTTTACAGCGGTCAACTGTGCAAGAGAAATCTCGCGCCAGTCGTTACCAACGCCCTGACCAAGATTGACTCGGTCGGACAACTGCTGCATTACACCATCGTACTTTCGCACAACACGAGCCTGTGCGACGACCGTAGGCAGACTATCTGCCATCTGGTCTGTGGTTGTGTAGCCATTAGCCATTGTTTTGTTTCCTAGCTATACGGCAGTTTGAATCCACGTGCGGCAAGAAGTTTCATGGCTCTTGCGTCATCAGCGGGGGAGTCGTAAATCCCAGCGTTGTACTTTTGTAGCCACTGGGAATCTGTCTCTGACCCACTTGAGCCTGTGCCTCCATCAAAGGAGTTTGCTTCTCCACCGGCAGGAACCTCTGCCTGTTTAGCTGCGATTGTCTGTTTTTTAAGTTGTTCGGCTTCACCCAATGTTTGAGCAGCCTGGACAGCAAGAGTCGGGTCTGAGTACCCCAGCAGCAAATTTCGATGCTGGTCGGAGGTCAGCCCGTGCTGTTGCATTAGATGGTCTACCGAAGCACGCTTAGCAGTTTCTTCTGACTGTTGCTGAGTAGTAGTCAACTGTGATCTGAGGTTTTCGGCTTCCTGGTGTGCCAAGTAAGCCGCTTTCGCAGCGTTGGCTTGCTGGTTTGCCATGCCTTCAGCAGTTTGTGCGTCATAGCCCTGATTCTCAAGTTGAGCCTGCAGAGACTGTGCGTACCCACGTACTTCAGCTTCGAGAATATTGTCGTTTTGCTGTTGAGTGATTCGCTGAACCTGTTGGCTCATTTCATTCAACTGCTTATGAAGTTCGCTGATCTGTGTGTCTTTAGAAGACTCGATTTTAGAAACTTCAGACTGCGAATACGTTCGTTCCTGAGACTTGGAGGTTTCTGATTCTTCAGATGCCTCTTTTGTTGCTTCCGCAACTTGCTCAGTCTCTTCAGTAGATTCGCTTTCTACGTTCTCTTCAGCACTAGGTGTGGTTTCTTCGGTGTTGTCTACCGCCCCGTTCTCTTCGTTGTTCTCAACCCCTGAGTCCTCTGAAGTTTCAGCCCCTTCTTCTGTACTGGCTTCCGTTGACTCGTACCTGTCATCGAACTCGGCAGGAATGAGTGGTTCGTCGCCAGCGTCAAAAAACGCTTGTTCCAGATTGTCAGACGTTGCTTCTTCAACTTGAGAAGACGTGGTATTTGGTGTGACCATCTATTAGTCCTCTTTTAAATGAAAAAGCCCACCCGCCGTGCCAATGAGCACAGAAAGTGGGACTTGCCCGAAACCTATTCAGTTTTCGTTACGGCTCTATCCCCACATGGTTCCAGTAACCGCATTTACATAATACAGAACATGATGGGGTAACAACAGTTACGTCACCTGACTTCACAAATAGGCGACCGTCTTGGATTATCCCAATCGTGCGTGGACACTTGGAACATCGAACCCTGTTTCCGGTCAGGCGTACTTCTTTAGTTGCCGCCGAAGATTCTGTCAGCAGTGGACTGTCCTTGACTCTGTTTGTTGTCGAAACGCCTGAATCCCTGTTGGCGTTCTCTAATTTCCTGATTTATCTCTGCACGCATCTCTGGAGACGTGGATGGATTCTCAGCAAGCGCACGCAACTCTGCGGTACTTAGCGGTGATGACTTGATACCAAATCCTTCTGACAAAGCAAACAGCCCTGTCAATCCAAGACCAAGCCAGTCTCCTTCTGACAGATTATCTTTTGCCTCGCCACTAAGTTCGCCCGCTTCTGAGGCTGCGAACGGAAGAACACCTTCAGCAAAATACTGAGTAATTTGTGCTGCCTGTTCTGGCTTTGAACCTTTCGGGTTAAATAGTGATCGCCCAAGAAAGTCTTTGTTTTCGTACAAGTCCATTCCCATTGCTACAAACGGGGCATTACCAAGAGATCGCACTGTGTCTTTTGTGCGTAGGTTTCCCACGTTTACAAGCATGCGCGCCAATGAGTCCCACGGACCAAACACTGACCAGTCTCGATTGAAAGCACGGAAGCGCAAAAAGTTTGAGTTGTACTTTCCGTTTACTACAGGACGGAAGTCTGTGTCTTGTCCTTGTAATTCGTTCAATGCAACAGTCAGCAGTGTGCCGTAGCCAATCATTCGCATCAGCGCACGGCGAGCGTATTTGTCCTGTGTTCGAGAGAACTTATTTACCTTTGGAAGATCACGCTGTAATCTTCGACCAGCGACAGGAATCAGGTCTAGCGGGGCATCAATGTCCATGCCTCGAATAGCCCGCAACATCGTCAAGATTCGTGCAGTGAAGAACCGAGCCGAGAACATCGCTAGGTTTGCAAGACTAAAATCACCCTGCACAAATCCAGTTGCAGCGTTTACAGTGTTTGCTATTTGTTGCAGTGTCCCGTCAGCGCGTAGGCTGTCGATTGTTTTACCCTGAAGCAATTCTTCTCTAAGAAGATCATCTGCCCATTCCGCACGGGCAACGTCACTAACAGTCGCAAACGCACGGTCTGCACCTTGAAACACCCTGCCTGCACCTGGAATTGACTCCAGAATTCCTGAAGCAACATCTTCTGCACGACCAAGTTGAGCAAGCCCGTACTGCCCTGCCCATTCATCAGTCGTAAGTCTTCCTTCAGCAGCAACCTTTGAGTTAAAGCCAGAAGCCCAGTCTGAATACACAGCAGGGTCGCGCCATGCCTTGATGCTTTCTTTAGCGGCTCTAAGTCCACGTCGGGGATTATCAAACGTATTTAGCAGGTTCTGAATACCAATACCGGAGTTGTCCAGCGTGGCGTTCCCAGCTTTCCAAACACGTTGAATTGCATCAATTGCTTCAATAGTTTTTGGAACACGGGCTTGTTCTTGCGCAAGAATTTCATTTGCACGAGCAGCCATTCGTTCTGGAAACGTAACACCGTTCAACTGTGGAAATGCTTCTGCACCACCAATTGTTCTACGCCCTGCATTGCGAGCGGCAGACTTCTTTGCCTGTTCATATATCGGGCGGAACTCGGCAAGTTCACGCTGGAGATCAGATAACGCTTCGCGCACTTGCGCGACATTTTGACCCTTCAACTCACCACGAAGTATCTGGCGCGAGTTAAAGAATACCCGTCGAACTTCTGCAACATCGTCAAACTCTGGGTCTGCCAGTAATCTTTCAAGATTGCGTATCGCCTGAGAATCTTTGTTCTTCAGCAAGTTCTTCAACTTCAAAGCGGATGCACGAAGCGTGTCAAATTGACCGGCAACTACTGGATTGTCTCGCACCAACAATTCTTTGATCGTCAGTCCGAGTTTCTGACCGCCCTCGTCACGGGCTTGTCTGAGGGTGTTCTGGGTAAAGTTGTCTGCAACACGCTGTCCTGATCGAGTAATCAGCCCTCTCAGTGCGTTATCAAATGTGTCGTACTCCCAGCCACCCGCAAGTCCTTCTGCCATTGAGTTGAATCGAGCGGACTGTTCTTGACCAATACTTGCACCAGGGCGACGAGAACCACGAGCAACGCCAATAGCAAGGTCGCCGTTAGCAGCATTACCACGAGGCAGATAGAAGCCACCTTCCATAATGTCTGTTCTTGTGCCAAAGTCGTCGCCTGACTCACGCAGCGCACGTCCGTATGGCTCTGCGATTTTTCTCAGTTGCTCCATAACGGCACGTTGTTCTGGTGTAAGGCTGCTTAGGAAACGTGGCAAACGTGCTGCAACGTCCTGAATAGTTGGTGCAACAGGCAAGTCTGGATCGATGCCAGCAAGAGAGTTAATGATGCCGTTGTCAGATATATCAAATGCACGCCGAACTTGCGGCGACACTCTGCTGGTAACTGAGTTTGCCAGTTGTTCAGCGTTCTGAATTACACGCTTTCGCTCACGAAAGATTGGCTCGATAATCGGGTCTGCTTCTGCACCAAGAGTACGAGAAATGCCCTGAATGTCAGATATGTTGCTACCTGAGATTGTTTGGCGCGCTCGGTTAGCCAGTCGCTCTGCACGAGTAAGACCAGTATCAACACGACCACTTAAGCCAAACAGTTGCTCGCTGGCAGACAGTTCACTACGTGGCAGTTCAGTTGATCGTGAAATTACCTCTGGAACGTCAGGTGCATCAATAGCCTCTTCAACAGTCTGTGGTATCTGTCGCTGTTGCCGTATACGTGCGACTTCAGCCTCGATAGCGTCTTCTGGGTCTACTGTGCCGCCGACTCTAGTAAAAGCGACATCAACTACATCTTCAACAAGGGAACCAGAAGCATCAGCAAGATCACGAATTGTTGTTCCTTGCCGGTCGAATACCCCGCGCTGCGGAGTAGGGAAACTATTTTCCAGTTCTTCTAATGTAAACGCTCTACCACGACTGCCTTGAATCGCAGTTTCTTGTGTTTGCCTAATGCCAAGCGACGCATTGATTTGAGGACTAACAGCGGGATTAGCTGCAACTTGACCTATCCGCGTAATTTCATTTGGAGTTAATGTGCCAAGAGGTTTTTGAAGTATTTCTGCAACTTTTGCTTTTTGGAACTCAAAGTCTGAGCCAGCAGGTACGCGCCCTAGCATTCCTAAACCGGCGAATCTCTCATCGAAATCACGCTGTGGGATTTCTCGTCTGTTTGCATCCCCGCGAATTACATCGTCTGGTGGAATACTTGGCACATCATCAGCAGCCCTAGCAGCGTCTTCTGGGTCTACTGTGCCGCCGACTCTGGCAGCGACTGTCTGTGGCGGAGTTTCTGCTTGCTTTGGAGTAAATCTAATCCGTCCATCAGGAAGAGTCTCTCGGTCGTACAGCCCTTTTAGCCTTCCACCAAGATGACCTTGACCAAGTTCATTAGGCTCTGCAAGAGCGTTCAGAAGAACTCGTATTTCCCTAGACTGAACAGACGGGTCAATAGTAAAAGAAACCACGTTGTCACGAAGGCTAGAGTGGCTTCTGAGAGGGATTACAAACTCAGCAGCACCACTTTCTTCAGCAACCATTGCAAGACCAGGTTTTTGCTTGTTTACAGTTGCCTGTATTCCTTCTGGGGATAACTCGAACAATACGCCCTTGTTCTGACCTTGACCTGTCGCAAGTTCTTCCACATTGGATACGAAAGTGTCCAGCGGCGTGTTGTCTCCGCCACCAATAATCCCAAGAGCGTTCCGTCCTCCGGTTTCGTGGAATACTCGGTCAGCAAATATTTCTAAGTCTTCAGGCGGATTTCTTACTTCGCCTCTGAATATTGCTTGTATTCGTTCTCGGCGTGTGCGTTTTGTGAAATCACCACTTGCCCTACCAAAGAACGTAGGCTCTTCAACGCCACCAGCAGCCCTAGCAGCAACCTGTCGAGCAGGCACTGGGTCTAGCACGTTGCCAACACCAGTACGCCCGATTGCTTCAGCGGCTTGCTCACCGGCTTCAAGGGCTGTTCGCCCAAGCCTTCTTGCAACAGATGGCGTAGTTACAGCACCGACACCGGCAGCAAGTCCACCACCAAGAGTCAACGCTGTTTTCAGTGGAGCGGGGATGTCTGTGTCTTCGAGGGCTTCAGCAGTTCGCTCTGCACCAAATACTGCACCAGTGCCAGCGGCGGCTTCTGCGGCTAACGCACGACCTGGAGAGCCAGATATAGGTTCAAGCAAGGGACGCAGAACACGCCCAGCAAGCGGAATCCTGCTTGCTGCACCGGCTATTGGCGCACCAAAGCCACCAGTCAGTGAACCAATAGCAAGGTCTGGAAGTGTCGTAATCTCAGATGCAGCACCGCCAATGTTTGCAGCTACGCCTTCTCCAAGGAGCGGCATGAAGCGGGCGACATTTCGAGCAGCATCCTCAGCAACTTCACGATCAATAATTGGAGTTGTAACAAAATCACCAAACGAACCACGCTGATCGCCAAGTTGCCGTACAAACTCTGGGTTTATCGGTCCATATGAAGGCTCTGGCTGTGGCGCACGCTGAAACCCACCAGTCTCGAACGGCTGTGCGGCTTGTGGTTGCCCCGCTACTGGAGCAGGAGCAGGCGGTGCTTGGATTCCACGAGGGTCTGTCGGGCTTACTGCGCCTTGAGCGCGCTGTACCTGCATGAACTGACCTTCAGATTCAGCAACAAAGTTCAGGAACTTCTGCCCTGCGTCTGGGTCGTCACGTTTCAGGCGAAACTGGTTGCCGGTTAGTTCACGGGCAACTCGGTCAATGTCATCTCTGGGGTCGCCAACGCCAAAAGGGAAGACCAATATGTACCTCCCTGACTACTGCGAGAAAAGGAATCTGGCTGGTGATGTAAGCCGTGAAATGCTGGAACCAACCTGCTGTGACGGCGCACGTCGAATACGACGCTGCAAGTTGAAGTCGTTGTTCAAGAAATCAGTAAACGTTGGTGCTTGTTGCCCTTGAGATATTGCCCGACCTGTTGCACCAATGAACTCATTCTCAATAGAAGGAAACAAGTTGCTGATAAATGGGCGGTTGAACTGAGTTACTTGCGGGCGTTGCTGCTGCTGAAGACGTTCAAGCAAAGTCTGGAAGATCAGGTTACGACCTTCACGACCCTCTTCAAATATCTCTAAGTTTGATAGCGGATTGCCGAAGATTGGCTGTGTCATCTAACCACCAAAGATGCGCTGATTCAAAAAGTCTGCAAATGATTGTGCTGTTGGGCGTGCCTGTGCTTGGAACTGCTGGAACAGGTCAACATTAGGTCGGAAGAACTCAGACGCAACACCAAATTGCTGCCGTGCTGCTGCTCTCGACAAATCTTCTAACGCCTGTGCCTGACCAGAAGTAGTCGGATTTAGGAATCCTTGCTCCCGCTCTGTAAGTGCGTCGAACTCAGCCCCGATTGGGCTAAGACCTCTTGAACGCTGTAGTGCCTGATTGAACAATTGAACAGCGCGCTGCCCCTGCTGTGCGCCTGCAAGTGGTGCAGTTCGTGAGAACTCTGCAAATGAAAGTGGAGTTCCCGCTACGCCGGGGTTCAAAACTTGTTCTGCAAGAAACTGAGCCTGTAGTGGCTGGAATCGGTTTACTCGTGCCTGCCCAGCAATACCGGACAGTCCTGCGCCACGATCTTGTAGCCCGCGCAAGAAGTTTGCAAATAGCGACTGCTCTTCAGTAGCGATCGGGGCTTGTACGTTGCCCTGAAGTG
>Ga0070750_10002630_pt1 | contig 9982 bp, 19 predicted proteins | sample VirMetDEL_Nov_24_FD_77013 | JGI IMG/M metagenome (GOLD analysis project Ga0070750, IMG submission 77013) | Aqueous microbial communities from the Delaware River and Bay under freshwater to marine salinity gradient to study organic matter... | ecosystem: Environmental > Aquatic > Marine > Coastal... | reverse complement strand
TTCTCCGAGCCGAAGACCTCCAGTAACGTCATTAAGACCACTGTAGGGATAATCAGCGTCGCGACCATGTAGCGGAGTGCTAACGAGGTCAAAGAGATCTCGTCCATCAATAATTGATTCTGGTGAGTATGGTTTCTTGTTCCATACTGACTTGTTGATAGCCTGTGTGTCCTTTGCAACTAATGCCTCAGATGCGTCCTTGTATCCCTCTAATGCACCAATGAAGACGCGATCAGCAGGGAATAGAGATACACACTCAGCAGTAGCAGCATCCCCGGCCTCATCGTTGTCAAACAGCAGGATGATCTCATCGAATTGGAGGAGAAACTCAAGCTGTTGAGCTAGTGCTTTCTTAGCACCCTGAGCACCGTTGGGAACGGAGACGACGGGCCAACCAGGACGTGCCTGGAAGACTGAGAGAGCATCGAACTCTCCCTCTGTAACAACGATAGACTTACCAGATCCGGGCCATAGGTTCTGACCGAAGAGCTGCTTGTCCTCATTCTTGCCAACCCACTTGAAGTCCTTTGTCTGAGGACGTTCTTTGTAGGCAACAACTTGACGACCGCTGTAGTAAGGAAACCGGATGACCGGGCCATCATCGACCCGGACATTGAACTTCTTACATGTATCTTCGTTCAGGTTCCTACTGCGAATGCGAGTAAAGTCACCTGAGTATTGGATCATTCGACCTCCCTTGTTAGATGTGGATGTGGGTTCATCGGAGCCTTTGCTCCAAGCCCCGCAGGAGAAACAATGTGTACCACCGTCAGAATAGACAGCGCGAGCATCACTACTCCCGCAAGAGGGGCAGGGTTCGTGTCGTACAAATTCATTCTCAGAAGTCTGCTGCATCTTCAATGTAGTTATAGAGGTCGATGTACTCCTCAAGTGCTTCGAGGATCTCAGTAGCTGAGTAGCCGTGGTCCTGTACCAATCGATAGGCGAGATCGTCTATCTGATTGATGATGAAGCTGGTGTTCTGTGTCATTCGAACCAGTGCGGTGGGACGTCGGGGAAGATACACCAGGGGAAGCCGTATTTATCGGCCCAAGCCCCGTAGGTGGTCTTACTATTTTTAGAAATGGTGTTATTACGCTGGAAGACAAACCTAATATCAAGTTCTGGATGCTGCTGTTTAACAGCTAACATCTTTCGTCGATCACTAGGTTTGAAGAATCCCTTAGCTTCGATGATGACACCATTAGGGAGGAAGAAGTCCGGGGTGTATTTGGACTCGGTTACATAGGCGAATTTCTCAACCTCATAGAGGAAGGGGATGCCTTGCTTGTCGAGTAGTTTCCCGAAGCGTTCTTCCAACCCTGAACGGTAGTTAGCCATCAGAAGTCGTAGGAATCAGTACCAGTAGTTGGGGTTTCCTCTTCCCGTACATCACGTACCTGAGGATCACCCTGCTTGAAGCCTTCAGCCTTACCGAAGAGCTCAGCAACGTCAGAGACGGAGAGATCACCAGAATCAGCAGCACCGTTGCCGGTAACTAGCTCGATCACCTGCACTCCTAAAACACGGAGAGAGGTACCAATCTTTTGAGGCATCGCGTATGGCTTCTGTTGAACGATCAGTTTGACCGTAGAGCCTTTGCGGATGTCCTTCAGCACTGCCCGATCAATGGGTGTGCCATCTGTATCAACGAAGATTGGTTCTGGTTTCTTGGTCTCACCTCCATAGGTGAACTTGGCTACGTTCTCTTCAGACCAGGGCTCAAGAGCCTCCTGGACACGTCCTGTGGCCTTTGTACGGGCCCAAGCCAGGAGCTCGACCCTATCGGCCTCGATCTGTGTGATCACGTCCTGGGGGATCTCGTAGGCGAAGGTGCGGTTGTTGAACTTGCCGCTGTCCTCGAAGACGTTGATGAAGCCTTGCAGCTTGGTCTCAAATACGTAGCGGTTTTTAGCGGTTGCCATAGATTTTGCGGTTTAGGTTGGTTGGATTGGGGTAATGGACGGGAAGCTCAAGCAGCTTCTGTCTCGTCTGTGAGATCAGCTGCTGGAGGTACTTCTCCGTACGCGAGGAAGTAGGCATAGTCTTCAGCGTTAAGGTTGTCAATCTCCTTAAAGAACTCAGCCTGTTGGGTGGCAATAGGTGAGCAGTCGTAGTCAGTGAATACGTTCAAGGTCATGATGATGATGAATGATGATGGTGAATAAGAAGGAGGAGAAGGGGTTAATCCTCCTCATCCTCTAGGTCAATTGGCTCGAAGGACACATCTATATCAAAGCAATCTTCAAGATAGTTGTATCCACGTTCAATAGCCTGGGCTTTCTTCTCGTCTCCCTTATCCATGAAGTGGATGAAGTGTTCGAGGATGGTTGAGTTTGGATGAAGCGACATATCAGCAGAAGAAGTAAACAGAGTTTGTACAGGCACCAAGGTCAAGATCCCCTTTGACCATCCCCTCAGGGACCTCAGCACCAAGTGCCTCAGCCAATCTGTTAAGGGGTAGATCTCGATAGATCTCAACAAACTCATCACGTATCACCTTTGACATGTAACCCATGTCGGTGGCCGTAGTGAGGATGGAATCATGTATCAGTGTGAAAGGCTGATCGAACCCAGCAAACGAGTTATGCAGGAGGGCAGAGTCCAGGCTGTGGATCCAATTAGGAGCACTACCTGAGCAATGCTTCTGAACGTTAGGACCCTTGAATCCATCACCCACTGAAGTTTGAATGACATCACCTAGAAGATGCGTCTTCACTCTGCGGATGTTTGGAGTTCGCTTGTCCTGGGTTACTGGGAAGCCTGAGGGTGATACCCATGTGATCTTGTCTCCTCCCTTCTCATCCCTGAAGTAGGAACGAGCAGAGGTCTTAATCCATTCCATGACAGCGATAGGACCAGGCACGACGATCTTCATGGCCTCTCGCATGGTACCAGCAAGGACACCTAGTTCAGCACCAGTGACACGTCTGCGTTCAAGGCCTTTCTTCTCCTGTTCAGTTTCAAAATCAGTAATCGCATCTTTGATGTAATCCTTGTTACTTTGAAACTCCGCTGCATAGGGCACAGTCATTACGACACGCTTGGCAATTGGTCGTCCAACGGCCTCAGCCCAGTCAGCTAGATCTTGATGGTCACCCTCCCTAAGAAGTTCAATCGTCTTAGCCAACACAGCCTTATAGGCGTCTTGGGGGTGAGGTGTGGGTGACACATTCACCAGCCTGCCTGTCTCTCCATCGAGAGTCATAGCACTCAAATGTTGTAGTCCTGAGCAAGTTGCATCAGTGGCTACTGGTAGTGATGTTGTTGTTTGATCTTTGAGAATCACACAGTGGTAATACTCATAACAAGCAGCAACACCACACCAAGGCTCATCAAACTCCTCTAACAAATGTAGAGAGGAGAGAGGATCTTTAGCGATCTCAACGATCACATCCTCATTGTCTTTGACCCACTGAACTCTATCGTCAAGAGTCAGTTTGTCTTTGCCTGCTGTGTTTGCTACCTGGATGGCTAACCATCTTTCAGCATCTTCAGTCACAGGTCGAGCTTTATCGAAGAGATATAAACTCTTCTCCATGTCAGTCCCTTGAGGAGACATGAAAGAAGGGATTGGATAAACACGTCCACGCCAGTCATAAGACCAGGGGATGTAAAACCTCTCTTCATTGAGGAACTTGTTCATCATCATCACGACCTCCAGAGTTCGATAACGTCTACCCCTTAGGGAAGCGTTCCGGTTCTCTTGGTCTCGACGATCTTTCTTCCACTTGATAAACACGTCCTTTGGGACATCTTCACCAGGGTAAGGAAGGGGCTCCTCGTTAGCTCTTAAGTTGAAAGATCCTAGTGATAGCTGGCGTTCAGATAATGAGTTCATCAAGCTAGCTGTCACCGGATTGATCCGATAAGCCACACGTTGAAGAGTGTTCAACATGTCCAGGGGTATCTTCCCCAGTGTTGTTGCACCACTTTTCCCACGGACCAGCTTGTGGATCTCTCGGTGCTCGTTCGTGAGGTATCCCCCACGCTCTTCATTGGACCATTCAGCAGGCTCGGCAATCATTGGCCAGGCCAGTGGTGCCAGTAGTTCTGCTAGTCCCATCATCACCTCTTTGATGTGGGCTAGCTCAGGGTGAATGTTGATGATCCTCGATCCCTTGCGGTTTGGTTTGTTAGGCAGGGTCGTCACCTGAAACCATGGAACCGTCTGGGCTATGCAATCCAGTAGAAAGCCTCCCACTTGCAAAGCCTTAGGCTCAGACCACCTAGCCCACTGGAACCCGTGCCGATTCATCAGTACCGAGGCAGTGGTTTCCTTCTGCTTGGTGCCTGTGGTCCTCTTGAAGAGGTTGTCTTTGATTGACTTAAACTCCTTAGGAGCCACCTTCTCATACCAGTTGAAGCGCGCCTCAGCCTCAACAGCACGACCGATCTGAATGCAGACCGTCGCATACCTGTTTGCATGTTTGCCGTTGTCCAGCTTGCCCTTACCTATCTGATCCAAGGTTCGCTTAGCTGCAATAGCAGCCAGTACCTCAGGCTCAATGGTAAAGATCACATCTTGAAGAGCTGCACCACCTTGTTGAGCCTTGCCTTGGGTTAGGCGCTTCTTTGTGATGGTGATCTTCTCGGCAACAGCTTCAATCTGTTGGTCGACTAACTTACGTCCCCAGAATGTGCCTGAGGAGTAGTTGCGTTGTTCATCGGCTCGGGTGCGCTCCCGTAGCCTTTGGACGCCAAGACGAGCAGCTTCAGCTTCAAGCTTCCACTGTCGTCCGACGGTTTGGAGGTCTGTCATAGGCTTCAGAGAAGGTCAGTTGAGTAGTTGGAGTCGTGGATAAGCTCAGCCAAGAAGGTAGGAATCAGGCCCTCCTTGTTCTTATTGGCCAAGTTAAAGAACTCAGTTAAGAGTCGCTTGCCCCTACCAATAATCAGGAGGTTGGGCTTGTTGTTGTGAGACCAGAGCTTCGAGCCTGCCTGCCTTACGAGTATGTGTTCGTACTGCTTAGGAGAAGTCCTCCACTGATTGGTTTCGTACTTGTGTTGAACGATGATCTTTGATAGATCCCTGTCGATCTCACGCCTGAAGCCCAGGCCTTTAACAACCTTGCCGCCGATCTTTGTAGACGATGAGGCGAGCTTCAGATCTATCTTATGAGAGACAAGCCCCGTATAGACGCCAGTCAGATGCCCTGTGGCAGCCATATACTCCTCACTGACACCTAGTGCAGGGCCATAGGTGAGGAGCATCTTCCTGACTTTGATGTAGTCCGCAGCCGTTAGGTCTGACTGCTTAAATGTCTTGATCAGTTCCTTATAGAGAGCTGGGAGCTGTCCATTAGTTACTGAGGTCAATCTCGAATGGTCTATCAGAGAGCGTTGAGCCATTGGATAAGCGGTGATAAAGGATAGATAATGCTTGATGTGCCTCGTCTGTCAGAGCATCGCCCATGACAACGAAGTCTAGAAGCCCATTCAGCGTGGATACTGTTTGGATGATGTGCTCTGAGTTCTTCACAGCTAGACCAGCGTTGATCTCATCCCACGAGGGTGGGTCAAGTACAGGCTGCTCTTGTTGTGTGGTGGTGAACTCAGCCTCGATGATCTCGGGCTCGGGTTGAGGGGTGGCAATTTTCCACGCCGTGGAATTTTGCCGCTCTTGTTGTCTATGCAGGCGCTGAGTGCGGGGGGCCAGTGCCTTAGGAGCCAGATACTTAAACGTGCCTTCCTTTAGAAGAGCAGTCTTGTAGTTATACATAGACGACTTCTTCATCCCCATCTCAGCGGTCCATTCTTCAATGGGACCGTGATGATCGACGAAGGCTCTAGCTGAGGCCATCAAGGCCTCCTTACCAGATAGGCCGTACTGGATACAGGCAGTCCGATCAGTCAGATCAGGAGCACCGAGGGAGGAGCTCGCTGTTGTGGTGGTGAGGTCATTAGTCATGGGGATTTGATGATGGTGAAAGATTAATAGCCTAGTTGGATAGACATCTCTTCGAGGTCATCCATCGTGAAGCCTCTGTTCTGTGCCTCATTGATGACGTCAGCCAGGGTGAACTCATTGTCCACGTCAGCTAGGGGGTAATACCTGGCCCGGTAGTCCTCATCAACAAGGGCAGGGTCAGCGTTGAGTACCTCTTCCCTGATGGAAGCCTTGATGTACTCACGGGTGAGCATGTAGTTATCCAATGAAGCAAAAGGACGGTAGGTCATTGGTCGATGTGGTTGTAGTGGGTGTGAGTGCGGTTACGTACTAGGTCAAGCTCATGGATGAGCTCTAGGCATTTGGCCCTGTTGGCCTCCTTCTTGATGCGCTCGATGTAGTCAAGCTGAAGGGCACGATCTAGATCTTGTTGATCCATAGTTAAAGAACCTCAGGTAGTTGGAGCACAGCAACACGACACACTTGCGCGGCTACTGATCTGCTATCAAACTCCACGGGAGGGTGACCAGCTAGTGCTGCTTCCCATGTTGTGCAGTTGATAGAAAGTTGGGTCCCGTCCTGGTACTTGAGGTAGATCAGGCGGGGCATCAATGGAGTTGATAGGGCAATTGGTCCTGAGATGAGGACCAGAGTTGCAGCTGAGAGGAGTGACTTAAGCATTGTGGTTACCATTCGGAATCGTCTTGCAATAGTACGCGGGTGATTTTGCAGTCAGGATTCATTTCCTCAACCGTGCACCTGGCATGGAAAGCATCCTTTGCATAGATCTCCCATTTCTTTGGTGCCCTGTGCTTGGACATGAAGTAGACGTCGTAGGTTCTGATTGTCATGCCCATGGCCTCCGTGTTGTGGTTTCAGGTAGTGAGTCAATGTTCTCACTGAGGACGGCCTCAATGATTTGGTGGATGTAGTGAGCCTCAAACAGGGCTCGCCTAGCCAGTGGGTCACTGGTGCTAGCTAGCTGCTGATACAGAGACTGCATCATTGTGGTGTTGAGTGATCTGTCCATGGTGCCTGTCCTCAAAGATAGATTGGGCCTACATAGCTCCTCAGCACCTCTCCAGTAGTGGTGTCTACCACTTGGTGCAGGTATAGATGGTTATCAACCTCTTGCCCCTTCCTGAGCCTCCTAGAGGCCTCTGAAGGTGTGTAGGTTGCTTGGAGCTGGGTGGTTAGGTGGAGGTAGTCTCCTTCCTGTCTTGTGGTTGTCTGCATGATCAGAGTGTGGTGAAGGTGTTGGTCTCTTCCTCTTCTTGGTCTTCCACCTCAGAGGTGTAGAAGCCATAGAGGAGTTGTTGCTGATACTCAAAGGAGTCAGTGTTGCAATCAATCTGAGTGTTGAAGTTAGGCACGGTGGTAAATGATGATGGTGATTAGTTGGTTAGGGAGCTCAGGCACTGATGAGCTGAGCATGGGCAGGAGAGCCCACCCTTACTGTTGTCCCATTAATGGTGACAGTCTTGACAGTCCTTACCTGAGAGTCAGTAGCCCCCACACAGAGGTGTTGTGGGTAGGTGGTGGTGGATCCAGAAGCAGTGGCAGGGCGAGTGATCACGGTGTTAATAGCGAGTGGGTAGAGGGAGCAGGCTCCCTTCATATAAAGAGGCGGGATTGGATTGATTCCCCCAGGCTCTCAGACAACACTCAGGAAGCTGAAGAGGTGAGGGAAGATCCATGTCCTCCTTCATATAAAGAGGCGGGATTGGATGGATTCCCCCTTCTTCTCACCATTCTTTAAGGATTGGGTATTAGGCATGAAAAAGCCCCACCTTGCGGTAGGGCGATGAGAGAGAGAGACCTATATATAAGGTCAGATGGATTGGAGGGCTAGCTTCCTGGCTGAGAGCAGGGTCTTACCTGAAGAGTCTGACTGAGCCTTGCCATCTGCCTTCTCTTGTATGGCCTTGAGTTGCTTAGGGCTAAGAAGACCAAGCACTTTAAGGAGGAATGCCTTGTCATCTGATCTATCAGCTTCAGCCATGAGGTTACCCATGGCAGTGTTGTGGTCAGCCAACTGCCTCATCTGATCAAAGGCAACAGGAGATGAGTCAATGGAGAGTGTGAGCTCATCAGCTCTAAGGCCATTGGACTTCCTGTGGTTCTTGGCATTCTTCATCTTGTAGAAGGTGGCAACATCCATCTCCACTGTTGATGTTGTGTTGTTGAGTGTTTTAACCCTTCCTGTGTAGGCCTTGTATGTAGGGACAAAGCCATAGGCAAAGATGGGCTTAAGGAAGTTTCTGTTGATCAACTCAATGATTGGCAGCTCTCTGATGGTTGCTGCTCCTCTGTACTTGTACTCATTGACCCCATTCCTAGGAGCAGGAGCACCTATGAAGGTGCCATCCATTCTGTACCAGGCCATGGTTCTGCCTGTGAAGGTCTTAGGGGTCCTAGTCCTCCAGTTGTCAGTTGGGAGGGTTACAGGCTCTCTCCTGCCTTGCACAGTGGCTTCTCTGATCTCACCTTGGCCTAGCTCAGCCCTATGAGCATCTAGCCAAGCAGCTGCTTCAGGAGTGAGAGTGAGTGGAGTGCGAGTGGTGTTGGTCACGGTGTGTTCCTTTGGTATGTATCCAGTATGAACGATGGAGGGGCAGTTTGACCACCCCTTTCATCTTTCTTAATAAAGCAGCATTAGCTTAGGGATAGTTACAGGCAGATGATGATGGTGATTAATGCAGTGGTCAAGAGTGTTGCGATGTTGCCTAGTGGCTCATGCTTGGTGTTGTTCATAACTCAATAGGTGGTGTCAGTGATCAGTTCATTCAGGCTGTCATAGTCAAGAGCCTTATCATTCCAGGCTGCCCCATCTGGTGTGGTGGTGGACTCAAAGGACTTGGCATTCATGAACTGGTCATAGTCAACAGAGGCACAGGCTAGGTCATAGTTGTCCTCATCATTGTTGATCCAGAGAGCCACATTCCAGGTCTCCCAGTTGGCCCAGCCATTGAAGGTGGTATTGGTGTTGGTCATTTGATTGTCCTCTTTTGGTATGTGAATAGTGTACAGGATGATGAGGGGAGGTCACCCCCTGACATAGCCACCCGTTAACAACTCTTGGTAGATAGTCCTGGCAGTCTGCACCATGTACTTATGTGGCATGTAGTTACCAGGGTTACCACCCTTTGGATACCTGAGTATCCAGACCATTGCCAGCTCAGGGTCAGTCACGCCTGTAGGTTGTTGTGGCTGGAAGGTCACGACCTCCGTGGCTGATCTGAGTGTGAAGTTGGTCATGATGCTGTCCTCCTCTGGTATGTCTCAAATGTACAGGGTCAGTTCTGTCTAGAACCAACCCAGTTACAAAGCTTCAAACAAGGACAGCTTCAATGGCTGTCTTGGTAACAAGCACTGACTCTTGGAATGCCAATGCCTTATAGCCTCCTGCTAGTTGGAAGACCTTAGCCTCCTGCTTAGCATTCTCAGTGATCACCTCAATGATGATGGTGGGCTCATCAACTGGAGCACAGTTCTGTTGCCACCTGCCTGTTGCCTCAATGATTGTATGACCATGTGGGAACCAGTCAGAAGCAAGGCCTAGTGCTGTCTCTCTTGCTTGGTCAATGGTCAGTTGGCCTTTGGTGTCAAGACCACAGTAGATGCGGAAGGTGTTGGTCATGGTTGGTCTCCTTGGTGGGTATGTGTGAATTGTACAGGATGATGAGTGAGGCTGTCAAGCAAGTTGGTCAAGCTCATGTTTGATTGACTTGATCTGGAGCTGAGCCCACGCCTTGGTCTGATGGTCGTTGGATGACCAGAAGATGTCTGTGAAGTCATACAGCTCTACAGCTAACGCTGCACGAAGCTTGCGCTCATCCCTGAAGTCTTTCAGTGCTTGAAGCTCATCAGTGGTTTGGTAGAACATGGTTTCCTTGGCGGGTATGTGAATAGTGTACAGGTTGATCAGACTGTGGGAAAGACTGCTGTAACTTTCCTTAACTTATAACCCAGTGTGCCTAGGTCTGCTACTGCCTGCACTGCTGAAGAGCTGTAGACAGGGAGCGTCTCTTCCTTGCCTGTGAGGTCTCTGAAGGTGACTCTGTAGAGGGTTGGCATGATGTGACGGATGAT
>Ga0070750_10002626_pt1 | contig 9987 bp, 14 predicted proteins | sample VirMetDEL_Nov_24_FD_77013 | JGI IMG/M metagenome (GOLD analysis project Ga0070750, IMG submission 77013) | Aqueous microbial communities from the Delaware River and Bay under freshwater to marine salinity gradient to study organic matter... | ecosystem: Environmental > Aquatic > Marine > Coastal... | reverse complement strand
TCGGTCGGCTCTCCTTCTTTTATGCCATATATGGCGTGGATGCCTTCGCCGAACTCGTCGTTCTTTCGTCTAACACGGTCGTAGCCGGAAGCCGTCTTTAAGCGGGCTGAGTGTTCGTTGGGATATGGACGCTCTTCCTCAACCAATACACCATACTCTTCTTCGGGAAGATCGCGCTCCTTTCTTCCTTCGAGTTTTTTGGTGAGTTCTAATATCACGTCCTTCATACCTCGTTCTCCCAATGTGCCGATTGTGCCCCATTTGATTTGAGCCACGACTCCGGCTACGTTCGACAGATTAGGCTCCTTACCACCACTCTTAAATTGTCTCCCGTCACGAAAGTGGCGAGCACTCCAAGCCTCACGCTCCTTGATCCAATCAAGGACGGCTTCGGTCTCCTGCCCCTTGCGAGCCTTTTCCCAATTCAAATAAGCGTCGTTACCACGGATATTTCCGCCCGCCCTCCAAATCTTTGGATGGTTCTCTTTTAGGTTCTTGGCGAACTCAAAGTCAAACTGCGGATACTGACTGTTCCGAAGGCTAATCTTTTTATCGTCTCCTTTGGTCGGAAAATCCGTAGCCATTACCAACCCACCACTACGGTGCCACTACTCCCATTTGCATCGAATGAATCCACACGCCACATAATGTATTGACCCGCAGACAGATTGCCGAAATAAACTGCACTTCCGGCAATGTTAGCGGTAACGCTACCTCCCGTTACAGCGTAAATACCATAGCCCGTAACTGTTGCGCCATTGGAGTCCACCGGATAAACGGTGGTCGTTCCCGACAAGTCTACCGTAACGGCATTCTCAAAAATACCAGGATAGCCTTGCGCAACTTGCTGAAACTTGTCAATAGTAGCCATTCTAATTAGGCGAAATATGATTCCAACTCAAGATCTCATCAAATATCTCCACGGAACTTTCGGGAGATAGGCAAAATTTTCTTGCCGGCATTTTAACCTTAACATTCATATAAGTTTCATTTTCTTTCACATACTTGGGCGACTTGAGTAATTTGACGTAATTCTGCTGACGAATCAAATCCATTTCTTTTGCCCTGCGTCTGTAAAACTCGGATTTTTCGTTGATCTTCTTGATCACCGTTTTGCCAAGTTTTGTGTTGTGAAAAGCAGCCATAAATAAAATAAAACCAAAAACCACAAACAAGAAGGGCACCCATAGCAGGATGCCCATCAAGTTATTCAGAAACCTCTTCACTCGCTTCATCAGCATCGGGTTTCGCCTTTGGTTTGGTTTTTGGCTTTGCCTTTCCAACAAAGCGCCATAAATCCTTCTCTTCGTCTCGTACAAAACCTGCATCTTGCAAGAAGTCTGTTGCTACATCACTATAAATACCCGCAAACTGCTCCACCATTGAGCCAAGCCCAATAAGATCATCTTCATTGCAGAATGTGGGATCAAGCGCCAAAATGGTGTTAGATGGATCGGTAAAGAAGTCCGCAAACTTGTGAGGGCTTGGAGGAGTCCAAGAGGATACTTTAGTGTATCCCCACGTACGAACAGCCTTTTTCACATCGTCAATCTCTTCCTTGTCCGCACAAATCAAAACAATAGTGTGCGCCAAGAACTTTCGCTCCAATGATTTAGCAAAGTCACGATTGGCGGCATTTAATACCACAACTTTTGGATGTGCCATAGTTCTAATCCTTTATATGAAAGTAATGGGTCTCACTTGACACCCAAAGACGAAGTTTGCCTTGTATCCAACGCGCCTGAACAATACCGCCCTTGATCTTCCGCGCCTTGCGGAAGGCTTCAATGACGATCTTTAGTTCATCCTGCGTCAGCTGTATCTCCGTCGCGTCGTTTTCCGTAGTCACGCTCTAGTCCCTCAAGAATGGGCTTGGTATATCTGTCATAAACTGCATCTATCTCATATTCGGATGCCTTCTGAATCAATTCGTTCTGAACCGACTCCTTGTATTCCGCATCTACACGAGCCTTTGATAAATAGTCCACTACAATCTTTGCAGCGTGATCAACATCGGGTTCGTCCATAAATGAACCCTCAACGCCCGCGTAATACGGACGAGAATCTATGCGGAACTTATCAATAAACGTTAACTCCTTCATTGCCGTTCCATTCGTCTGAATTACGGGAACGCCAACGGCTTGCGCCTCAAGCGCAGGAACCCCAAATCCTTCGCCATATGCCATATGTAGCATACAGTCTGCGGCATTGAATATGTGATTCAAATCGTCGTCGTCGTACTGCGAATTGAGGTACTCATACTTGTTCGGGAAGAACACGCGCCCCTCAAGACCCATCTTCTTGATAAAGATGTTCAAGTCCTCACCATCGGGGCGCTGTGGATCCGTGTGGATGTAAAGCGACACATTCGACCTAGCATCCAATATCTTGGTGAATGCTTGGAACAAGCCAATAAAGTTCTTTCGGCTTGGACGACCCTTGTTGTTGGAGATGTCAATGATGAGTTCCCCTTCTTCGGGCACGTCGAACTTCTCCTTCATATACGCCCTTGCCTCCGCCTTATCCATCGGGAATATCTTCTTCCCGTCATAGGCGTGTGGCATATAAAGCACATTCTCAAAGCCCTCCGCCTCAAGCATATCACGCCCAAACTTGCTCATCGCAATCACGCGCTTGGCGTGTTTTAGCACAGAGGCGTTCATATGCTTCATTGGATGAGAATCAATCGGCACATAGCACACCCAATTCAGCTTCTCCATTTCAGGGCCGTTATGCACGAATGGATCCACGAGAGTGATAATCGCCTCCGAACCCGTCTTGGCGTAATGGGCACCCACAATGTCATTGCCCCATCCATCACGGAATCGTGACAGTTCAATGATACCGTCGGGGTTCATTACCGGCCCGCCTTCGCGCCCATAGAACGAGAAGATAAACAGTTCGTGATCCTCCTTGATCTTACGGGTAAAGAGGGCGGTTTGCTTACCATAGCCGGTTGGGGCTGACGGCGAATTGGACATCCAAAGGATCTTCATAGCTACTCTCTTACTTTTGCGACAGCTGCCTGTATTGCGGGAAAGATAATTTCTTGTTGCTCTTCAGTACAATTGTGTTCAACAATTGACTTTAGGTTGGTAAGGAAGTTTCTAAATCTGCGGGCGGAAACAGCGGTATCCAAAACCAACTTGCGTTGTTTCTGAATAGCATCGGTGAGTTCCTTTAGCGATCTAGCCACAACTGATATTTTAGGCAAATCATCGGGCTTTGGCTTGGTGCCGTTTGATTCGTGCCACGCCAATATCGCATCAATAAGCTCTTCTTGCTGATTGATTACTTTAACAACATAGGCACGATACATTGCAATCTCTTGACGAGAGTCCGTTGAGTCGATTGCAATAAACTTTTCCATCAGGTCATTTAGCGTACCGTCTTTTATCTCTTGACGCATCGCGTGTATGCTAGTCTTCCCGTGGATAATCGGTCTACCCGTGGCAAGACCACCGTGCAGATGGCACCGACCCGTGCCTACGTGATCGGTCTTCCACCCTGCGGGGTTTTGGCAATATCCGGTTCCATCCTTCTTGCGACCATTGCACTTGTCGGACGGGTTCTTCTTTGGGAACGCTATATCATCAGCCATCATCTTCTTCGTCTTCGTCAAGGGAAGTCACGTCGTACTTATACTCAAAGTCACCACAAATGACATCCTCCAACTGCCAATGTTCAAATGCAATCTTTAGTCCCGTTAGAAGCGAGAGCAATCGATCAACACTTTCAATTTCAAATACATCACCTTTTCCCAAGTTGCACATCAAGCAAACAGATTCGTCGTCCTTCAAGACGAAGCGCAATTCATAGCCTCCATCTTCGTCATAGCACGAGAACGTAGTCTCCGCGCTAACCTTGACTATCTTCTTCGGCTTGAGGCTGTCTTGGGGCTCCATCCACACCGGACTCGATCACCGACAATGGGGCAATCGTTTGGTTCATAAATACTTGGTCTACCTCTGCAAGCGGTGACATACCATCCTGCTGACGATATTCGCTTGGCTTACGCTGACCTGTTTCAATGTACTGTCTACGTACACGCGCTTCCTGCTCCGGATCGACGGGAACCAGGTTGGGCACCGTAACCATAAGGCGACCTAACGCTTGGCCGTCGTTTGTGAGCATCCGCCACGAGCGCTGCGCATTCTGCGTCCAATCGCTTGCAATATGCTCCGCCTCCGGCTGAACGAACGATAAGTGCCACATACGCCAAGCCGCTTCTGCGTTAGCCCTTGTCGCGTCGGGAGACACAAGCCCTTCGTGGACATCGCCGACTTGGTAGATCTCCGACATCACCATCTTCTTGACTTCGGGAAGCATCACCTCTTCGGGATTCACGTTCAAGTGACGTGCCTTGATACCCGATCCCAAGAAGGCAACACGCTTCTTGTCATTACCCACACCCAAGAACTTAGAGGCGAACTGCTCCACGAAGAAGTCCACTTGGTCTTCGCTCGTCATATCCTCATCCGTCTCCAAGACCACCGGCGGGAATCGCGCCTCCTTCAGATAGTCTCTGCCATAGAGATCCATATAAAGGTTTTGATCAAGCTGCAACCCTAATGCCTCAATAAGTGAAGTCGATTCATAGGGAGTCTTAGGCGTAGGCAACTTGAACACCCAAATATCTTCCACCGCATAACGGATCATTTCGCCGTCGTACCTGCGCTGAAAGACATAGCCTCCAACCGTTCCGTCTCCCTTCGGTAGTGGGCGCATATCGCCAAATTCGGGGAAGACAGGATGGAGGGCAACGGGAACTCTTCGCTCATTTCGCTCTACGATAAAGTAGGCGGCGCGATAAGTGTCGCGGGCGAGTGAGATCCACCTGTAGATATAAAGAGGGGAGAAGTACGGATTCGGGTTCTCCAAAAGCAGTTGCCAAGGGTGGTCTACCTCGACCGGTTCGAACCTATCGCGATCAATCCGCCGCTGTACGCGCATCTTGCGCATCGCGTCTGAGAGCGCCCTTGCCCGCATATTGGTCACCTTGTAGAAGGTGCCACGATATGCTGTTTCTACTTGGCTTGGTCGCGGAGTGTTGGGGTCATAGTGACCATAGCGATCCTCAAAGGAACCCGCCGCAACCATTGCGTTGCGTGTTGACCGTTCCTGCTCAGACTTGAATAAGGCGTGGATCATAAGAAGTATTCAAGGTAGCCTATAACTATCGCAATCACTACCCAATAGATGAAGTTGGCAAGATTAACCTTCTTGCTATCATATGTACGTCCCAACTTTGCTTCTTGTTGTATCGTGTATGTCGACACAAGAGGCCAACCTAATAACCAAATAACAAGCATCATCGGATCAATATCGGACGTTTTACGTAGCGATAAACAAGGGCATCCGCAGCATCAGGCGAAGAGCCTAGCCGTTTTCGGATTGCATCTTTATCTTCAATCATAATACCTCTAACCGTAACCTTAAATCTAATAGAAGTCAAGGCCACGAAGAGTTTACGATCATCGGGCAACGCAATAGGCATTGACTTGTTCGCAGGATCCAAAAGTTCCCGCAATCGCCAATAATAATACGCCCTTTTGTTTCCGAATCCTAATTTACCGCTTCGGTCTTTGGCGTTAATAGAATCGCCGCCGTGGAATCCATAGACAGGAATTAGCTTTTTAAGTTCGTCATATACCGACGCGCCAATCCCAATAATATCAACAATTACGTTTACACCCGTTTTGGATAGCGCCTCCAAGTCATTAGGGTCTGTATCCGTCAATTTAGACAGCTCATTAAGCACCGCACGAGCCACAGCCGATCCGTCGGGCACACGAGGGGCAGGAATGTACTTCAATACGCCCGTATAGTCCTCTCCATAGCCTGGACAGATCACCGTTTCGTCTTTTCCGCCACGAGTAGGGTCAACACCAAGCGATGTAAGCCCCACATTGGGCGCAAAACCCTCTTCTGCGTTCATTTCGCGCCATCTAGCCATCGCCATCTCCACCCAAGCGCTTGGGAAGACTTGATAGGGGTCTTCGTCCTTCATTAGGTCAAATTCCCCGTCTTTGAACGCTCTTCTGAGTTCCGGAGGCAGGGAATCCAATATTCTGTCGTATCCCGTCTCCATCATAACCGGATTATCGGTCACTTTGGCTTGAATAAACGTCCTTGAGCGCGGATATAGCGTTTTTCCGTCTACTTCTACCGGATCTCCCGTCTTAAACCACTTAATCGTGTCGTCGGCATAGAGATAGTAGCGTACTTCGCCCGCACGAGCCGGATCGGGGAACGATTTGTCCAACCAGGGTGCCCATTCGTCAATAACCCATCGCTGTTCGGGGCTTGTGGGCGGGTTTGTGGTCGCAATGACCCTGCATCGCTGATTGGGATCGCTTGTACGGTTCCAAATGATCAACATTCGGTACTGCAAGCGGTCAAATTCGGTCAACTCATCGAATCCGATGTAGTCGTGAGGCCGTCCCTTGTACTTTGTCCAGTCATTTTGCCTTGCAACAGCACCTAACTCCAAGAAACGAGCATCGGGAAGCGTCCATCGGTGCTTGTGGGCGTGATGTTTGGCGAAGGAGCCTACCAACTCGTCGATTGTGTCTTGAATTTCGGTCAACTGACCGTATTCACGACGGAAAATGATGCTCTTTTGGTGGTTTTTGAGCGCATTACCGATCAACATAAACGACTTTCCACCACCCGCAGCACCACCAAACAGTAATTCGTCCGCCCTTGAGCTAATTGCGCGTTGCTGAGGGCCTGGAAACGGGCTAAAATTGATCGTAAAGTTGTCTTTTTTCTTCGGCTCGAACACATCGGCCGCAATAGACTCAATTACGTTTAGGTTTTTATCCCAACCCTTATTTACTATCGGTTTTCTCTTCATAAGTGGCTACGAGCCATTCATATAACTCCCCTTCGTGCTTTTTGGGCGTAATCTCGTGTGGTAATGGTACTTTTTCGCCTAAAAAGTCACAAAATTCCTTCCATTGGTCTATCCAATGGCCATATTGCAATATAAATACGGAATTATCACCTAAAAAGTTCGCCATTTGGTCTATCCAAGGCTGAATACTCAATTCGCCACGCATAAACGAATCAAACTTTTCTACATCATTTCCAAGCAGTTTACGTGCGTTTGTGCGTATTAAACCCCGCTTATATTGGCTATAAATCGCGTCGGGAAGGTATCTGTAGAGGTATAATACCGGAATTTCCTTAGGCGGAGTGGGATTATGGCACGTTTGGATGCTATACGAAGCCGTGTCGGTCATTATTAGGCTCTCCGACAGGTGCATCGACAAATAATTGCTACCCGCACCACCTGGCGAACACAAAGCGAGCCTAGCACCCTCATTTCTAAGTGCTAGGCCCGCATCCACAATAGGCTCGTACTGATTCGGCTCTTCTTGGTTATGAAGTAAGTTCTCTATCACCGTATAGGGCTTGTCTGTCTCTTAGGAAGTACTCGTCAAAGCCATTATCAAGCAAGAATGGAATGGCCAAGTGCCCCTTACCCATATTCTCACGAGAGAATATGTCATCAAACAAGAAGAGGTTGGTTTTGGGCGCAAGGATCGCAGCTAACTCCAAGTGGAACTTGTGCGAGAACTCCGCATCCTCTTCGTAAGGGCCGTCCATATAGACGAGATCAATCTCCTCTTCGTTCCGATCCGCATACGCTAACCCGTCATCGCAGACCACTTTCACGAAGTGCGAATCCAGGTTGAGTTGGCTGATAAGCGTCTTACACTTGACGACGTGATCCATATTGTTGTCCACCGACGTGATGTCAAAGTAAATCTTGCGATCATTGACCGTCATCCGGTGCGCCATCATCGCAAAGATGACCGTCGACCACCCATCACCCCACATTGCACTATCCCTCGTGTCGCGGATCGTTCCAATTTCCAGAATGCGGAATGGGCGAGCCTTGTACTGAAGGCGCTTGTAATACGAAGTGGCAGCCTCTTGAACCGCCTCAAATATCGTCCCCTGTCGGGATGAGTTAATTACCTTCTCCATCAGAAAGCGCCTCCGCTTCTTTGTCTAGGTCACGATTGAGCGCATCATCCGTCGTAAACTTCTCAGGGTAACGCGCACGAAGTTTCATAATGTTCTTGCTCTTCACCTTCTCCTCTGAGATGCCCGTCGCCTTCTGAAGCACCGCAAGGTACCAATAGATGTCACCCATCTCCTCCACGATGTTGCTGTAGTCCTTGACCGCAGAGCGACCGTTTAGGATGGATATGGTGTTCTGCAATAGCTCTATCGCCTCCGTGGTGACACCGATCATTGCGTGAAGCATATCAATATCACGATCACACAGCGAGGGCATCGTTTCCACCGTCTCCGGAACCACCCTTCCACTTGCGAAGATAGGATGCTCAACCCCTTCCATTAGGTCGTGGTGTAGCCATCCAACCCCGTTCTTTCCGTAGAACAAGATCTTCTTCGCAATGTCCAGGTCGTCGCCCGTATTGACGAGGCGCTCGATGAGGTACCTAAGTAAGTCTATACCTACCTGCCGTCCATAGAACTGCGTCGAAAGAGTACGTATCGCCTCCGACTGATAGCTGCTGAGGTGCTTTTCCATTTTCTTTGATGTATCTGTAGTACTCATAGTGTATAAGTGATCGTTCACGCCAATAATCCATCGCCTCATCCAAAGCCCTCGTCAGAATGCGACTTGCATCGCCATAGGATACGCCTTCCTGCCTTGGAGTGCGCTCCTTGAGTTTCTTCTTGGGCTCCGGCGCAGGCTTAGGCTTCGGAGTAGGCTTTGGCTTTGCCTTCACTACCGGCTTTGGCGTGGGCTTTGGCGTGGGTTTGGGCTTCGCCTCTACTACGGGTTCAACGGGAGCCTTCTTTTTCTTCTTAGAGAACGATATAGGCTTCTTGGTGATCGCGCTCTTGTATTTTACCGCCCTTCTAATCATCTGATGGTGACATATCGTGTTGGTTCTCCAAAATACGCTATCTCCTCCGCCTCTGCGTCTCCCGCTTCTAGCGCCTCTGAGATAGCCTTCAAGTCCGGCTCGTACTTAGCCCGCATAAACCGCGCAGGCACGATAGCATCCTCACGAATATGCGTCTTCACCTTCGGTGCTTGACGCACACTAATGGATCCCACCGTCGTATTCACCTTGCCCATATCAAGCGCATCCATCGAATAACGAAGCAGCTCCTTGAGGCTTTTGATGGAGTTGTCCTTCGTCTTAGCACGAGTAGACAACCTGTCCGCCTCTACCTTAATCGCATCGCGCTCCGCCTCCATATTGCGGATCAACTTGATGTAGTTCTCCATCTTGTCACGAGTTAGCGTCAGCAGCTCATCGTAACGCTCTTGCATATCCTCGGTGATCTCACCGTAGTTCTCCTGCAAGTCCTCCTCAAAGTTAAGGAGTTCAGCTGTTAGGTCATATAACCTCATATCGCACCTGTTTTTTAGTGTTATAGTGTGAAATGGATTTAGGCAATGTCATGTATCACCTTAAAGATTTGTAATGCTACCTGTGGCACTATGGCGTTTCCGTAGGCCTTGATGGATTCTCTTTTCCATTTAGGAAAGGCAATGTTATCCAATTCGCGGGGAATCCCATCATCTCCTCCACAAATAGGGGATTGAGTTGGGAATTCCTCGAATGGTATTCCTTGGGATCCTGCACCTTCGCGTAGATATTGCGCATCATATTCGCCCGTGTTGGATGGTTGTTTATCGAGGTCGGAGGATAGGCCCCTTTCCAATCCGTAGCCGTTGGCGTGGGGAGCATTTGAGCCACGTCGCGCAGCTTTGCCCCAAACTCCGTACCCGTATTGTCGGATATTCTGATCCAACGATTGTTCTTCTGACTGATCTGCCGTGGATCGCTGATCCCGCCCTCCACGTCCGAAGCTACCGGCGTGGGCAATAATCCAGACCCGCTCCCTTCTGTGCGGCGCGTTGATGCCGACAGCAGGAAGAACGAACGTCCCGACTTCGTAGCCTTCAGCTTCCAGGTCAGCGTAGATCTC
>Ga0070750_10002623_pt1 | contig 9993 bp, 4 predicted proteins | sample VirMetDEL_Nov_24_FD_77013 | JGI IMG/M metagenome (GOLD analysis project Ga0070750, IMG submission 77013) | Aqueous microbial communities from the Delaware River and Bay under freshwater to marine salinity gradient to study organic matter... | ecosystem: Environmental > Aquatic > Marine > Coastal ... | reverse complement strand
TATTTGAGAAAGCTGCTTTTCATACTGCTTTGCGTTGGCTCCCGATATTTGAATATCAGCAGCAGCCAACTCTTCAGGCGTAGCGTACTTCAACATATTGTTGAACTCCTCCTCAGTCCTCCGTACACCGCCAACCATAATCTTTGGCTTCTTGGCTGCTGCCACGGCTGCATTTACACCACCAAAAGGAGTTTCAGCTATACCCTCCAAAACAATCTCGCCCATATCAACCTCCTGCCCCGCAGCAAGCTGACCCGCAAGTTCACCTGCTGAACCACCTACGGCCTCTGTTGCTGTAGAAGCAACCTTTCCACCTGCTCTAGCAGCTCTTGAAGCTGTTCCAATAGCATCAACAACTCTTCCGCCCATCTTGGCAGTAAGAGCATCAATTACACCAATTGCAACACCTCTTGCTCCTGCTCTAGCACGCAGTCGGTTTACATTTTCTTCGTCTTGCAAGTAGTTTCTAATCCCTTCGGGGTCATAGTTTTCCCCCAAGTCTTCTTTAATAAGGTCATTAAATGTCAATACACCCTCAGTAATACCTGAAGCCACAGCAATGGCAGTAGGTACTGCGGCTATCGCGCCCGCAGCAGCTCCCGGAGCAGCTCCTACTCCTCCCGCAGCAGCGCCCGTTGCTGCTCCATAAGCAGCTCCTGTTCCTATGGCAGCACCTGCGCCTGCAAGAGCTTCCTTGGACATCATGCCTACAATAGAAGAAAGCATTACCTCAGAAGCAATGCGAGGGTTTTTCCAAACAGCTCCTATGTAGTCAAGGATGCCACCGCCCTCTTCAGAAATCTTTTGGTATTCCATCATCGCCGACGATGGACCTATCTCTTCTAGTTTTTTAGAAGCATCAATAAGGTCTTGAATGTCCTTATCGGAAGCATTAGCAATATCTGTATTGAAAAATATATCGCCTGCTTCGCCTGCAAGCTGAGCCTGCATCCCTCCTTGATAGCCTGCGCGAGACATATCATCAACAAACTCACCCATCCACCCAAGGATAGGGACATCCTTTGTTGCGTTTACAAAGTCTCCGGCAGCTCCTGTAAGGAACGTGCCATCAGCGTCACTTGGGTCTCCTGACTGCTCCGATAAACCATCTTCCGATGGCAACTCCGTAGTACCGAGTTGATTTTTTTTTTCAGCCTGCGGAGGAGTCACCTCCTTATACTCAGTCCAAGCTCCTGAAAATTCATCAATAGAAAAATCTTGAGTAAACAGCCCCTCACTTTTGCCAAGGTCAAGCAATTGATTGATTTGGTCTTGACTTGCACCAACCCAAGTTTCTAAAGGAAGGTCGTCATTTATAAGTCCTTGGTCGTAGTAAAGATTATAAAGCTTTATTAGCTTATCTCCTTGAGCCATTTATTATGGATTTTGAAAAATTAAATTTCCCGCAGCTGTTCCGCTTGCGGAAGGCGTAGTAGAAGTGGCGCCGGCTTGCTTAGAAGCTTTAGCGGAAGCCCTAGAAAGAGCGCCTGTCATAGGCTTTCCAACTTTCTTTTTATACTGAGATTCAGCAGAAGCTTCATCCAACAAAGATGATATAGCATTCAAAAGTTTTTTAAGATTTTCCTCAGTACCTGTGTCTTCAAAAGCTCCTGCATATTTTTCTGAACCTGTGTCAATCACAACTTCTTCAGCTTCACTTCCTCCTTGCCTATTTAATATAATTGCATTTCCAAGACGCTGAGTGTCTACTGTAATATTTGTTCCGGCAAGAATCCTTTGAAGTTCTTCCTGAACATCTCCATCATCTTTTCTTAAAAGGTCTGCCGTAATAGGAGTCTTTCCTCCCTCTTGAAGAACTTCTTGCATAAATCCTGAAACATAATCAGGAGCTTGCCTTCTAACATCAGCTTGAGAAAAGTCAGGGTCCCAAACTGTTCCCCTTTCTTTGTAGTCTTCAGGAATAGCTCTGCCACCGCCCAATTGCATTGCCTTCTTTCTGTCTGTAATACCATGTATCACAGAACCTAAAGTAGACCAATCTTCAAAAGTAGGAGGCTCTCCATCAGAAGTAATTTTTTTACTGATGTTCATGTCTTCATCAGCATACTCTACATCAAGAATAACATCTACTTTACCTGTTTCATTTCCATCAGCATCAAGGATAGGTTCTTCGGTAAATCCTATATGCGTAATCCCCAAACCTTCAATTGCTCTAGTAGAGTTTATAAGAGAGAAAATTCTTTCTTCTTTATCGGGTCCATCAGAATAATAAATCTCATTCCAAAGGCCTAAAAGATTTGCATTCTCCTCATCACTTGCTTTTCGAGCAAGCTCCGCAGCGGTTTTAGCACGAGGCTCAGGACGGTATCGCTTCTCTACAACTGACTCTTTTGTTTTCTCAACACCAATCTTAGACCTAAATCTTTCTTTCAAAAAAGAAACAGCTCTTTCCTCTTGGTCTTTAGTAAGCTCAACCTCGTTGAATCCTTTCTCTCTGTTTATAAAAACAACCTCCTTACCATCAATGGTCTTGCCTTGGTCTTCAGGGTTGTAGCTTATGGTGTAGTCTCCGGGAACGTAATCAACAAGAACAGAAAGAGCGTGTGACTTATTGGTCAAAAGACCCCTAACGTACTTGTCTTCCATAGTCAGGAAGTTTCCTATTGATTCGTCTTCATCTCCCTGAATAGCATACTTGCCCGTCTTTTTGTCTTTCGTTTTCTCTACAAAAGATAATCTGCCTGACGCAGAAGCTTCTATAAGTTCAGAATTTAAGACATCACCCAACTGCTGTTCCATTCCTGCAAGAGCATCGTCAACCTTAAACTTGTCAACGAACGTATTAAATCCCTCGTCCATTTGACCGATAGTCATAAATGAATTAGGGTCGGTAGCCATCTTGCCGTCCTTTGTCTTGGCAATAGAAAGGATGCCTGTAGGCGCATCAACATATGAACTCGTGTCCTTGAAGTTCATAAAGCCTGTAAGTTGGTCCATCAGCATAGCCTCGGCTGCTGATGCCTCGTCACTATTAAGTCTATCCTGATGAACCTTAACGTACTCCTGCGCCTTGTTCAGCGTGTCAAACATCTGACCTGTTTGGTCAGTAAGATTCTGCCGAATGTTCAGATAGTCTTTCATGTCAAGCTGACCGCTCTTCAAAAGCCTATTGGTCATCAGCAACTGCTCCTGTGCTTTATTTACAAAGTCATTGGTAAAACCATTGATTCTGTCCGACTGTCCTTTAGGAGCATCGGCTAACGCTTTCTGATACTCTCTAGTTGCATCATCAATTTCCTGTCTCTTGTCATCACGGATTTTTTGCTCCGTGTTGAGCATATCGGAAACCTGTGCGCCTACTTCAGCCCAATTGATTTGACTTTCGGCGCTTCTCTCTGCGTAGCCTATGTAAGTATTAGCCATCAATTAAAATGTTGGAAATGGAATGCCTTGAGTAAGATATGGTGGAGTTACAGGCAACTGCTGATAAACTCTTGGAGCCATCTGAATAGACATCCCCGGCAATGCGGGCATCTGAGGCATTGGCTTTCTGTTCATTTCAACAATAGAAGGCTGTCCATTAATATCCGCATAAGTCATGTAGTTAGCGTCAACTATATCAGCAGAAGGAGCTGTCTGAGGAATTACATAAGGAGTAGGTCTTCGCTGCATATTAATTTGACTAACGCCACTTGTGCCGTAGTCATAAAAAGGATTTGGCAAAGCACTTGCCATTGGGTCGTTTGCAGGACCAAGGTTCACCTGAGATTGGAAAGGATTTGTTACAACCTGACTACCCATCTTAGACTGAAAGTCTTTTATTCTTTCGGGACTAACATTTGCAGTTACATAGTCTTGGAATGCTACAGGGTCCATGTCAGCAAGCCTAGCATCTCCCAAGTAGTTAGCCATTTGAGACTGCAAGTCAGCGCCTCCAATACCTGCTGCACCGGCAGCATCCTGAAGCTTGCCAAATTGCTTAGCCGCTCCTGTTTTCTTATACAGGTCTGCCCCTGCAATACCTGACTGAACAACTCCAATCGCACCCTGTACACCTGCCTGCAATGCAGCAGCACTTTGTTCTTGAGCTTGACGTTCAGCCAACTGAGCGCCTTGCAGCTCAGCCATGTCTAACTGAACACCAATATCTCTAAGCCTTGCCTCTTCATCAGCCCTCAACTTTTCAAGACCCAAAGCTTCTTGCCCCATTCGCTGAGCAATGTCAGCTTGGCCTGCTCGCTGCTGCTGATAAATCCTTCCTGCTGTTGCCGCTGCTCCACGCTCTGACTCTCTCCCCGCTTCAGTGGCTTGAGCGCCCGCAGAAAGCATAGCCTCTCTTTCAAGACGATAAGGTTCTTTTTGTATGCCTATTTCAGCAAACATATTCTTTTCAAGAGCCTTGCGTGCTTGCTGATTTGCTTTTGTTGCAGCTTCATTAGCCTGACGCATCATCTCTTTTTGCTTAAGAGACTGAGCAAAGCTCATTCCTGAGCCTAATGCCTGAGCAGCCATCCCTATCAATGCTGATGTTCCTATTGGCATACTAAAATTCTTTACACAAATTTACGGAAACGACTTCATAACCTCTGTTTCAACGGCAAACAGCTCAATCGCAGAGGTTGAAGTGTTAGTTAGTTCAAACACACAGTAGTGACCAAGTACACCATTCGACTCAGCAATTGAGTTTTTGATGAACATAAAGTATTGGTTGCCCACAGGCACAGTACCTGAAGATGTGTCTACTATGATTCTGTTTATATTGTTTGGCAAGTCCCTCTCAACACTCGTCACAGTCCCTGTAAGGGTAGGCGCTGAGTTGTCATGGTATATAAAATCACCAATGCTAATAGCTGATGGTATTGGAACTAAAGGGTTAATGCTAAACTTTATTTCAAAAGTTGCACCACCTGAAGTAGTTGCACTCGTGCCTATACCTTGAACAGACCTGAGCGCATACTGCGAATTGCCCGCAGGATTTGCAAACGGGCTTGATTGGTCTTTTGAGTTCCGAACAAAAGCGTGATAAGCAGCTTCTTTCAGTTCAAAATAATCTGACTGTATGAATCCTGTGTCTTGCAGGTCAGTATCAAGAGTTGCAGACCAAGGAGAATCTCCCTCAAGATTAAGTGTCTTGAACAACTTATTTTCCAAAGGAGTGTCGTTGACGACACTTTTTATTGTAGAGCTGTAAACAGCTCCATAAAAGTTATTCCTATCTACATCATTAGAGTTGTGGACATACAGGTCCCCATTCTTAAATGTATAAAGAAACTGATTCATGCCCTTTATGTATTCGGGCTGATAAGAGTAGAACGAAGGCCATCCCTTTATTCCCTCGCTAAATGTAAGTGTGTAGCTTGTAGGCATTATGTACAATTACAGAAGTGAACTTCATAAGAAAGACCTGATGGGCCAAATGGTAAATTCAAACTATCAGGAACACAGCAAACCAAAACTGCTGACGGATTTGTCACAGAACCCGCAGGAACTTGTCCCGATAATACCAATCCGTTTGCAGGATTTGTAAATGTGTAGGAGTAAGCAACATTCTCCGTGTTTGTAATCTTGTATGTGATTGATTGGTCTGCGCAGGTTTCTCCTGTTAAAACACTTGTCACATAGGCTTGGACAGAATCCGTGCTTGACTGCTCCACAACATAAACGCAATCAGTACCGGGGTCGGTATCAGTTGTCTTAACCAATGTTCCGGGAGTCAACGTGCTTGTGTGTCCAACAACAAGACTAACCGTTGAGTCTCCACAAAGAGTAGCCACATACTTGTTAAGCCCATCGCAGTCACAATCAATACGAGTGTAAGTAATATCAGAATCAAGACTGCTTGCAACAAAACTTCCAAGACAAATGCTGTTTGTTGAGTTTGCTGTCACCGTAAGAGTTTGAGCTTCTGCAAAGCAATCTATATAACTTACAGTCTTATCAATGCTTGCTGAGTTTGTAAACTCAATCAGTACACACGAGTTTTCACAATTATTGGAGCTTGTTGATGAGTATGTAATATTCCCTTCCTCACTTCCATCACAAACATCATTTGTTTTTTCAAAAATGCAGTTGCCTTGTTCTAAAGAAAAAACAGGCTCTCCTCCACTTAAAGAATTAGGAATGCCGGACATACAGAACACTTTGCCATCATAGCACCTTGTTGCCCGTCTTGTTTTTACAGTTGAGTCACAAGGACTTATGCTGTCAATAATTCCATTTGAAACTCTGATAGCCAAGCCTGTGCTTATTCTATACCATCCATCAGTAGCAGGTGTTGCAGCATCAGAATCATCAAACACAAAGTCGTATAGAGCTAAATTTCCATTGCTGCCCTTAACATGAACATAGTAATATGTTTGGTCTATTGTGGCACTACAAGCCTCTTCTATTGTTAAATTGTCGTCTGATGCAGAAAAAGAAGGAAGTGTAGCAGGACATTCTAAAGACAAAGACCAATCGTCTCCTGCACAAAGTCCATATACATTTACCTGAACATTTGAGCTTGCTGCATTGGCTTTGTTCAAAACCATAACGCACTCACCCGGAGCTGTAGCTGTAGTCTGAACATCGCCCGCGGCAATAGTTAAAGACCCTGACGAGCCTAACGGGTTAAAAGAAGTCCCATCAAAAAGAAAATCATCAAAATCGCTTCCACTGATATTAAGATTTATATCAGAAGCATCACAATCTGTTGCACTTTCATTCCCTAGCCATATAGCATTTGAACCTGTAGTCTTTCTTCCATATCCCTGAGTAGAAAATGTTCTGTAAGTATTCCCTTCATACTTGACATTGATACCGTTAGCTTCTTCTCCCGGATTAAAACGAATTACAACAGCTCCCAACCCTGTCTTTGTATCAAAGTTTGTAATAAACTTTTTTCCAACAGAACCTGAAGCGGGAGGAGATGAAGGGTCTGTGGTAGTCCCTGAGCCTAGTGAAAATACAATGTCAGAACATTCTACCTCACAGTCGGGACAGGTAGCCACAGGGCCTAGAAGCCCTGTTGAGCTGTTCCAATAACGAGCTATGCTTCCATCAGAATACCATCCCGTAGTAGCATAAGTCGTTAATGCTGAGTCAGACCAAATACCTGTGGCAGTAGAAAAAGAGCTGCCATCTATGTGTACGTTAGCAAGTACGCCCATTACAATCCATTCAAATTAGCTTCCACAAAGTCCACAAGCAACTGTAGTTATAGTAACATTTTCAGCTGTTCCGTCCACAACACTAATAATATCAGGCAAATTCCTAGAGCAAACAAAATGTGTTCCTGTTGCTTCTGAAACAGTAAACGTCTCTCCGCTATCGCAATCAATGTATTCAATGACAGCAGAAGTTGCAGGAGAAGAAATTGTTATTTCATATTCAGTACACTGCTCCAAGCAAAAACAAGTTTCATCGCAGCACACATCTGCAACAGTAGCATTTGGGTCAGTGACTCTACACAACTCAATTGGAGATGAGCTTCTCAAGTCCCAAATGATATACATATAGGTGTTTAAAGAAGAGGCTGTAAAGTTTACAGACCTCTGCGCTCCCGTACCCGTAAGACTTTGAAAGGTAGCCAAGCCTAACAAACTATTAATGTCGGTAGCGTTGTTCTGATAAAGTGTAGAGCTAAACAAATACCCAACACTATGCTGCGCATTGTCTACATCAAATGTGTCTGAAGGAAACTTATTTGTAAACACTGTTACGCTAGAACCTTCAAATGGTATTAAAGGGTCTCCCTGATTTCCCGAAACAGAATTGTACCTAGAAACCAATGGGTTTGGTCCCACTCCAAATGAAACAAGGTCAGTCCTTCTTATAGAAGTAAAAGCAGGTGTGGTCGTTTCATACTCATACTCAACATGAATAGAATCTCCTGAGTCATCGTTGTTTGTCAAGACAACTTCAATAACCTCCATAGCATCAGAGGTAGGACAACTAACCAAAACATTGCTCAACGTAACCTTGTCTCCTGCTAAATTTTGCGTAAGGGTAATTGTAGCAATCGTGTCTGCGGTAGTCTTGGTAAATGTAAAGCTTCCCGAACCTGTTGCCGTTATGTTTTGAGCAGGAGAAGTTTGAGAGCCGCAACTAAGAACAAGAGTAGCAAGAGGGCTTCCGGAGCCACTAGCGACAGAAACATTGTACGATACAGTAATAGTACCTATTGCTCCTGATAACGCAATGTCAAATGAATTGGTAGCCGTTGTATTGTCTACAGAAAGACTTTGACTTGTGCCGCAATTGACAAGCTCATCAACAGTTGGTATTGTCTGAACATTAGATGACAACACATACTCATTCATGTAGGGGTCAAACCCTCCTAGCTTCTGAGTTTCAAAGCTGTCAATAAACAAATCCCTAAACCAAGAGCGCATCCCCAATTCAGAGACAACAGTAAGCTGTTCATTCTTGGCTCCGCTTCCTTTTAGTTGGATAACAGCTCCCCTCTTTGCGTCAGTAAAATACTTGTTCTCTCCCCACTGAACGTAGCTTTCAGGATTAAAGCTGTTGCCGTAGTCCTCAACTCTTGCTATCTGAGTTCCTAATACTTCCGGAACTGATGTAATAGCGCCACCCGCAGCAGCATCTGAAAGAAGATTCTTACCTGAAAGAACATATGATACCTTGTCTTCCTGAAGAGTTAAGACATCAGTCTCTCTGCCATCAAGCAAAGTGATGATACCATATGACTCTTCAAGCTTCTTAAAATTAAGAAGACCAAGGTTGAACTCATTAAGCTTGTTGACGTTCGACTCATCGTTGTAAATGCCGCTGTATGTAATGTCAGCAAATCTGTGTACCTCTTCATAATCTTCAGACTGAACACCAAGCGCCCTGTTGCCCAAATCAAATGTAGCTCCAACAATAGAGTCTCTTATCTTATAGGACTCAGCTCCATTGCCAAATGAATAGCAGTTGTAAAAGTTTGGAAAACAAATAGCAGGCTGAGTAGAGCTTTGGTCTTGAGTTGTCCCCTTATGAATACCACCAACAATATCAAAGACATTGTCGTTTTCAAGAAAGATGTCAGGGTTGGTATCTACAGGAAGTGTTTCAAAAATTAAAACATCATCGCTTTTAAATACCTGAATCCTTGCTTTAACAAGTGAATCTCTTCTTCCGCAATTTTCAGGACCCGCTATTCGTAAGAATTGATTTCCATTTCCTCCAAAAGAAATGTCAACCTTACCACTTCCTGAAGTCGGATTGTTAAATGATGTGCTATTAGGAGAGTAATACTTGGGATTTAATGGACCCGTAAGAACATACTGTTGGTCAACCATTGTCTTGTCAAGACCCTCTCCAATAAAGAAATCGTAAAAGTTTGCGTATCTCTTTGTGGCAGAAATAGTTTCATCAAAAGTATATTGCCTTCTACCGCATCCCGTAATTCCGGAATGTCTTAATACGTTTATAAAAATCTTAACCCTACTACCCGCAGGAATCTCCATCGGTCTTCTTTGAGCGGGATACGCAGGGTCAGGCTCATTGACATTGTAAGAAAGAACAGGCCCATCCTGTCCGCTATCTACCACATCATCGTGAAGACCTAAGTCGACTGTATTGTTTTGTCTGAAAGCAAGGTCTATGTTGTTAGGCTTGACTTCCATGTACAGTCCCGCAGGTTCATTCCCACCCAAAAATCCTGAAGATTGAGCCTGTTTGTCCAACACGGTTATGTACTTACAAGAACCGGCAGGGCCTGAGTTGTCTTTCTTTACTATGTACCTATCTCCAACCTCAACTTTACTAATGTTCTCTCCCTCTAACAGAATGTATCCATTGCCCGACTCTTCGTCTACAAAGTATACGTTAGAGTAAATAGTTTCATAGGTATCCTTGCTTGCCCTCGCCACAAACTTGTACTTCGATGCCCAATAAGGTGGCTTCTGAGATGGAGGGATTTCAATTTTAGCCCTGTTTACAAGAGGAGAGTTTTCACAGGGAACGTGAATGGTGTTTGCTTCGCTTACAAGAGTCGTCGAAGACCTGCCATACTCATCCATGTACACGATACCAAACTCATAGTCTCTA
>Ga0070750_10002619_pt1 | contig 9996 bp, 6 predicted proteins | sample VirMetDEL_Nov_24_FD_77013 | JGI IMG/M metagenome (GOLD analysis project Ga0070750, IMG submission 77013) | Aqueous microbial communities from the Delaware River and Bay under freshwater to marine salinity gradient to study organic matter... | ecosystem: Environmental > Aquatic > Marine > Coastal ... | reverse complement strand
TGACTGTGTTAATTCTCTCGCTTGAACTGCAAATGACGGTCTGAAAAGTATTCTATGAAACTTTTTACTTTCCGTAAAGTCATCATAATATGGCGAGAGGTTAAAGTCTGTTGGACTTGGCATTTATTTCCCTCTAAAATTCAATTATCAATTTAACATTTTCAGTTTGATCTGAAGCTCTTGTTATTGGCGCTCTGTTTTCAATATATATAACATCACCAGTATCTGCATCAATCTCACCAGAATTATAACCACTTGTAAATGCCACATTATCAACTGTAGATGATGAAGTTGATGGTGTTCCAGTAGCACTTGAAGATTGACCTGTAATAGTATTTGCACCTGAAAACGCTGTCAGATTACCATTAGCATCTACACCTTGATCGTTAAATCTAGTTTGTATGTAGTATAAAATTTTATTTGTTGCGTCATACTCTACAACTTTACCAACTGCGCCAGTTGTTGCTTGATTTATTTCTTCATCAGCTGTAAAAGTCCCTGGTGAGCCAGTTAATAAAATTGCTTTTGATCCTCTTAAAGTTGTCGCCGATGCAGCAGAACCACCAGATTTAGGATCTCTAATTAAAACTATTTTTCTAAAATCGTTTGCAGTTGTAAAGTCACCTGAATTTGAAGTTTCTGCACCTTCAAAGTTAGTGTTTAACATTACAAAAAAACCACCTAATTCTTTTACTGCGTTAAATCCGTGTCCACCTTTTGGTTCAATAATACAATCTAATTCAGCTCCGCTTAAAGAACCTCCACCAGCAGTATTAATATCTGCTACTCTAACATAACCATATGTATAACCTGTACCAGCAGCAGTCACTGTGACTGCAGTCACTGCATTACCAGCGATAGTCACTGTACATACACCACTTGATCCATCACCTCTAATAGGAACACTTGCGTGTGTACCGTTAGTACCACCAGAACCAGCAGTTTTAATTTTTATATTATTGATTGCACCATCTACTGCGGCAGATGATACTGTTGAATTTGTTGCTACTGCCATAAAGTCAGTAGATAAAAAGTTAACTTGTTGAGAAGCAGATAGTGTGTACATATATTTCCACTTATATCCGTCTCCTGTTGTTAAAATTGTATTTGATGTTCCAGAAGGTTTTACTGTTGAGTTTGCACCACCATTGTTATCTATACACTTATAAACATTGTAATCATCTGTGACAACATAAAAAGTAGAATCCCATAAAGTAGAAGCACCACTTGTAGATGTTTGAACAGAAGTACCGCCTGTAATTCTATTACCATAATCGTGTCTATAATAATCGTAAACTGTACCAGTTGTCCAGTTTCTTCTAGGTATCGCAAAAGATACATCAGAAGATGTAACTTTTTTTGCTGCTAATATATCATCAAAAACATAAAATTCTTCTTGTACTGAATCTGCGGGTGTTATAGGAGCAGCGTCCGTACCCTCGTTATCAGTTCTTGCATCAGGTCTAGTTGAAGTACCGTGAGCCTGTGGTTTTCCTATACCTAAATAGTAAACATTAGCAGCACTTTCTGAAAAAGACTCACTAAATTGTTCACTATTATGTATTCTAAATTTATTTGTAATAATCGCCGGCATTGTAAATTTTTTCCTTTACTTTATAATTATATTTATACAATATTCATTAATGATTTTTTGTAAAAGTCATTATTATTTATAGAGTTTCTTTTGACATAATCCACATCTTTTGATGTTTTGATGTATTCATTTTCTGCCTTATTGTATAAACCACAGTTGATTAAGTCTTGTTTTATCATTGAACTATCTAATATGTTCATTCCTAATAGTATTTGTAGCCATAAAGTGTTTCCTAATGCTAAATTTGAAAAAACATTATAGTCGTCACCATTAGGTGGTCTTTGTTTCCATAAGTCTAACATATGTTTTAAATTATCAGTTAATCTATCATTTGAAGAAGCTTCTTTCCAAAACTCTGTATCTCGTCTTTCTGATCTATAATGTAATATTATAAAATCTCTTATATTGTCCCACTTATCACATATGCTTTTATTATAATCTTTTACACCTTTTTCCATACAATATATAAAATAATTTACTTGAAATATTGACATATGTATAGAAGTTGCTTCTAGTGGCTCTACAAAGGCACTTGAAAGACCAATAGTTAATACATTCTTATTATAAATCTTTTCTAAACGACCAGAATTAAAAGGTATAATTTTCTGTACTTCTATTTTTTCACCAATATATTCTTCTATCTCTTGTATGGCTTCATCATCACTTATAAACTTATCACAAAAAACATAACCACAACCTTTTCTATGTTGTAAAGGTATTTCCCATATCCAACCGTTTTTTAGTGCTGTAGCTTGTGTATAGTTTTTTATTATAGTATCATCTTTATTTTTTAAATGAAATGTTACTGCTCTATTTACTAATAAGTTATCTTCATAACTTTTAAATTTTACATCATCACATAATAATCTTCTAAAACCAGAACAATCAATAAATAAATCTGCTTTAATTTGTTTTTGACTTTCAGTAATTAAACTTGTGACATAACCATTATTATCTTTATTTACTTTTATTATTTTTTCTTCAATATGATTTACTTTTTTTTCTTTAATTAAGTAATCTTTGATATATTGTCCAACTTTAAATGTATCTAAATGATAAGCTGTGTGATTTAATTCTATAAGTATGTTATCTATAAATGGTAGTTGATTGTTTTCCATCAATGCTGATTGTATTGATGTTATCTTTTTCTTTTCAGCAATATGATATAATCTATAATAATCATAATAATCATTATTATATCCTAAAGGAGAATTAAAATAATCATTGCCATTTTTCCAATTGATATGTTTAATTCCTAATTTAAATGTAGAACCAGTTTTTTTGAAAAAATCTATTTCATCTAAATTATTTTTAATTAAATCTGAAAATTGACCAGTTGTACTTTCACCAACACCTATGATAGGTATTTCTTTAGATGATATAACCGTAATATTTGATTTGGTCTTTGAAGAAAAATTTAAAGCAGTTGACCATCCAGCCGTTCCACCACCTACAATAACAATGTTCATAATATAATTTATATATAATATTAATTAGGGTCGTTATCCGTAATTGTATTACCGTCAGCAACCCATTCCATTAATGTGTTATAATCTCTGTTTTCAATTGATAAAGGAACTAATCTAATTTTATTATCTGCGCTACTAGTTACCTTAATACAAGTTTTAGAATATGAAGAAGGACTATCACCTGGTTGATCTGCCAAGTATTGATATTCTGCTGTAGCTATATCTTGTTTATTAATCATTATAATTCTGCCTCAAAAGCTAAATCGTTTGTACTTGCGTTTGAGTTATACATAGCACCTGTGCCCAAACTGTTTGAGTTTTGATTAGCGTTCCACGAAAATCTATACTGATGTGAACCATTCGTAGTACCAGCACCACCAGCAGATGATAAAGTTCCTCCAGGAACACAGTTGTTATCTGTATTTAAACCACCTCTACCTGACCAAGAACCTGAATATTCTGTTGTACCATTTGCTCTCATTATATTTGGTAAATGTAAAACTCCCAATTGAGCGCTACCAGACCAACCATCTGAGTGTGATGGTGCAAAAGTATATTGACCCAAATTAATACCAACTTTTTGATAGTATCTAGCACATCTTTGATGATTAATTTCGTGTGGTAAAAACTCAAAGTCAGTTGCTGACGAACCAACTTCATATTGTACACCAGTAATTATAAAATTGTTTGATGTACTATCAGCGTTATTTACTTGTCCAGCATATCTATTTGCGTCTGTAATAGAAGTTTGCCAAGTTGTAGCAAGTGTACCAGAAGTGTAATCTGTTCCAGATCCCATTATAAATCTAATTCTTAATGATCTATTAGTGTCATTGTCATAAGTACCAGATGTATTTGCTGGAAAAGTTATTGTTGCTTTTTCCCAAGTGTCTGATACTGATTGAGTATAAGCACCACTTACAGCATTTGAATTATCTGCGTCTAATAATTCAACAATATTTGTTCCTGTTTTTGTATGTTTGTGCCAAAAAGATAATGTGGTTGGTTGTGCGTTAGCAGTACCTTGTCTTATTTGTTGTAAATTCATTCCTTCAATAGATTGACCAATCAAAAGTATGCTATTATTTGCTGGAGATCCTTGAGCAGTTGTACAATCCATTTTTAATGAATAAGTAAAACCATATCCTGTAGGAGCATCTGAAGCTTGTGACATAGTCCAAGTTCCAAAAGATCCATTTTCAACTGCAAATCTATCCAGTGCATAGTAACCGTCACTTGTAATACTTGCTTGTGTGGTCTCTCTTTGGGATATATCCATATCTCCATTAATAATGATATTTCTAAAATTTTTATCTCCACCAACACCAGTAGCCAAACTACCAGTTTGTAATTGACCACCTGATCCTATAAAATTAGCAAATGTTCTAGTTATCGCTCCCATATCTTATCCTATATTGGTAAATACCTAAATGTTATCTCAGCGGATGCCGCTGGTGCAGTGACAAAAGTTAAAGTTGTACTTGATATTGTATAGTCATCTGTAGGCACTAAACAAATACCATTGACAAATACTAACATATCATCTACTGCTCTACCACTATTTATAGTAAAACCAACCGTTGATCCGTCACCAGTTGCTTTTGTTTTTGAGTATGTTAATGCGGCACTTGCTTGTGTTAATGTTAGTGTGTCACCTGACATAGCAGCTGTTAAACCACCAGCACCATTTATAGTTAAAGTATCTCCTAGATCAATTGCTGTTGAACCCGAGTCACCTGTGACTGTTATAGTTGAATTTGCTAATTTACTATTAACGATTCCAGCATTTGCTTTAATATCAGCATTTACAATATTTGTGATTGTATTGTTATCACTATCAATTGATTTATTTGTTAAAGTATCAGTTGTTGCTTTACCTACAAGTGTATCAGCAGCTGCGGGTAGTACGACTGTGACATCAGCAGTAGATGCTGGTCCGATCAATGTGACCTTATTAGTGCCGTTATCACTATCTTCAAAAAACTCTAAAAAACCAGCACTTGTAGCACCATTTTTTAATTGAGCACCAGCATTAATTACTGGTGTTGTTAAAGTTTTAGCAGATAGTGTTTGAGTTCCTGTTTTTGTGACAACACTTGAGTCTATTGCAATTGTAAGTGTATCAGTAGCAACACCTGTTGTATCAATACCTGTACCACCTTGAATATTTAAAGTATCATTTGATGAAATTGTTTGATTACTACCACCATCACCAGAAATAGTAAAAGATGATGTGACAGATGGAGTTCCAGCAACAAATTTACCTGATCCACTATTAAAAACAAGAGCTTGTCCATTACTAGCTCCAGATGTATCTACATTTAAAGCAGTACCACTTCCTAAAGCAGTATAAATTTCGTTAAAGTTATCATTAATTAAATCACCACCAGCTCTAATCGTAGAACCTGTTCCATCATTTGCTGTTGATCCGATATTAATTGTTTGTTTTGCCACGTTTTTATTCCTTTACTTATTTATATTTATAATAATTTTTAAGCAGCATCAAAAGTTATATTAGTTTCATCAAAAGTATCTCTATCTTCATCAAAACTATCACTAGATACTTGCCATACTTCTGCTGGTATCGCAAAATTAGTCTTTAATTTAAAATTAAAGTCAGATAACTTATTTAATTCTCCATCTATACTAGAATTTAGTGTTCCAGTTAATCTTAAAGCATTTAATTGTTCTATTGATATTTGATTTGCGTAGAAAGTATTTAAAATTAGTCTTTGAATACTCTTTAATGTAGGACCAGCCACAGGTACACCATGCTTTGTTGTATTACTTCTAATATCAGTTAATTCTTTTATTATTCCACCAACATTTTTTAAAGTTATATGTTGATTTAAAGTGACATCTCTAGTATTTGTTGTGAAATGATCGCTAGTTGAATCAGTAAAGTCTGGATCAACACCTGATTGAGGACTAACTCTTAAACTTGTACCATCACTAGTTGTTCCTAATCTTCTTCCAAAGATTGTTGAGAATAATGTATTTAATATTGTTTGTACACCTTCAATCGCAACACCAGAATTAATTGTATTGAAACTTCTTAATTTAGCATCAACTTGTGTTTCTATATTAACTTGTCCAGAAAAATAAAAACCTGATGTGTGTACTGTCTTTTTAAAACTATCTCTCCAATCGGATATTGAACGACCCACTTTAATTACATAAGAGAAGTCTTGGTAATATAAACTATCTTGTACTTTCATTGAGTCATCAGATAAGTGACCATCTTGGTTAATATAAGTACCCGTAGTATCAACAACAGCTCCAATTGACACTGTCGCTGTACCTAAATCATTTTTTTCAACTGTTGCTGTTGCACCACTTGCAGATGTGATTGTTGTTTTTTCAGAAAATTGCCCTGTTGGACTAGAAACTTTTAATATACCTGTACCTGATGTATATGAAACAACAGTAGCTGAAACTGCTGTTGATGTTGAATCAAGTCCTGTGACAGTTTCACCAACTTGAAATGTACCTGAGACACCTGAAACAATAATATAACTTGGTAATTTTAATGTGGGTGGTGATGGAGATGCTTCATAACCTGAACCTGACTCTACAATTTTTATTCCTAATACTCTACCTACATCTGTACCGTTTGCATATACAACTGCACTTGATCCATTTGTATCATCTACTGCGACTACAGGTAAAGATTGATAATTATTTCCACTTGATATAATTCTAATATCTGTAATATCGCCAGTACCAGTACCACTTTCTTGTACAACTTTATTTCCTGTGTATGAATCACCTCTTGTTGTTTCATCTTCTAAAACTATATGGTCATCAACAGTAGATGTTGAAGTTTCTTGTGTAAATCCTCCGTTAACTACTGATACTTTTGCACTGGCATTTCCTCCACCCGTTCCTGTGTTTGTAAATTCTATAGCATCACCAATCTCATAACCAGACCCTGCTGTTGCAATAACAAAATCTGTAATACCACCTCTTCCAACAGAATCTACTTGAATAATTGATCCATTACCACCACCACTTACTGATACACTATCTCCTTCAGTATATAAATTTCCATCATTAGTTATAGAAATTGTTTTAGGAATACCTGTGACAGTTGCTTTGATAAAAATATCATCATCATCGCTTGATGTACCTCTTACAACTTCACTTATTACAAAGGTACCTGAAATAGTATCATCATTTAAAATTAATTCAGATACTTCAGTTGTACCAATTTGAAATTTAAATACATTTTCAACTATTGCTGTGGCTTCTGATGTTTCGCCTGTTATTGTTCTACCTATTAAATTAGTTGTATCACCAACAGTTCCAATTGCTCTTAATATCTTTTTTGTATCCCAATTACCATCAGATGTTCTTAATATACTTTCTCTTGGATATATTGTTTCTGATTCTAATCCAAATAATAATCTAAAAAATAATTGGTGTCCTCTATTTGTACCTTTTGCTCGGTATAATGATTTAACATTTTTAATTAATTTTCTTTTGTCAACACCATTACTTAATGTTTCTGGTAATGTGTTTAAAAATTCATTTCTAAATTTTGTTAAGAAATTTGATATAGCTTTATCAGGATCTCTAAAATTTAATAACTCTTGTATATTGTTTACTGGATTTGGTTTGTAATTATTAATAATCGCTGTAGCGTTAGAACTAGCGCCTACAACTGATTCACCATCTATAAACTTATCTTGTGCTGATATAAAAAGTCTATTATTATCCAAATCTTCAGCAAGTACAGTCGTAGTTGCTTTTGAAGTTTGACCAGTAATTGTTTCACCTCTAGTAAATTTACCATAAGTAGAACTTTCTAAAAGTATTTTATCACCAGCGTCTAATTGTGTTCTATCTGTATCAATACGAGAACCATCTAATATTAATTCATTCTCTTGCGCTGTTTCTGTTTCTAATTGAATACCATCTGTTATTTGGACAGAAGTCACACCTAACTCGGCTGACTCCATAAATGTATAATAAGTTTTTAGAAATTCTAAAAATTTAGGGTGTTGTTCTAATACGAACTCTGGAACCTGTTGATTAATCAGGCTTGATATTTTATCTGTGAACTTTGCCATTAGTAATTAGATGTTGTTGTATATCCAATACCAGCATCAGCAGAACCACCAACAAATGTATCTGCCTCTACTGTGATAGTTGAGTTTGCTGTATCTATTTCTAAAATCTGATCTCTAACAGGAACTATATCATAAGACTCTGGCTCTACAGTTATTTCAATAACAGAAGATGATGCACCTCGTATATTTTCTACTGACGCAACATTTAAAGAGTTAATTGTGATTTGACCACTTGTATAGTCAACTGTTCCTTGAGTGTTATTTACATATGTTCTAACAGAACCTACAAAATAATATCTTCTAATATTTCCACTTCCATCATCATCAAGGTAATAAACATTACTATCATTTGGTACTTTAAAACCTGTTGAACTTATAACTCCACCAGTGGCTGATTTATGTCCAGAGTGTGGATTGAAAATACCATTTCTAAAATAAACATCATATCTTGTAGATGAACTTAATGTTGGAGTAAATGATTTTCTTATGTCTAATTTAGTCACATTTGATAAGATACTATTATCTGTATCATCTATTAAACCTATAACTTTTGAGTGTCTGAACACACCATCAAATTGTGTTAGTGTATCTGTATTGTAATTTGTTAAAGTGGTTATGACATTTGATTTTATTGTATCTGAAGTTTTTGTAGTTGCTTTTTCATCATACTTTACAGTTGTATTAAGTATAAGAGATGTAGTTTCTGGATCAACAATCTCTGGTCGAACTGAAGCAACATTGTATTTTTGTAATTGTGTTTTAATTCTTTCTTTTGTAGTATCTGTCAATGTAGAACCTGATGCTGCTTTAATGGCAATTTTTACTACACCATAAACTGGTGTTTCATCATCTTCACCACCCCAAGCTGAAACTGATTGAGCATTTGGATATATTTCTTGTACAAGTGTTTCGTAATCACTTGTTGTGACTGCTCTATCTTGTCTAGCGTATTGTAATGGTGCATTGTATCTTATAGACTCTTTTGTTTGTGCCTCCGCCCCACCTTGAGCATTTGAAACTGTTGTAATTGTGACATCTGTAAATCCACCAACACTACCTGATAGTGCGAATGAAGAAGCGCCATTTGCATCAGCTTTATTTGAAACAATATATTCTAAAATTACAATATTGCCATCATCTAAAGATTTACCGACAACACCATCACCAAAATAAGTTTCAAACTTACCATCTTCACCCTCTTGTAAAAAATAAACTTTTGATGTACTACCTATGGAAGTAAAACCTGATGCCTTTGTATATGTCGCTGTTGTTGTATCTGATACTGAATTTTGAACTGTGACCTTTAATGTAGATGTGTCAGCGTTTACACTTGGAATAATAAATTTTTGGTCTGGATCAGAACTATCTACTGTATATTTAAATGTGACTAAAGTACCTTCATAAATTGATATACCTGAAAAATTATAAACACCTGAACTTGCTGAAATTGTATGATCAGCATTTGTCACAAACTGATAAGTCGTTCCATCTACTGTCGTTGTAAAAGATGTTCCTTTTGCCATAGTGATAGAAGACCCACTTGCGTTGTTTACTAAAATATCAATTGATGCAGTTGGTGATTTAGGTGATGTTGGTGTATAACCTAACATCTTTGCTAATGACACAATATTTTTTCTAATGTCAGCGCTGTCTAGGTACATTTCGTTTGCCAACATATTGGCATTGAAACCTAAGTAGTGTGTATTGTAAGCAAGAACATCTAAAAGGACAGCAAAGCCAGAACCTTCAAAATCGTAATCTTGGAACTCTGATTGATTTTGTAAAAATGTTTTTAGATTACTTTTTATATTATCAAAATCTAATTCTGAAACTTCTAATTTATTACTTGCCATTTTATCTT
>Ga0070750_10002614_pt1 | contig 10004 bp, 13 predicted proteins | sample VirMetDEL_Nov_24_FD_77013 | JGI IMG/M metagenome (GOLD analysis project Ga0070750, IMG submission 77013) | Aqueous microbial communities from the Delaware River and Bay under freshwater to marine salinity gradient to study organic matter... | ecosystem: Environmental > Aquatic > Marine >... | reverse complement strand
TGGCCTATGATGTAGAAATTGACTCTTACTTTATACTTGCTGATTATGTTAAACTACCTGATTTAAGAGAGTGGAGTGAAAACTATGGTTAAGTATATTGTAAAAGACAAAGACGGTAATACTGTAGAAGAGTTTACCGACCCTATGGAGGCAGCTTTACTTGCTACTAACCATATGGATGATAGATATGAAGTTTATTGTAATTCTAAAGAAAAGTGTAATGAATGGATCGCATTTAAATACCTGGACTTTTAAAAAATATCCAAGGAAATTTTTCACATAAAGGAAGAGAATAAAGACGTTCCAGATGGACGGCTACTTTTTTGAGTAGGCCGTTATGTACCTATAGTAATTGAGTCTTTATAGTTTAGCAGGCCGTTTCCAGTCCTAAAGGCTAAAAAGTCTAAGGATTTAGGTCTATGGTATTACCACGGTGTACGACTGCACCTGTTGTATTACTTGTCTTATTACCTTCAACACTCTCTAAGATATTACCATCGACACTCACTGTATAATTACCGCCTACTTTTAAATTGTAGTCACCGCCGGCGTTCATATTAATCTTACCTGTTGTGGTCACTAAATTGATATCGCCGTTATCTACTTGTATATTGACATTAGCGTTAGGCCCTATCTGTATATCGTAATGGTTATTGGACTGGCCGTCTTTGTTAATGTATAATTTGTGGCGACCAGAAATGGTGGTATCAGAGTTGCCTTGTATGTAATGTTGAGTTTTGCCGTTGGTTAAAATATTGTGGTCACCTTTGATTATCTCTGTTTGTGTGCCGGCTGGCCCTATCTCCATTGAGGTGCCTGTAATGTGTCTTAAATGTATTCTTTCGTTGTCTAGTGTATTGTCAAACTCCAAGATATGGCCTGCTGATGTTTCATAGACATCATTAAAAGGATAAACGGTAGCATACGGTATTTCTGGTTGATTCCACGTAGTTCCGTCGGAGGCAGCCGTCGCCGTGCCATCCGCTGTGACCACTGAATTAAAGTCTGCCGTGGGTATTCCTTGGATTCTGGTCGCCCTACGTAATACAAGGGACAAGTGTGGATTGATTTCATTACCCTTATCATCTTTTAAATTAACGGCCAGTCTATTGACATCTGATTCTAAGGCCTTAGGGTAAATGCCAGCTGGATCATAAAAACCTTTAGTCTTGTCTGCCTTTTCTAAACTAATACCTGGCATACTACCAACAACAACAGGTTCCTGCTTGTAGTGACCATCTCTAAAGAAACCAAACACCCAACTACCTTGAAGCATATTAGTCGGAGAATATCCTATGCCTGATATACCAGAGGAGGTTGCCGGCAGTATAACGGATGCCCACGGTAAGTCGGCCGTTGGCAGTTCTTGTTTGTCCTGTGTGTGAACGCCGACTACTCTGACTCTCAGACGGCCAGCGTACAATGGATCGTGTCGGTCTTCGATAACGCCAACGAACCAGATAAACCCGTTTTCTCCTAATTTGTTTTCATTCATAGTTTTTTCTTTCGATATATGCCTGCATTTAAAGCATACAACTTACTCTATTTCCGCCTATTTCTCGCAATCTTACGCATACTGAATACTCCCTTAATCCACCCTTTCCAACGCTTAAAAAGACTGGTTTTATTGGTCTTTTTTCTACGCCAGCTTGACTTTATCCCTAAGTATTGTATAATAGGCCCTAAACTCATAGTCTATTTCTTCTTTACTCTCTTTGTTTTCTTTTTAGTCTTCTTTTTGGTTGCCTTCTTTGATTTTACTGTTATATTACTCGTATCACAGTTTCCACAACACCATTTCGTTCCACAAAAGGGGTGGAGAATTTTGTTTATGACTTTCTTAAATATGTTCTTTACATTGTTCATAGTAGTTCTATTTCCTTCTTATCTACATACGGCCGTTAATAGTCTTGTTCTCGTTTCTGTTGAGGTATGGCCAGCAACCTCTCCAGCGTCGGAAACTCTTTATTACTTGAGGAGTTTTCGAATACCATCATATATTATCTTATCAAACTCGTAAACGTTGATAATGCCTTCTTCTTTCTTTTCTTTATTTAGAAAGGTATCATTAATCTCTTCAGGATATGACTTACGAACACTATCTTTCATACATTCTAGTACCATAAAGTGTTTCTTTTTATCCATATTAATTTGATGTCTTACAGCGGTTACCAGGTAACGACCTGATAAGTAAACATCATTATCATACGGTTCACTACCTGTTTTAGGTTCGTAACTTGGCATTTCAAAAGCAATCAAATCTCCTGCTTGGACACCTGTAAATCCATTGACTGTTAATTCTATTTTAAATGATTTAAGACCTAGTCGTTGACTTAATCGTCTTTGGACTATTTCTTTCATATTATTACTGTACATATCATTATGTTTTAAAGATGTCGAAGTCCACGAATAAAGGGTGGATTCTGGAAAATCAGTAAAACTCTTGCCTTCTCGTACATATTTGGGTAAGATACCCTTTTCGGACTCTCGTACACCATCTTTACCTGTTTCGGTATGAAAATAGTTCTCGTATTCTGTTTCGTAATTGTAATCGGTCTCTTCATAGGTCTTATATAATGCGTCTTGCGTAATTAACTTAGACGCATAGATACCGTTACGCAAATTCTTTAATGTGTCAAATTGGTCCATTACTTGGTAATTAATGACTACTTGCATTTCGTTTTTTATATCTTTTTCACCTTTGGCGTCGGATATATTAGCAGGTTTAGGTCTAAATCGTGCTACGACAGGTCTTCCTGTGTTACTTTCAACTGCCAACATATTTTCAATACTTCGATAATTAAAACCTCTATTGGTTTCATAAAAATAATAACCTGCGTTTTTAAATTTCTTTGATTGTACCCATTTTGATAACTGAGCAATGGCATCAAAAGGTCGTTGTCTTGTAAAGATGTGTTTATACAAACCTCTGCTGGGTTCGTAAAAGAAATTCTTACCTGATCCTAAGTATGTTGGATTTTTTACTATGTTTGCGACCATTTGGTCATAACTTGTTGTTTGTGCATTTTTGACCACTTTTAATTCATTTTCAATCATTTCTTTACTACAAAAATGTACTATATAAGTTTGTGTTCTAGGATTAACACCTGTTCTATTAGAGATTTTGTAGATGTGCATAGGGTGACCTGATTTTTCGGTAAAGTCATACCCGTATGGTGATGAGGGTGTATATAACTTAAATTCTATTCGTTCATTGCCTGTTAAAGGTAATTTACCTACAATGTTTTGAGTGTCAACTATGAATATATTACCAGATAAACAATTATTTTCAATAGACTCATAGATATTCAAGTCTGCTATTAATGAACCTATTTCTATTTTATCGGATTTGTTTGTGCCGTCTTGTGATCTGTAAGAAGTTAATACTACATCAGTTAAATAGTATTGACCAGGTTTTTGTAGGACTGTTCCATCCAATGTATCATATAAACTGGTTGTCATTTTAATCCACCATTAAGTTTTCAAATTCTTCTAATAATAAAGGCAAATAAGCAGGATTTAATAATTTGATTTGTCTTTTCTCGTCTTGTATTCGTTCTTCATATGTTCTATTTGATACAGAGTATGCGCCTGGATGTGTACTATTTACTTCAATACAAAAACTATAATCACTAGGTCCGTTACCCTCAGTAGGACCACTAGATTGTGTAACTTCATAATGATGTACGCCATCTGGATTATCGTATTTGTCTTTTAAATAGTTTTCGAAATCATTATCATTTAATGGCCAGTCATAATATCTATCAGTAATATCATTTGTCATTAAAATGATCCAGTGATAATATGGACTACCAAAATGTTTGTGTGCTGTAATTTCAGGTGTTTCTCCCATTGGTACATCATACTTGTCATATAAACTTGCTTCGTCTAATACTTTGCTTCTAACTTTTACTCTTTGCATTAAGTTAGTAACAAGTTTGGGGTTGCCGTCTTTTTTAAGATCGTATGTACCTTTTTGAAAAAATCCAAAATACATTGATTAAAATCCCTCTGCGATAGTTTTCTTTGTCATTATTTCTGTTTCAGCAAATTGTAATGACATTCTTGTATGTACGGGTGAAGCACCTAATTCGTCACCTGGAAAAGTTGAAAAGTGAGCATCATCTCCGTGATTTAATGACATACCCTTTAAAATACATTTACTAATACGTGGTATATACATATTTCTCTTATCTAAGTACATAAAAGTTATTTGAAATTGAGATGGTACAATAAAATCATTTCCTTTACCTAACTCGGGGTGCATATGAAATCTTAGTAACTGTTGTATCTTTCTGCTACTATCTAATTCTTTTCTATTCTTTGGTGCAAATTCAAAATTATATTCAAACTCTCTCATAGGCACACCTCTAAAAACCATTTCTAAATTATTATTAAATGCTCTGCCTGTAACTTTTGATATAGCACCTTTTAAATCGCCAGCACCTGGTATTAATGATACAATCATATTACCAGCTTCAACACCTATTTTTTGCATTAACTCAGGTATTCTAGCACCTATATCTCCTAAACTTCCCATACCAAATAAATCACCAATCATACCTGTTTCAACACCCTCGTGGTTAACCATATATGTTGTTTTAATTCCTGGTGGTGTGTATAAAACTATTGTATCTGAAACTCTAGTGTGTCTGCTACCTGCAAAACCTCTATTGATACCTGATGATTGACTTGTAATTCTGTCTTCGCCATTTAATAATTGAGCATTACGACCTGGACCTTTTATATCTTTTTGTACATAAGAAGATACCAAATCTGCCTCTAAAGCATTAGCAGCTTTATCAATACCTTTTAACAAATATTGTCCAATATCTGAACCAACTGTTGTTGTTTCTAATATGTCAATAATCATATAATGTCCTGTTCCCATATTTTGGACATTTTCAGGATACCATACTTGACCATACTCGTATGGATTTTGTTTCATATGAGATGTTTGAGATGTATCGTCTATTTCTAACGGCGACTTGTTTAATATTTTAGCTGCAGCTGCATTTGTTTGCTGACTGTTTTGAGCAGAGTTAAACATTGATGAAACATCTTTAGAAAAGTTATCTATCGCTGTAGATAAATTGCTTAAATTTTTACTTATTATGTTTGATACTTTTGACATTAATTTTTACACTATAAATAGTTTTTGGTAATATTTATACGAAAATGAAAGCTAGTTACAAAGGAATATACAAACCATCAAATCCTAAGAAGTATTTAGGTGATCCTAACAGAATTGTGTATAGGTCACTATTAGAAAGACGGATGATGGTTTATTGTGATAATAATCCAGATATAGTTATGTGGGCAAGTGAGGAGTTATCAGTACCGTATTGGTCTCCTATTGATAAGAAAGTTCATAGATACTTTCCAGACTTCATAGTGAAGACTATTAAAAACAAAAAATATATGATTGAAGTAAAACCTTCAAAACAATGTAAACCACCAAAAATGCCAAAACGAAAAAACAAGTCATATTTACGTGAGCAATTAGAGTGGGTACGCAATCAATCAAAGTGGAAAGCAGCCATAAAATACTGTGAAGACAATGATTTAGCATTTAAGATAATGACAGAAAAAGACCTAGGAGTTATAAAAAACACCTAAATATAACAAATGGCAAGTATTTTAGATAGTTTAGTTGATAAGCAAGGCGGACAAATGCGTTCCGTTTCTTGGTATCGTAATGCAATTAATAATTTTACAGGTTCTATATCAGCAAGAAGATTAATGAACCAAGGTAGATTAACAAGTAGACCAAGTGCTGGTTTATTAAATATGTTTTTCTATGATCCTAAAATGAAAAAGACATTACCATTATATGATACATTTCCACTTGTTTTGCCTTTAGAATCATACTCAGGTGGTTTTTTAGGATTAAACTTTCACTATCTAAGACCTGGCACAAGATTTAGATTGTTAGAAGTATTACAACAATATGCTACAAACAATAAAATGAATAGTACCACAAGAATACAAGCAGACTATTCACAATTAAAGAATTTAACTATGGCAAAACCTGGTATAAAAAGATATTTAAATAATCACGTTAGATCCAGTTTTTTGAGAGTTAGTGTTGAACAAGCTGCAATAGCAGTATTTTTACCTGTTCAACAATTTAAGAAAGGACAACCTTACTAATGGCAATTTTAAGAGGCGGTAAAAGAATAGGTGGGTTTGACATAAGACTTGGTTTACCACGTGATAGAAGTTTAGAAAATGTTGAAAAAGATCCAAGATTCAAACAACAAGCAGGTGGTAATCCAGAGACCACACTAGGCCGTTTTCAATCATACATAAACGAAGCAGAGGGATTTGCTCGTAAGGCAAGATTTTACGTAGAATTTAATTTACCTCGTAGTTCAGGAAGTGTAATTGGTCCTGTAACTGCGCCATCGCAAATTAAAGGTGCTAACTACGCTGATGATTTAACAATTAATGGTATTAATTTATCTACAGCAGAAACAGAAGCATTAACAACATTCAAAGATCAATCTGAAATGATTGCTATTCAAAAGGCAAATGCTAGAAGAGTACAAGCATTCTGTTCAGGTATCTCTATGCCAGAGAGAACAATAGAAACTAAAGAAATTAGACATCACGGTCCAGGTTATAAAATCGCATATGATTATAAAATGGCAGATATACAAGCAACATTTTACGCTGACAAGTTTTTAAGAGAAAGATCATACTTTGAAGCGTGGCAGGCAGCCGTGTATAGTAATGAATCGCAAAACTTTAACTTTTATGATAATTATGTTTCAGATGTAAACATATTTCAATTAGGTAGTTATGGTAGTAGAAATGAGCGTGATGATGTAACTTACGCTGTTAAATTATTTGAAGTATTTCCAAAGACAATAGGTCCTGTTGAATACTCACACGAATCAAATGATTTACAAACTTTTAATGTTACATTTACATTTAGAAATTGGATAAATTACTTCTTAGACCGACAAGGTGATATAGAAGTAGGAAAATCACAGTTTTCTGATGTAACCGTTAAACAAAACACAAGTGGTTTAAATGGCATTTTAGGTAAACTTCCACCTGAATTAAGAAGAGCAGGAAGAGATGTGGTTGAAGGATTGAAACGAAGAGTTCCAGTAGGAGTAATTACAGGTGGTAGGGCATTCCCTCCATTCCCTAACTTTCCTCCACTAAATTTATAACATAGGAGAAAATAATAATATGGCTTTACCAAAAGTTGATATACCAACATATGAATTGACATTACCGTCTGAAGATAAAAAAATTAAGTTCAGACCGTTTCTTGTTAAGGAAGAAAAGATACTTTACATAGCAATGGAAACAGGTGATGAAAAACAAATGGTTAGCGCATTAAGAGAAGTTATCAAAGCTTGTACTTTTGATGTGTTAATGGTAGATAATTTACCAATATTTGATATTGAGTATATCTTTTTACAATTAAGGGCAAAATCTGTTTCTGAAATTTCAAAGTTTAGAAGTATATGTCCAGATGATGGCAAAACATACGCCGAAGTCGAATTAGATTTAACTAAAGTTGAGGTTCAAGTTGATGATAACCATACAAATAAGATTGTCATTGACGATAAAAGAAACTTAGGTATGGTTCTTAAATATCCTACTCTTAAAAACTATGAGTATGGTAAAAAGAATATGGAACTTGACCAAGTTTTTGAAATATTAGGTGATTGTATTGACCACGTGTTTGAGGGTGAGAAGATTTACCCAGCAAAGGATAGTACAAAACAAGAAATTAAAGAGTTTATTGAAGGATTACCACAAAAATCTTTTAGTAAATTACAGGAGTTTTTTGATACTATGCCTAAACTAAAACACGAAATAGAAGTTGTCAATCCTAAGACTAAAGTAAAAAACAAAGTTATTTTACAAGGGATTGCTGATTTTTTCGAATTAGCCTCGCCCACCAAACGCTAGAGGCCTACTTCGAAACTAATTTTGCGTTAATGCAACATCATAAATATTCTTTAACAGAATTAGAGAATATGTTGCCGTGGGAGAAAGATATTTACATATCTTTATTAGTAAATTATATTAAACAAGAGAATGAGAAAAGAGCTAGAGAAAAATAAGAGGGAGAATTATGGCTGAACAGACTAAAAAGGTAAATTTAGAACTAGAGATAGATACATCAACTGTAGATTCTAGTAAAAATAGATATCAAGGTTTAATAGACCTTGCAAAAGCAACAGATAGTTGGAGAATATTTCCAAGAATATTCATCTCAACTTATATTTACTTATTATACAAAGTAGTAATTTGGTATATGGCATTGCCATCACCAACTATGGAACAAAGTGGGTTAGTTAGTGTCGTTGTAGGTGCTGGCGCAGCTTGGTTTGGTTTATATGCAGGAACAAGTAAAGGTAAAAAATAATGGCAGTAGATACAATAGGTTCAATTAAGAGTGTTGCTGAATTACAAGGTCAGCCAGTAGGTACTGCTGAAATTGTTAAGTCTATTAGAGGTATAGGTAACACTATCACTAATAGAATTAATCAATTGACAGTTAAAACTGCTCAAAGTTTTTTACCTGTTACTGAGCAAATACAACAAATTAATGAACTATTAGTATCACCAAGGGAAGAACAACAAGATCAAGCATATGCTTTAATTCAAAAATTACAAGAAAGATTGGGCATTGATTTGGGTAAATTTAGCACCTCAATGCAAGCTAATATACAAAAACTATACGAATTAAATAATCAGCAAAAGGCAGATAAAGCTGAAAGAGAACAGATACACACAAATAAGATTGAAGAGTTAAGACAAGAGAGAGAAATATTAAGAGAAAGAGGTATCAATACTATTATAAATGAAAAGACTTATCAATTAGAATTACAAACTGCTAAAACTGAAAGAGAAGAAAAAATATCTCTTATTGAAAGAGAAAAAGAATTACAAATAAGAGAGAAAAGATTAAAAAAAGAAGCAAAAGATATACAAAAAGCTGAAGTAATAGATAAAGATAGAGAAGAAAAGTTTTTAGAAGAACAAAGAAAATTAACAGATGACCAACTACAGTTGCAAGAAGATAAAGATAAACAAAATCAAAATACTCAACAACAAAGTCGTAGTCAAGGTTTCTTAGGACAAACATTTGGTGCAGCTGGTACAGAAATTAAAAATAGCTTTTTAGAGTTAGCTCTTTTAGGTAAAACAGTTGGAAAAGCATTCTCTGGCATACCTAAGTTGTTAGGTGGATTTGTACGTGGTATAGGTTCTGTAGCAAAAGTATTCGGCAGATTGATGGTTGCTATGTTACCTGCTGTATTAACAATTTCAGCATTTGCTTTATTAATAGCTGCTTTAGTTTATGCAATCATTAAAGTTTATCAAATAATTATGGATGTTGTGGATACAATTAAAAATAAAGTAGAAGATATAAAACAAATGTTTACAGACCTCATTGATGGTTTTAGAAATAGTAGAGTTGGTAAATTCTTAGGTTTAGGTACTGATGAAGAAGGTGTTTATGATAATGCACCTCCAGGATTAGAGGACTTTAATAAAAATAAAGAAAAAGGCGAAGCATTGAGTAAAATGGATGACTATGGTTATTATGAAAATCCACTTACAAAAGGTATGGATTTAGGTCTTGCTGACCAAAATTTTGCGTTTGACCAATTAAATAGATCAGACGGTTCTATTGTTGAAATACCAACTTTAAATTATCCTACAATAAAATCTTTAGAAGATCCAAAAGTAAAATTTGAAGATATGAAATCAACAGATAAAAATACAAAAATTATAGAACAAGATTTAGATAATTTATTAAAGGAAAAAAATCAATCAAGTAGTAACACAGTTATTGCACCAACCACAACTAGTAATAGTACAAATGTAACTCAAGCTATTTCAATGTCGTCTAAGAATTTAGACCCTAGTTTTATTAATCTTCAACATTATTTTTCAAATTAATATAAAAAAAGGGCAGCCATTACTGACTGCCCCCAAGTAATTAGAGAGAGTTCTTACTCTTCATC
>Ga0070750_10002610_pt1 | contig 10009 bp, 12 predicted proteins | sample VirMetDEL_Nov_24_FD_77013 | JGI IMG/M metagenome (GOLD analysis project Ga0070750, IMG submission 77013) | Aqueous microbial communities from the Delaware River and Bay under freshwater to marine salinity gradient to study organic matter... | ecosystem: Environmental > Aquatic > Marine >... | reverse complement strand
TTTTCACGTTCTTCTTTTGATAGTTTATTATATTCTGCAGTCAACAATGAAAGTTGTGCTTTCTGTTGTTGCATTGAACCTGTTGCTGCTTTGTTCGCAATGTTAACATTCTGAATTGCTTTATTAGTTTCAGCAAGTTCTTTTTTATTAGCACGTAATGCTTCAGAATTTCTTTGAAATTGAATTGAACTTTCTTGTCCTGTTTTCTTTAAAGCCTTCTGTTCATCATTTAATTTCTTTATTTCACCATTTAATTTTGCAGCATCCTTTGTTAAATCAGAAGCATCAAAATCAAGTTCAATAATTATTTTTTCTTTCTTGGTTGCCATTGTTATAATCTTATTAAATCAACTTTTGTAACTGATTCTGCTTTAAAGTTTGATATTTTGTTAATATAAAAGAATCCATTTATGTGAATATTACCATCGTGAACATCAAGATAAATTGGAACTGTAAAATCCACGTTTGTAATATCAACTGCATTTAATCTAAATGAAGCAGAAACAAATTTTGCTTGGTTCATCATCCCTTGAAGAACAGTATAATTTGAAGCTAACAATGAAGTGAAATCAAGGCTATCTGTTTTCCCATCCTTTTCAAAATAGCATACAGGAAGAACTGTTGATTGCCCTGTTGTTGCATCAATTGAATTTGTCCAATCTACAGTTTTATTAACTTCATCATCCAATAAAATGATTCTGCTTTTCTTCTTATCAAAGTAACTATTTAGTGAAGTGAAGAAAGGAATTGTTGGTGTATGTTCATCTTCTATTCTTAAAGAAGAATTTACTGCAGCCAATTTTAATTGAATAATTGTTTTTTCAGGTTGAAGATTATAATCAACAATGTTAAATGAACCATTTCCTGTTTCAGCAACAACATCATCATCATCTGCATAACGCAAATTATTTACTTGTCCATAAGAACCAAACTTGTATTTTATTACAGGTGTTTTTGATAAATCTATTTTATCACTCCAATCTTTAGACCTTGATAAATTGCTTTGTAAATCATCCAATGAATTTAAAAACGCCTGCTTTGTTAAATCATTTGTTTGTATTGTTAAGCAGTACTGATTAATTACATCACGTAAAACATCTGTTTGTTGTACATCAAATAGTTTTGCAAAATCAATTAATGCACCATATGGTAAACGGTTTGAAGGTGCAAATGAAAATCCTGCAGAAGTTACACTTGTATTTGAATAATATTGAATTGATTCTTCACGTGTTGCTTCTTCATAAAGTTCATAAGAATAAACACTTCCTGATTCAACATAAAAAGTTGTATCTGAAATTGATAAAGAATAATTTGTTGAACCTTGTGAAGATGTAAGTGTTATTATATTTGAAGCAATAACAACACCGTCCTTTTTAACTACAAGTGTTAATTCAATTTCTAAAGGTGTTTTAATTGGATTGTAAATTGCAACCCTATCATCAACAGAACTTGAAAGACCTGCATTATTAGTAAAAACAATCCTATCATTATCAAACGCTTTTTCAAATGAAGTTAACAATTGGGTGTTTAATACATTTGTCCAAAATGTTGCTGCATCAATATCATAACCACGAATCAAATCAACAGTTCCACCAATATGCGAAACAACAACATCAGTTGAAGTTAAAATTAATTTATTAAATGTGTTTGTTCCTGCATTATCAACTAAAGTAATTGCAGGTGTGTTTATATCATAAATTCTTAAATCTTTATTTGAATTTGTCAAGTAAGCAACATAATTATCTGATAAACCAATTTCTTCATCAGAATTTGAAGTTGCATCTGTTTCACCGGTATCTGTTAAAGTATCTGTTGTTAAGTCGTAAAAATAAACCTTCTTTGAAGTTGATAAATCAGAAAAAGCAAGTGTTGTTTCTGTACGTGCAGCACCACCAACATTAAGTGTTGCATTGTTTAATGCAGTAACTAATGAAGCTGTTGATATTTTATAGCTTTGCATGTTCTGATTTGCATTGTCAAAATATGTTAAGTAATCACCAAGAATTGCAGCGTTTTGAAATGAAGAAAAAGCACCTTGATTTTCAACAACAGTATTTGTTGCAGTAGTATAATCATAAATAATTATATTATTCCCTGTTGGTTCTTCATAAGCTACATATTCACCATCTGTTACAATGTTTGAACCAACTGCACCTGAAGCAAATGTTCTAATTGTTTTTGTTGTTGCTGTTGCAATATCGTAAATATATAAACCACCACCTGTTGCACCATCATACCAAACAACCCTTCCATTATGAATTGCTAAATAATCAACAATACTTATTGCTGTTGCATTGTTGTAAATATTTCCTATGCTTGTCAAATTGGTTATATCATACAAAGTTACTTTAGTTCCTGAAGCAGTTATTATTGAATATGCAAGATAACCATCTTCACCATCACCAATTGCTGTAATTGATTGAGTACCACCAACACCAAGTGCAGTTAATAATGTTGTTGTTTGAGTTCCGATATTATGCAACCAAACAAGTTGTTCTGTAAAACCACTTCTGTTATTAACATAAACAGCATGTGTTTTATTAACATGTGCATTTTTAAATCCTTTGTAAGTTGTTCCTGTTTGAATTGTTTCTTCACCACGTTCAGGAACATAACAAGCATTAGTTCCTTTTGCAAATGCTTCAAGATTTCCAATAAAATTATTGTCTGGAATAAATTGATTTGCAGAAAATTTACTTCCTGTTATTGTATTAAAAACAGTATTAACAACTGTTATTTCTGTTGCCCCACTTGCTTCATTTGATGGTTCAATTTCATGTTTACCTGTTGAATATGTATCAACATCTTTTAATGAACCTGTATTTTCTGCAATTGTTTCAGCCAAATAACCAAACATATTTGGAACTAATAAAAGCCTTTCGTATTCATCTTTTAATTTAAACGAACCTTTTAATTCATAACCGACATCAGCAGCCATTTTTTCAAGAATAGCTGAAAGATAAGCACAAGGAATTAATGCTTCAGCATCTTGATTTAAAGTATTATCAAGTAAATTAATACCATTACCAAAATCAACAATTGGATAAATATAATCAAGGTTTGTTGATGTGAATGATGCAATAATATTTGCTATATTATAAATGTGATTTGAACCTGATAAATCAATTTCATTAACATTTTTACCTTTAATTAAATCAAAGTAAGAAGCATTTCCTGAATAGATTGTTAGTTTATATTCATCAGATGTTTCTTCAACTAATGCAAAACCATTTGAAAAAATATCAACACCATTTGAAACAACCCTTCCTGTATTTCTTTGGTAAGGTATATTTGAAGCTGAATTTAGATTTGAAAGCGTTCCAAGTATTCGTGTATTCTCTTTAGTTTTAGGAATAGAAAATTGATTTGATAAATTTCCACTTCTTCCATTAGGTGAAAAAATACTTCCAACTTGAAATGTTAAACCAATTCCTGTATTTGGTTTAAGTTCAACACGTTCATCATTCACATAAACTTCTAACATATTATTCTGCTTGTTTGTAAAGGAAAGGCATTTGTATTTCCATCTGAATATCTTTGTAATTTGTTGCAGTATCAAGAACTAACAATGAACCTGTTTTAATTTGTACGTTTTGCCACCTTGCACCACCTTCATCTGTTTGCCATGTTGCAGGATTCATTAACATTTGAACCTTTGGTGATTCAAACAATCCTTCAATTCCATCCATATCTTCTTGCAAAACCCTTGCACCAACTTTAAATGAATGAACTGCTTCCTTTGTTATAAAATCAAGATTTCCTTTTGCTGTTTCCAAATCAGAAATATTTTTTACATAAGATTTTCCTGCACGTGTTCTTGTTGTTTCAGTATGATTTTTACTAAATAACCAATACGAAATACCGCCAAGTGAATTAAGCCAACATAAATATATTGGATTATCCCTACATTCAGAATCTATTTTAATACGTTTTTTTTCTGTTAATCTCATAATTAAGTTGGTTGTGTTAATGGTGCATCTACTGCAGAAGATTGCTGTGCTTGTGAAGTTAAATCACCTGCTTCAACAGGATTTCCAATTATTATTGGTGTTCCACAAATTTCTTGTACATAGTTTGAAAGAACATAATCTTGAAGAACGTACTTATCACAATCAACTGTTCCTTCTGAATTAAGCCAAACATCAATTTCTGTAATTCCTGCAGCATAACTTTGTGCAATCATTAAACGGTTTACTTCTTGAATCTGTGAATTATTTAATTCTGTTGAACTTGTGCTTTGTGAAACCCCATTAACATTAAATGTTTCTTCTTCACGTGTTGTAATTATTCCTGCTAATGATTCAGAATAAATAAATTGTAAGTCAAAAGGATAATCAGGAAAGTATGTAGGCTTTTCAAAATCAGATAAGAACAAAGCATTATCATCAACTTCAGGACTTGCTGCTAAATAAAAAGGAACATAAGCACCCATATTTGAACCATATTCATCTTGGATTTGTTTTGCAGCATTAACATAAAACCTTAAATTATTTGCTGAAACTGCTGCATATTCACCTTCATAACCAACCCAATTTTCATTGAATGTTATGTTGTACTGTCCACCAAGTGATAAATCTTTTTCATTTATAGCATCATAATCAAATTCATTTTCATAACCAACTGCTTGTTTTAAAAATGCAGATACATCAATTATTGCATTTCCTGAAGCATCAACTTTATTTATTGATGTTCCAATATAGTAATATTGATTTGCCAAATTAACACCCCAAATTAAAGTTCTGATAAAGTAATTGGTTCTGCTTAATACATTCATATAACCATATAATGAAGGATTGTATGAAAGTGCTAATGGTTCAGAATAGATTATATTAGGTGAAGAATAAGAAGCAACAGTTAATTCAACTGAACCTGTTGGTGTTTCTACAAATATTTTATCACCTGCAACAAAATTATCAATAACAGTTCCATTTGTTATAACTATTGTTGAAACAAATGTTGTTGCATTGTAATAATGTCTAATATCATAATCTTCACGCTTCATCCCAAACTTAATTGCATGATGAACTGCAGACCATCTGCTGATTTTATTGTTGTCATTATCAACAACTTTCTGTGGGTATGATGTTATATTTAAACTCATTTTTTAAACTGTTTTGAAATGCTAATTGTTAATGATGATGCTTTGCTTTTCAATAATGATTCTGATAATGAACTAAAGTTTTTAGGCTTTAATATATCTGCAAACAAATCACCCTTTCCTTTGTAGCCGTTTTTATGTATGCTGTTTGATATTGCCCAACTTAATTGTAGCTGTGACATTGATGCTTCTTTTGGAGTTATTGAACGTGCTTTAATCCAATCATAAATCTGTTCTTGAACTGTTGGATTGCCTTTTTTTGCACCTGCTGAAGTTGGTTTTCTACCAAAAAATATATTATCAATATGTTCAGCACCATAAATAATAAAACCATTATCTGTAACTTCTAAACGAATGGATGCAGCAGTTGAACCTGTTGCAGATGGAAGTGCAGCTTGTAATTTCTTCACAAGTGAATTACCAAATACTTCAACCGTTTTCTTTTCTCTTTGTGTTAACATTACTGAATACAAACTGAAGCGTTAATATTAGGCTTTATTGATATTGGTAAAATCATCCCAGAAACATTAACATCAAGTAAATTAATAAATGAAGTTGCTGTTCCAATATCTTCAATGGAATCAATTAAATCTGAATCTTGTAAAACTGAAATGAATTGTCTTATTGCTAACCTTGCTTGATTAATGCAATTAGAATCATGTTGTAATGGTGTCCAATCAAAGTTGGATTTAAACATGAAGAAAAGGTTTACATCATAAACTTCACCAATGTAACCACTTTGTGCTGCTTGAAAATCATTTTCAATTGGCATATCTAAAAACACAAGTGCATTGTTATCTGAAAAAGCATATTCATCAGATAATAAATTCTGCCATTCAGCAGCACCAACTTTAAGTTCAAAGGAGTAATTTCCAGAAGTCATTCCAGAAATCAATGTATCAAGAATTGTAATTATCATTATTCATAATTTAATTATCTGGTAGTGATTATTAAATTATTTATTCTTTCTGCTTTGCTCTAATACCTTCCTGTAATTATCATTAAAATCATTCTGCACTTTATTCATTTGCATGTGAACAAATACAGTATTATATTCAAGTCTTTCAATTTCAGCATACTTTGTAACATCATTATTTGCAAGTGCTTTAATTGTATTCATTACTCCAAACCTTTCAAAGTTCTTTACACCTGCAAGAATTTGATTATTATCAGGTTCAGAACTTAAAGTTTTTGCTTCATCTTCAATAATTTCTTTCAGTTGACTAATATAAGCAATTGCTGTTGAATACAAATCTACAAAAAAAACATCTTTTAACAATTGTTTAATTGGTTCAATTCTGTTTATATCAAAATCTGCTTCATCAATTAATGGCTGTGAATAGATTGCAACAACATCCAATAATATAGATTCAAACCCTTCTGTATTGCCTTTTATTATTTCGTGAAAGTATATTTTTTGTCCAAATGTTTTTTCACGTATATCATCAACATAATTAATTTCTTTGTTTTTTATGTTTATAACATCAGGCTTTTCAAAATCATCAGCATTAAATTTAACCTTTGTAAACTGAAATAACAGATACAGCTTATTCTTTTCAGAATCTTCAAGTTTATTAATTATTTCAATTGGTATTCCTGAAATTGATGCAAGGATTTCGTTTTGCCCTTTAGCCTTTTTCAAATCCATAAATTGCTTATACGATAATTCACTCCATTTAACTGGAATGTGATAAACAACATCTTGAATTGTGGCTTTAATCATTTTATCTTACTGTTGCTTTTGGGGCAGATTTCTTTGGAACAATATAAAAATATTCATTCATCATAAACGAATCCATTAAATCAGGTGATGCACCACTTAAATATTTCTGTTTCATTTCTGATTTCTTAATTAAATCATATGGTTCTTCATTTGTTCTTTTGGCCTTCTTAATTGCTTTACGTTCTGCAAGAAAACGCTGCTTAATTGTTTCTTTATTGTTGTACATCTTAGCAGCAACACGTTCTGAAATATAATATTCACCTTCATTTACTTTATCACCAGACAAATAATAACATTGTGCTTTTAAGTTCTTGAATTTACGCAATTCATTTTTAACTTGAATCATCTTTGAATTATTGTCAAATGCTTTTGCACCGGAAATAAATCCGGAATCACCACCTATAAATGCACCAACTCCATTTGCATCATAAACAACACGTGAATTTGAAACTTTATATTGAAGCTGCATTGCTTTGATTGCAGTAATTACTTCTTTACCGTTTGATTTATCCATCATCTTTAAATCTTCAAGCCTTCGACCTTTGAAATAACAGATAATTAATTTATCATCACCTTGCATTGCAACATCAACTGTAATTCTTGATTCACCTTCAACCTTATCACCATTCCTTCCAACATAATCATTTGTGAACATATCCTTAAATGCTTCATAATCGTAAACATCAGAAGGATTTATTTTGGTTTTCCAATTACCATAAAGCAATTGATTCTTTGAATCATCATCTTGTGCTGCTAAGTTTGCAAGATATGTTGGATTAACTTCAAGTAACTTCTTATTCTGATAAACTGAACCACCAATAAATGTAATTGATTTAACATAATCTTCTGCTTTTGTTTCAGGTGCAGATTCTATTAATGGATTAATGAAATAATCTGCTTTAGCAATTACTTCTTCTTTTGAAGAACCCCATATGAATGAATCACCATCTTTAACAAACCACCTTATTACACCACTTCTTTCAGGAATTGGAAAACCATCTTCACCAATCCACCAATCAATCAATTCAGCAACCCAACTATCAGGGTCTGGATTGCAAGTTGCCCTTATACAAGGCTTAACACCTGAAACGCTTCTGTTCCTTGATAGTAAATAAAAGAACATCTTTTGTGTGAAGTGTGTTAATTCATCAAATCCAATGAAATCAATTTGTGAACCTTGCCAATCATATATGTTTTTTTCGTATTCTAAATGGCTAAACTTAACCTTTGAACCTTTTGGGAACGTCCAAGTTAAAGTTGTTTTGTTTGGTTTTGCTCCAACAATATTGTAGAGCTGTGAAGATTCATCCCATAAACCACCTGCATTTGTAATTTGTGGTGAAGTTCTTCTGAATATGACTGTTCTGAATTTTTTATTATCAACATATCTTAACAAGTCAAGCAGTAAGCAGTAAGTTTTCCCCACCCCTGCTCCGCCGCCTCCAATAACAATATCTGCTGAAGATGAAAGTGCTTCAAACTGATAACCTTCTTGGGGTTGTATTATGTTTTGCTTTTCCAATTACTTCAAATATATAACTGTTGCTTCACTCATTTTAAAATATTCATCTTTTATTTTATTCATTCGCTTTAGCTTTTCATCATACCCATATTTTTTAGCGTATGCACCACACCTTCCTTGCCAACTTAAAAACTTTTTAAAGAATGGATTTGTTACTTTATCTATTGGTCTGCTCATTATTGGATTCTTATGTGTTTTGTTTCTCGGTGTTTTGAATTATCAAAGTATTATAAACATTGAACTTTAATTTGGATTCCTAAAGCAACAAATAAAGTTCATTCTGTTCCAAATCAATAACTGCTTTATGCTTTACCAATATATCAGAACCAAGTATTCCATCAACAGGTTGTAATTTGTGCTTTTTATAAGTGTTGTTTAACTCTTTTAAGTCCATTAATACACAAGTATAGTTTTCAATAGTTAGTTCGTTAAACTGCATCTTTTTGATTTGTGTGCTTGATTGCTCAATTTCACCTGCTGCTGTATTTGCTTTTTCTGTTTGGTTAGTTATTACTAATCCTTTGCATAGTTTGTTAATTCGCTTCTTGTCAAATATCGTGCTTGATGCTCCAGTATCTAAAACCATCCGTGCTTTACTTCCATCAATAAAAACATTCACAACAAGGTGAAAGCCCTCTGATATTTTCATTATGCTTATTGGTAGTATTGTTTCTTTCATAAGGTAGTGTATTTAATTATTATGTCCTTCCATTATCAGGAAGCTGTACAATTGTAATATTACCCATTTGTTGTTGATTATCCTTTTCATAACCCCCTAAATGCTTCATTAATTTTTCAACAGCAGATAGTTTATCATGTAGTTCAATCGTTCTTTTCTCTGATTTTGAACCATCATCATAAGCGTATTCTTGAATCTTAATGTTCTTAATTGCTTTCCTTGCTCTTGGTGTCATTTCAGATAAAGGTTTTAAACTTCCATCTTCTTTAAAGATTTCAGTCGTATCAACCCTAAACATTTCGCCTAATCCATTAACTATTTCATCAACGGTTACTTTGTTACGTTTATAAATATCTGCTCTTAAACTATCTATTCTTGCACTTACGTTAGGTTTAGTTAAGTTTTCACATCCTATTTCTTTTGCAGTCTTTTCAGAATACCCTACCCTGATTGCTGCTTGTTTTGCGTTATAGTCCTTAACGTATTCTTGACAAAATGCTTCTTGTTTGTTAGTTAGCTTTATTTTATCTGGTTGTTCCATACTGTAAAGGTAATCAATTTAATTTTTGTGAAAGTTCAATTATCTTTTTGTTCTTTAGCTTTGCGTTTCTGCTGCTCTGATATTTATCAATAACCTCATTCTGTTCAATCAATAAAAGCATTGCGTTCTTCCTGTATTCTTTTAATTCAATGTTTTCTTTGAATGTTTTGTTATGGTGATTCACAAAAACCTGAAACATGATAAATAGTTTTATGATTATGTATTTCATATCTCTTTAGTTTATGTTTATTAATCTGTTTTGCTTTTTAAGTCGTTTAAAACATCTATAAAACTATCCATTGCCCTTAATTCTGCTTCCCTTATTCTTAACATTGTCATTTTTTCGGCAATATCATTTTCAATCTTTTGCTTTTCATTTTTAGCTTCTTGAATCTTTTTTTCTATTTCTTCCATAATCTTATTGTTTATCTATTGAGTTAATATTT
>Ga0070750_10002607_pt1 | contig 10014 bp, 4 predicted proteins | sample VirMetDEL_Nov_24_FD_77013 | JGI IMG/M metagenome (GOLD analysis project Ga0070750, IMG submission 77013) | Aqueous microbial communities from the Delaware River and Bay under freshwater to marine salinity gradient to study organic matter... | ecosystem: Environmental > Aquatic > Marine > Coastal... | reverse complement strand
TTACAGTTGAAGATTCTATTGCGGGAGACGGCATTGGAGTGGCTCACAAGAGTGTTCCAAACATTACTGACCTACCGACAGTTGCTCCGCACAACTTTAAGATTTTCATTCAAGGAGACCAAGAGGCTGAAGAGGACGACAGATATGTTCAATTTAGACTAAACGGATACAAAGCCGACACCCCAGATAGCCGCTCAGGTGAGGGTAGTTGGTATGAGACTAGCGGTGGTGACGTTAACAACCGCATTGACGTTAATACTATGCCGTTGCTTCTTAAGAGCACCGGGTTAGATACCTTTGAGCTAGGTCACATGCCTCTCGATAAGCTATCCACCGGGGACGCAGATACAAACCCTGACCCTTCCTTTATTGACTCTAAGATTAACGGAGTGTTCCAGTTCAAAGGTCGCTTAGGTTTCCTATCTGAGTCTTCTGTGTCCATGAGTGAGGTTAAGTTTGGTAGTTATGACATTGACCTACAAAACCAGAACTACAACTTCTACAGAACTACCGTAACCTCTTTGTTGGACAGTGACCCTATTGATGTCAACGTGTCATCCGACAAGGTCACAAAGCTACGCGCTGCTGTTGCATTCCAAGACAACCTAGTGTTGTTCTCTGACTTCTGTCAGTTCGTTCTCAAAGGAGGACAACTGCTGACGCCTAAGTCTGTCTCTGTAAACCAAATCACAGAATACGACTACAACAAGTCTGTTGAGCCTGTGGCTATTGGTTCTTATATCTATTTCCCGTTTAAGCGTGGTGACTTCACTGGTATCCGAGAGTTTACCATTAACTCATCCACAGACGTATTCGACGCTAACGAGATAACAGCTCACGTTCCTCAATACATCCCACACGCCGTATACACAGGGACCTCACTAAAAGGAGGACTCAAGTCGATGACAGGCAGCAGCGCAGAGAACCTGATGGCTGTGGCTGACGGTAATGACATCTACGTCTACAGATACTTCTTTAGAGGTAACGAGAAGGTTGTTAGTTCTTGGGGTAAGTTTAACCTTAGCCAAGGCGATGTCCGGGCTGTTGGGTTTATTGATTCTGAGCTGTTCATCGTTCAAGCTCTTGAAGGCTCATCTCAGACCGTTCTCCTCAAGATTCAGATGGAGAGCAAACGTCGAGACCCCGAAGGTTACAACACTCACCTAGACAGAAGGGTATCGGTTACGCTAAACGCTACCGTAGCTGAGCCTAGCTTTGTTGTTCCTTACCGCCTAGCTACTGGAGAGACTCTGTCTGTCTACACCAAGGACGGTCTAGAGATTCAGAACACAGTTCAAGCAACAGAGGGAGACACCACGAGAGTGAGCTTTGCTAACAATATAGTTGGAGGCGGACTCACAGGCTCATCAGAAAAGCTCTATGTTGGACTTAAATACACAATGAAGTATGTATTCTCTGAGTTGTTGTTCAAAGCTAACGCAGGGCAACTAAAGACTCAATCCAACGGTAAGATGCGCGTTAAGAACGGAACCTTGTTCTACGAGGACACCGGGTTCTTTGAGGTTAAGGTCACCCCTTACCTAAGGGACACCTTTACTAATGAGTTTAACGCTACCGTTATCCAAGGGACCACAGAAGGTTCATTACCGCTAGAATCAGGAAGCTTTAGGTTCCCTGTGTTCTCAGACCCTAATAACACTACTATTTCTATAGAAAACTCTACAGCCGCTCCTTGTAACCTACAGAGCGCAGAGTTTGAATCGTTCGTTCACCAACGTTCGCGCCGTTATGGATAATATAGTAGAAAAGACAAAAGAAGGACATTTGATTGTCTTAACTGAAGATAAGCACGTCAAAGAACTTATCGCTAACATGAGGACCATCGACAAGCTTGAGGTCTCTTGTTTTGGATACACCCCTAGTAAAGCTGCTGAGATTTCCGTAGCTGAGAGCGATGTGGTCTTCACTGTGTTATCCAACAAAGGAAAGGTCATGGCTATCTTTGGGGCTGGCGTAAGAGACGAAGCTTACATTTGGCTACTAGGAACTGACGAACTAGAAAGAAACCCAAAGCCTTTCCTCAGGCACTGTAGAAAGTGGGTTAACTCTTTAGTTGAGATGTATGGAAGTGTTTCGAACGTTATCCACGCAGACAACCTTATTTGTCTTCGTTGGTTACAATGGTGTGGAGCAGAACTCAGTGACCCCGTAAAGATACAGGGAGAGCTTTTAAGAAAATTTAATATAACCGTAGATAAAAACAATGTGTGACATGGGACTAACAGCAATGGCTATGGCAGTGGCTTCTCAAGCTGCTAACGTAGGAGCACAACGCCAACAGGCGAAGGCTCAAGAGGCATCTCAGTTGCAAGCCTCGCTTAGCGAAACTGAGCGTTTTCAGCTCGCTCAAAGAGCCGAAAGAGCACGTCAAGCTGACGAAGAAATAACTTCTACTCTTGAAAAAGAAAAAGCTAGAAGAGAGGAAAGAGAGTCCATCGCAACTACAATAACCGCCGCTGAAGAAGCGGGAGTTTCTGGAACTTCTGTTGAGTTGGCTGTAGGAGAATACGCAGCGAAGAGCGCGGAGTATAGAGCTACTTTAGACCTACAGCAACGCATGAACGAAGCAGCTCGTAGACTGGGCGTTGAAAGCGCGGGTAACGCCTACGAAAACCGAATGACTCAAATAAACCAACCTATAGCTCAACCTAATTATTTAGGAGCTGCTCTAGGTATGGGGCAGACAGTAGCTGGAGGTGTGTTTGGATACCAACAAAGACAAATGACAAAAGGTTTAATGGGTCAACAAAGAGAATTAATAAACTTACAAACTCAACAAGCTCGTGAGAGTCTTAAAATAGCTAGACAAGGTGTTTATAACACCCAAGCAAGCCTAGAGGCAGCGCGAGGAGCTACTGGAATTACGGCGGCTCAACAGAGAATTCAAACTTACGACATACTAAGAGGACAATAAAATGGCAGCTAAGAAAAACCCACTTTCAGCTATGCTTAACTCTGACCGCAGAGTGCAAGCAAGAGAATTCCAAAGACAATTTACAGTATCATCTACTGTAAAAGGAGCAGGAGATTATGCTATTGGTATTACTAAACCCTTACCTGTTTCTCAGACTAGTATGGGTAGGTTGTCAGAAGCGTTGGGAGCAGCTAGTGGGTTACTTAAAGAGTTCTCAGACTACCAAATTCAAAAAGACCAACTTGAGTTACAGTCAGAAGCTTTAAAAAATAGAATTCAAACTCAAGAGATTGCCGGAGAAAAAGCTAAAATAGATTTAGAAAACGCCAAGCTCAGAGGCGCGGTCACAAACGAGACTATTAAACAACAAAACATAAAGCTTGAGATGCTACAGCAGCAACAAGCTGTGGCTGAATTTAACGAAGCGTTTGACAGCCTAACTCCTGAGGAGCAAAGAGATTTCCAAATAAACACAGAGATAACCACTAGGAAGGCTGAGCAAGAGAAAGACAAAGCACTAGGAAACGCTGCTATTGCCGTGTCAAGAGGAGGGACTGAGGAGCAACAACTAGCCTTTAAAGAGATTTATGCTAAGAGGAAAAAAGGAGCAGGACTTCTTAATGACTATGTTGAGTTTTTCCAAAGCGAGAAAGCTAAAAGACTAGCTGGAATAAGTGTAGAGAATTTATCAACTGAAGAAGCTAACGCGATAGGAGAGGAAATACTTGATGACTATATCGCGACTGCTGAGTTAGAAGAGGGAACTGAAGAGAGAAAGGGTTTTCTCATGGCAGCTTCAGCGTATAACCAAAAGAACATTCCTTCTCTGGCTTCAGAAGCTAAGTCAAGAGCAAGTGCTATTGGTTACGAAAGACAAGGTTTTCAGTTATTCAACACAGTTAAGAACGGAGAATCTTTTAGTTTAGACGAAATAACAGAGCTTCAACTTAACGCTGATGAAGGTTCTTTCTTACCTGTTCTTTTTGGAGAAGATGGTAAGTCAGGTCTTTTAGGTAGATTAAAGGACCTTAACGACCCAGACGCTTTAGAAAACTTTTCTGATAACTTTCTGCAACTAGGTGAGTTGGAGTATAAAGGGAAACCTTTTAAAGAAAGCTCAGTGTATAGCTCAAGCTTTGCTGCTGTTGATGAAGCTATTCAAGCTGCCGAAGCTAATGAACTTAAGAAAGAAGACTTAAAGGATAAGCTTGCTTTTAACGAGTCTCAAAAAGCTATCTATAAGCTAACAGCTAGTGATAAAACTCTAGAAGAGCAAAGAAGCACGCTTTTGGACTTACCCTTGAAAAACCCTACTAAAGAAGGGGTGCTGGAAGTCTATCCAGAGCTAGAGGTCGCTCTTGAAGATGTCACCGACGAAAAGCTTGCTGGTTTTTTAACAGACTTTAGGGGTCGCTATTTATCAACTCTTCAGGACTACAGAGCTTTAGGAGACCAGTTTATTAAAGAGCACTCTTCTAATTACGTAAGACTGGATTCAGAGAAAAACGCATCGGCCTTATTTAAGAATATTATAACAGAAATAAGCACAATACCCGGAGAAGGAGCGGCTGAAAGTAAACTGTTAGAGGACTTTTTAACTAGAGGGAGTCTAGGTGGGTTAGGGTTTAATGAGGTTACTCTCTCTAACTTTGACCAAGCTTCTGGAGGAATATTTGAGAAATACACAGAAGAACTAAATGACCTTCCTGAAGAAGTAAGGAAAAGGTTTGAAAACGTATCCTCACCAGAAGCTGAAGAGTTCTTAAAAGGCCGTCTTGGTGAAATTGACGAAAGATTAGAACGAGGCATCAAAGACTTTGCCAAAACAAGAATAGTAGAAAGGGAACGACTTAAGAAACAAGCTCCTGTTTACGCTACTCCTGAAGAGATTGCGAGTGCTATAGAACAAAACCCTCAAGCAAGTAACGAAGAAATCAAAGAGTTGATACTAAAGAGTAAAAAGAAAACTCCTAGCTCTACTGCGGTAACTCCTGAGCAAAAGTTCAAAAGCGATGAAAAACTTAGGGAGTTTCTAGAGAAAAACTCTTATACGGACAGAAACTCTCCTAGAGCTAAAGAATTCAAAGACATTACCTTAAGGTTGTTGACCCACAACCTGAGTAACTTTAACCCTTTTAGTACTTATTTTTACCAAGAGGAAGGCGAGTTATATGAAACAGCCTTAAAGCAAGCGGAATCAATAGAGACAAATAGGATTATACTAGGAGTAAGAAGTAAGGAGTTGTTAAATTTAGCTCAAACTGCTGCTAGCCTACCTTCATCACAAGTTATTCCCTTAGTAATGAAAGAGGACACATACGACTCGACTCCTCTAGGAGGTGGAGCTTTTGCTCGAGAGGTGTATGATAAAAAAGCTCAAGAAGTGCTAAAAGACATAACTATTTCTAAAGGTCTTTTTGTTGAAAGAAACCCCCCTTTAATAGACCTTAAACTAGGAAAAAAAGAACCGACCGACAAAGCTGACGTAACCAAAGCTGCTAAACAGTTAGGGTTTACAGAAAGTCAGCTTTTAGACATAGCAAAGCTATATGGACACGAAGATGTTCTCTCTTTCCTGAAGGAGCAATATAAAACTAATTACCACACTAACAAACGCTAATACAAAAAATGATAATCGGCAAAGAAGACCAAACAACCTCGCTCATAGGTAAGACTGAAGAGGAAGAGGACGATAAACTCATTGGAAAGGGCGTAAAAGAACAAGAAGAAAAACCCTTAATAGGCGCTGTTGAGCAGGAACAGGCTCAGGAACAGCCTAGCGAAGTGTCTTATTCTACGGACCAGCCAGAAGATGAACCGATAGAAGAACCAAAGCAGCCTGAAGAAGAGGACCCTGATTTACTTGACTACGCAGCAGACATAGCTCTTGCTCCTCTTAGAGGTGTTGAAGGAGCGGCAGAAGGTATCTACGGTTTTCTTGACTATGTCTCAGGAGATAGGCTATGGGACTGGGACAGAGACAAAAATTCAGCCTTTAACAAGTTAGGTCTAGAGGCGAAGTCACAAACTACTATAGGTCGTTTCGGTGAAAGCATCACTCAGTTTGCTGTTGGTTTTATACCCGGTTTAGGATTAGCTTCTAAAGCTGGTAAGGTTCTTCAGGTCTCTAAGTTGGGAAAAGCTTCTGGAGCTGTATCTAAAGCTTTAGGTAAAATGGCTAAAGGTAATAAAAGCCTTGACCCAAAAACCTTAAAAACTCTCAGTAAGTTAAAAGGAAGCACTAAGGCAGCGGTTAGGAACGCATCGGCGGGAGCCTTTTCTGATTTTCTTGTTTGGAAGGGAGAGGAAGAGAGAATATCTAACTTGTTGCAGAGTTTTGAAGGCATGGGAGACAGTAGTATTGTTGAGTGGATGGCTTATGACCCGGACAAAGACGAAAGTGAACTTGAAGGGCGATTCAAAAACGCTCTTGAGGGACTTGTTGTTGGTGAGTTAATGGGATTGGCTTTTTATGGAGGTAAAAAAGCCTTTAAGGCAATACCGGAAAAAGACAAAGCCGTAGAAGGTCTCACTAAAGTGTTTGGTAAGTTTAGGGATAAGAATAAAAACATTAGTCAACAAATTGCAGAAGGAAAAGAACCTAACGAACTTGAAGCTATTGAAAGTGCTCTTAATAACGAAGCTAACAAGCTAACTGACGATGAAATAAAAGCTATCTCAGAGCTAAACAAAAGAAACACTGATTATAGTAAAATTGCTGAAGCTCAGGCTATTACAGGCGTTCCAGCTAACAAAATACCAGTAGCTGAGTCAATTAACAGAGTAATTAAAGAGGCTCAAGAAGCAAAAGAGAAAATCAAGTTTACTAAAATTGACTCAGATAAAGCTACGGAGGAACAACTTGATGCTTGGTTAAGAAAAAACACTGACATTCCTCCTTCTGTTATGTCAGAAGCCACAAAAAGAGAGACCATTAAAGACATACTAAAGCAGGGAGACAAGGGAGGAGTTGAAGTCACAATCCGAAGAATGGAAGAAGCTTTAGTCACTAAAATGAAAAAGGTGGGAGTTTTCGAAGAGACTAACCCACAGGCTATGTTGTCTGGACTTAGGGCTGTGGAAGATGTTCCTGAGGTTAGGTCTTTATTAAGCCGAGTTGCCAAAGATTTGTTAAAAAAGGGAACCAAAGATGAGTTTGACTTAGAGAAATCAGCCGAGTTTTACAAAGAAACAGAGGAAATTATTGGCTTAGGAATTGAAAGTGCTGGAGGTAAAAGAGATTCTCTTAATCTGGAGTCTTTAAGGAAAACTCCTGAAGACCTGAAAAGAGTAAGAGCTGAAGCTGAAGTTTTGTATCAGGCTCTCGGGGTTGCAAGCAGACAAATAAAAGAAAGTCTAGAAAACGCAAAGAAAGCTATAGACCCTAAAGGGGTGGGCTACATTGAAACTAACTTAGAAGGCGCTGGAAAGAGAACAATGAACGGAGAGGAAGCTCTTATGGATTTGTTTAACTCGGTAGAACGTTTTACTTCTATTCAAGAGATTTGGGCTGATTTCGGAACTCAACTGTCTTTAGGTCTTCGCCAACGTAACTCTCTGTACAAAACCGGAGAAAGTTCTTTGGGAAGAGATATTGAAGGCCAATACAGACCTCTTGGAGTCGCTATTGAAAGAGCCTCTAGTAACGCTGGTATAGCACTAAGAAGAGCACACAGTCGCGGTTATAGCGAAAAAAAGATAATAAAAGACTTAGAAAAGCTTTTCAAAAGAACAAGCACCGATACAGGCATAGGAAAGGAAGTAGACATGGGTGCTTTCATTGACGGCCTCAAAAACGAAGTAGGAACTAACAACTCTCTTTCTAAGTTTATTCTTGTCAAAAGAAAGGGTCTTGCTGTGACTCAAGAGTGGTATTACAACGCTATATTAAGCAGTCCCACTACTTGGGCTGTTAACTTAATTGGTGGCGCTCTTGTTCTTCCCTTGCGTCACATAGAAAGCATGATTGGCGGTGTTGCTACGGGTAACATGGACCTCGTAAAGGCTAACATGAGAGCTATGTTTGACTTTCAATCCTTTGGAGAATCCTTAAGATACGCTTGGAAATCAGGGATTGACGAAGAAGCTAGGTCAATCGAGGGATTTACAGCTTATAAAAACGACCGTTCGTATGCTCCTAAAGGGGAGATTAGAGTGAATAACCCAGAGGGTAATACTTTAAAATCCGCGTGGAACGTCATTGGAACTGCTGTTAGACACCCGTCAAGAATTATGATGGCGGGCGATGAGTTCTTTAAGCAAATGTCTTTCCGCTCTAGAACTAAGACAGCTCTTGCTTTGGAAGGCTATAAAAGAGGGCTACATAAAGCACCAAATAAACTAGCAGAGTTTATTAATGACGGCTTTAACGAGTTAATTACTAAAGATGGAAGATTCCGAAACGAAGACAACGTCAGAAAAGAAGCCCAACTAGCTTTGAATAGAAAACTTCAAGAAGGTGAAGTTATTGAGAATAGGTCTGCTTTCATTAACCAATATGTCAACGACCATTTTTTAAACAACAAACTGACGTTAGAAGACGGGGTTATTAGTAACGTTCTAAGCAGAGAGGCTAGACAGGAAATGGTAGACGCTGGGACTGACTGGGCTTTGGTAAACACTTTTACTAACGAAGTTCAGAATAAGTTCTTCAAGACTACAGGTAAAATGGCTACTATGAGTCCTTGGCTTGGTTTTGTTATTCCGTTTGTTAGAACTCCTTCAAACATTCTCTTGTTTGCCCTTGGAAGAACTATTCCTTATGGTGCTGGTAAAGAGGTTTTTCAGGCTAGAAATTTTAAAAAGGATTTGGAGGGTCTTTCCTTTGACGACATAGCACAAAGACTGGGGGATGACGCTAATATGCCAGCAGCTAAACAGCAAGCTGAAGAACTGCTTTCGATTATTCAAAATGAGGCTGGAATCAAACAAGCAGAGGCAATCGGTAGACTGTCTTTCGGTGTCATGGCTGCTGGGACTATGTTTATGAACGTCGAGCGAATTAGAGAACGAATCACAGGTGGAGAACCTGAAAGTCCCGGACTTAAAGAAGTCTGGAGAAACACAGGAAAGCAGCCTTACTCTATTAAGTTTGGAGACACTTGGTATAGCTACCAACGTCTTGACCCTTTTGCGACTATTTTAGGTATAATGGCTGACACAGTTCATCTACACGATGACGCGATGCAAGAAAGAAAAGTAAGTGAATTTAGAGACCCTGAAGAAGAATACTCAGCTCAAGAGCCTTACCTAAGAACCTTGTTTGGTGTTGTAGCTACAACTATGGCTAAAAACGTCAGTAACAAGTCGTATATTAAGAACATAGGAGAGCTTATTGAAATACTAGAAGAACCCGACAGAGTTATAGGTAATATCGCGGGTAACGTAGCTAGTGCTATGCTTGTTCCTAGTAACGTAAACTGGTCTCAAAACGTCTTTGAAGAGGACGCTCCGCTTCTTGAGGCGAGGGACATCCTTGATAAAATAAAAAAGAGGATTCCAGAGTCTCTCAGAGGAGGAGAGCCTTTGATGCCTAAAAGAAACTTTCTAGGTGAGATTCAGCGTAAGGAAAGCACAGGAAACGTTGTTAAAGCTTTAAACCCTATATTTCAATCGACGGCGTCAAATGATGTAGTTGATTTGGAACTTGAGCAACACGCTGTAGGAAGGCAGAGACCAAACATAATAAAGTCTTACAAAGGTAGGCAATACGACTTGACTCAAGTAAGAAACGAAAAAGGTCAAACAGCCTACGACCGGTATTTAGAGCTTATGGGAACTGTCAAGAGTGGTGGAGCTTATATTAACCTTAGACAAGACTTAAGGAGAATCATTAACTCAAATTCTTACCAAAACCTACCTCCTGTTACCTCAGAAAACAGCGACAAAAACCACCCAAGAACTAAAGCGTTAAGCGCCAGCTTCAGGCGTTATAAATCAGAAGCCTTTAGACAACTTGTTCGTGAGTTTGGAGACTTCTTTCAATAACCCTAACTTTTAAAAAACCATGCCTAATTCATACACCCAATTAACCTTAGCGGCTGGCTCAGCTTCACCTAACGGTACATCTCAACTTAACT
>Ga0070750_10002604_pt1 | contig 10020 bp, 22 predicted proteins | sample VirMetDEL_Nov_24_FD_77013 | JGI IMG/M metagenome (GOLD analysis project Ga0070750, IMG submission 77013) | Aqueous microbial communities from the Delaware River and Bay under freshwater to marine salinity gradient to study organic matter... | ecosystem: Environmental > Aquatic > Marine >... | reverse complement strand
TCGCCTGTTGTAACGGTGTTTACATTTACATCGCCAAGTAGTTGGTCTTTTATAGTTTCTGTTAGTAGGTAAAATCCCCTTATTCCTGTTTGGCTCATTTGTTAAATTTACTTTTAATTTGTCTTGCTTCTATTTCGTTTTTCTCTTTAGTGTACGTTAGAAATGTTAAACACTCATGCAAACCTAATTTAGTGATATGTTCAAATTTTGTAATATCTCCGTTAGATAGTCCATAGATCGAGTTGTACCACCCCCATTTGGAAGTGAAGTTAGATACTCCGCTAAGATCTGCTCGTTCTTCTTGTCCAAAGAGTTCAGCATAACTGTCGATAATTCCTTGCCTAAATTGTAAAAAAAAACAACAGCTCCTAAAACTGCATCTAATGGGAAGTCCTTTGCAATATGGTTATTATCAGGATTGTATTCTTGTATTGTATATCTATTTCCTCTTTTTAATTCTATTGGTCTATATAAGACGTTTACTGCTCTATGTAAATTATCATTGTCACCTATAAAAGTATCTAAGTCTACATATTCACCAAAACTCATATCCTCTAAATTAGGAATAAAACCATATTCAACTCCATTTAATTTAAAGCTATGTATTAACTGATGCTTAGTGTCAAACATACTATTTATGATATCACAAATCTCTACAATATCCGTAGCCTTCATGTTTCTAACAACTATAGAAGGTACATTGCAAAAGATCTCAATCATTTTAGTCTGTATATCTGTAGTAGTAAGATTTACAAGTTTAGCATACTCTTGATATTGTCCTAAAGTTATTTCGTTTAAGGTTGTCGGTATTCTTAAATTTACATTCATATTATTTTACTTATTAATATATAAACGTTTTTAAATTATTTTTTTGTATTAATGTACGGCATATCTACCGAAGTTTGGCCTACTCATAATTGAATACGTTGCGTATCTTACCGCATCTATAATATGGTTATTTTTGTCTATTGGTTTGTTGGTTAGTTTACCACTTTTATCTTCCAACCATTTATAGTTTCTAAATTCTCTAATAGCATTATCACTATCGCTTGTTATATGTATCTTATATCTTTTCAATAAGTCAATACCTGCATTTATTGAGTCTCTGCCTTTTGAGCTTGGTTGTACATTATGTCCCATCCTTCTTAATTCGTCTATTAACCTTGGTTCTGCAGCGTCAAAATATATTGGACTTCTTTTGTTTTCTATTTCTTGCTTAAAGTGATCACTAAGATCTCTTGTAGTCATCATAGTTCGGTACAAATGTTCTTTGATATATAGATTATGGTCTTTTTTGTAAACACTAACTAGAGTGCTTGGATCATTAGTATACCCAGCATCTGCTCCATAGCTAACTAACTCTGCATCATGTGGAATATGTGGTACCTCAGCATAATTAAATATTGTTGCTTTACTTATACCTTTTTCTCCAAGTCCATATATCTGCCAATATTGATCGTCTGTTTCTCTTAAAAGTTCTATTTCTTTTATAATAGATTTGTCTAAGAAAGGATTGTCTAAATATGTTGTTTTATAAAATTCAACATCGTCCCTTACGAGCACCTTATCGTAGATCCAGTGATACTCATCTGATGGATTGTAGTCTAATATTATTTTTTCTTGTGTTCTAAATACTAATTGTTGCCAGTCTTCAAAGTCTAATTCGTTTGCTTCGTTAATGAATAATATATCACGCTTTCTACCTCTAATCTTTTGTGGTTGGTCTACGCTAATAAATTCTATGAGATTGCTATTTAACTTGTATTCGCTATTTGATTTATTATGTGAGTCTTCTCTATACAAACCATATTGCTTTAATATAGTTATAAAGTCTCTCATTACTGTAGCTCTAACACTTGGAAATGTTTTTCTACAAATTGTTATGGTTTTATTTTGGTAACGTAAACAGTATTCAAATATTATAAACAGAAGTACGTTATAAGTCTTACCACTTCTTGTTCCTCCTTGTTCTACTACTATTTTTTGTGTGCTATCAAGTAGGTGTCTATAAACAATGTTAGTCTTTACCTTTTGCATTGTCAATTATTTCTACTTTGAAATTATTAGGTAAACCATCAGCACCAGTTATTTCTTGTCTCTCAATGTACCCACGGGACTTTCCTTTTGTTTTTAAGTAGAATATCATCTCGCTTGTTTTGCCAGCTCTAATGTTCTTAAATAACTTTGATTCAACAAAGTCTAAAGCTATGTTTTGTATATCTTTAACTTGAGCAGCAAATTCTTCGTCATCTTTTAACCAACCATAAAATGTTGTTCTACCTACTCCTACTTTTTTACAAGCGTCTGTGACTACACCTAATGATTTTTCTAAAGCCAATAAAATAGCTTTTTTATGTTGTTCAGTTTTGTTCATATTTATATATAAACATTTTTGAAATATTTTAACTCAGAACAGGGTTTTTGACTTTTCTTTCTAGTTTAGCTCCAGGTATGTTTTTAATTTCTTTTGGTTTTACTCTATTCTTTATAGATTTATCGAAGATCTTTACTCTAGTATCTATAAATTCTTGTATTGTTTCTCTGTCCCATTCTACAACTACGTTATTTATTTTATTTAATAAATCAGCTTTTTCATTTATTTTTTGTTTTTCTAAATTATCTTCTACACCTTTTATTAATCTACGTTTTTTATCTACGTTAAACTTAGGAACAAGTAAGCTAAAGTCGTCTATTATTTTGTCAAATATTCTTTTGTCTTTATCTTCTACGCAGTCTATACTATTAGCATGATATAGAGCTAAGTCATGATTTGAATTTAATTTCTGTGCTACTTTGTCATAAGTATAACCTATCTCGTATCCTATCTTACAAAATACTTTTTTAGCATATACAACTTCTCTTTTCCTTGTCTTGCTAGTAATATCAAATTGATAATATTTTTGTAGCTCTTCTTGTAATTGTTCTAATGTCATACTATTGCGTTATCTAATTTTTCTATTAAATGTCTTATTTCGCTTTTTTCAAACTTTCCTGTTATCTCTGCATTGTAAGTTTTAAAAGTCAAGTGATATATATCCTTGTCAGTATCATGTTTGCTTTCCTTTTTTCCTAAATACTCAATCTTTAAATCAAATTTCATTTTTCTTGTTTTTGGTTTTCATAATATTTTTCTACTAACGCATCTATCATAACAAGGTCATCAATAGTAGCTACTTTTATTTTATGCATTAAACTATCTATTTTATTTAAAACAGTAGTACACATTTCTGGGTTATTGTGATATACAATATTGTATCCTTCTTGATACACTTCCTTTAGTAATTTATTAGCTTTTTCTACTTGATATTTTATATTTTGTCTATAAGCTACACTACCTTTTAAATCTTCATTTGCGTCTAATAACAACTGGCTTATTAAAACACATTTTAAATAGCTTAAACTTCTATTGCTTATTTGTTCCTCTCTATCCATTCTCTTTGTTCTTTTCTTAAATACTGTATTTCTTTGTTTAAATAATCTAAAGCCTTTTCTAGGTCTTTTATTTCATTATCTTTTTTTCCTGCTCTACAAATATATTTAACAATATTTCCTCTATTAAAATTCAAGTCATAAGCTTTAGCTACGTCTATAACATCAAATCCTTTATCTGTTTCATAGTGTATACTCATAATCGTGTTCTTAGTTTAAGTAAATTATAACATTCAATGTATTTTTGTTTTGCTTTTCCTCTATATTTTTCTTTAAATAAGTTATATAAGTTTTTTACATAACAAAATTTATTGTTACAACCGCTATAAAGTTTTTTAGCGTAAGCTTTTCCTTTGCCTTTAAAATAATTTACATTGTCTGCTCCGTCTCCTATTATCATTTGTTCATAAAAATTATACAAAGCTTCTTGTTTACTTATGTCATATACTTTTCTGTGTTTATAATGATAATTGTATAATAAACAAGGAAATTGCTTATAGTCTTTATCTATAGAAACAATCATCACTTTATCTCTACCAACTTCATTAGATATATCATACCAATATTTAGCAACTATATCATCAGTTTCTACACCATAAGCAAATAAGCCATTATACTCTTTTCTTACGAAATCATGCATTTGGGATAATAAGGGTGGAAGTTCTGTATCATTTCTATTAGCTTTATATGTTTTAGTTAAAAGCTTTCTAAAATTGCCCTTTGAATTATTAAATGTGTATATTTTTTCAATATCATATAATTCCTCTAAGTCATTAACTATTTTCATATATTGCTCATCAAACTTAGCTATACAGTCTTCTATATTTGTATAAAACTTATAGCCATTTTCACTTTTAGCTCTTAAACAAGAAGCGTAAACTAAACTATCTGCATCAATAAGTAGTATCATTTTTCTTTTACAAATGTTCCGTTTTGCATCTTACCTTTGCGGTTTTTTATTTCGTCATAAGCAGAATATATACAGTCTTCAATTTTTAAAGATTGTAAATGAGCTAAATTAGTTAATACAACAACCATATCTCCAATTGCATCTTGTATTTCTGAGTAGTCTTGTTTTAACATTGATTGAGCTAACTCACCTGCTTCCTCTATTAATTTAACATACTGAGTATGTGGATTGCCTTGCTCATATAAATTTCTTTCTTTAGCCCAAGATCTTATATTGTCAAATATTTCTATATTGTTTTTTGGTTTATTAATAACATCCCAAAAGTTTTTTAAAGATTGCACATAAATATATCTTTCATCATTATGAGCTGATTTAAAATTGTTTTCTAAAATGAATTGCTTTACTTCATCATTGACTTCAATATTATAATCTTTATCTAATTCAATATTAGTTGGCCAAGTATAATTGTCAAAGCTTTTATTAAATGTTTTCTTAAACGTAATAGTTTGATTAGTAATGTGTAGCATAAAATTATTTATTGTTTGTTTATATGTTCTTATATCGTTTTTATAGCCTAATTTATTTTGCCATTCAAATTCTAATTTAGAAGCTTCATCAATACATTTTGTTTTAGCTAATATTTCAAAGTCAGAATAACCTTGTTGAACTATAATTCTTTTTGTAGGATTTTTAGTGCAACCTACTTTTACACCATCTATATGGTAAATGTAATACATTAAATTTTTATATTCGACCTACCACATAAAGGATATAAATAAGTATGGTATTTCATACCTTTAGTGATTTTTTTATTTTTAAAGATAATAGTTTCCTCGGCGATATGTTCTTGTTTACCACAATAGCCAATAACTTCTCTATCTGGGTTTTCTATTTTAATAGAACCATAATATTTATTGCCAACATGATAGTCAACGTAGTAACCTAAATGTTCGTATTTTATTCCGTAATATAAATTCATTGTTTTATGTTTTATAATTTATAGCTAATATACAAATAACTTGTTAATAAAAAAAATAATTTATATATTTTTATTATAATGTCTTTCGTATATGTGTAAATTTTGAGCGTAATGTGTATAAAAACCTTGCTCACTATTAAGACTATTAGCAACTAACTCGTGTAATTTTAAGAAACAATAAGCATCATTGCAAAAACCAAACCATAAATCGTTACTACGCATTAACACTGTCATATGTAACTTGTCAGAGTCTGGTGTATAATAAAATTGAATTGATAATGTGCAAGGAGTATCCTTAGAATAGCCTACATGTTCTTTACCATCATATATACTTATAACAGCACGTCTAGAATATTTGTCACGCTGTAGTTCTTTTATTGCATATTCTAATTGATTGTTTCTACTCCATTGCCAACCATAGTTAGAATTAACATAACCACGTTCATCCATGTGGTTGTACCAAATCTTGGCTACTTTAGCTATTTCCGTAGCATCACGGTTTTTAGACAAATACCATTGCCATTCTTTTTCAGCATAGTCTAATTTAAAGCCGCGTTTAGGAGTTTTAACTATTTTTTCTTTGGTATCTAATATTGTAAAAATTTGATTGTATAAAGCTTTAGTACCATTAGAACTTTGTTGAGAGTCTAACTTTTTGTAATAATATTCAAAAGCTTCTGTTACGGTTTGAAATTGCCACATAATATGTTTTCTTTTTTTATAGGGTAAATATATTTATTATCTGTGAATATGTACACATCTGAATCATCATTTAACTTTTCTTTTCTTAAGTATTCTACCTCTAAAGTAGAACCTGCAAATCTTACTTTATATTTCATTAAATATTCTTTTTAGTTCTTCTTTTTGAAGAGTTACTATTTCTCTTGCTAGTATTTCGTTTTCAGTATAAAGTTTTGCTAAATTAGCAACTTGATTTTTACTGTTTACATATAACACATTTCTTAGTTTTTCGTTTTTAATTAACTCCTTATTTGGGTCATAATCAATATCTATAGCTGCAATACAAGAAGAGGCTAAAGCTTCATAAAATCTAAATGTTGCTACATTATTTTCATGTTCTTTATCTCCTATAACCAAGCTAACTTTGCACTTATTTAATATCTTAAATAAATCTGAATGATTTACTTTAGATTTATATTCAGCATAAGTTATTTTTGGCTCTTTATATCCTAATAAAAGATTTTTAGTAGAAAGAGGTAATAGTTTTTTGATTTTGTTATTTCTATAACTACCGCGCTTATCACCGTAATAAATTACATCATAGTCTTTATTTTTAAAATACGGGCAAAACTCAACTCCTTTTTTAAATATATAAGCAAACCAATTTAGTTTATAAGTGTTAAAATTATTATCCATGTCAAAAAATTTATTAAGATCTTTACCTGGAAATAAATAAATACTATTTAAAATAATTTGGTCCCATGTTTCAATATACTCTTCACATAAGCCGAATCTATCAAAGAATATTTTAGCAGGATTTAAAGGCTTTATTCTCGGGTCAGTTGGTATTATATTAAATTTTACTTTTTTACTATTATAAATATCTGCAATATTTTTAATACAAGGAATAGAAAAGTCCTGGTATTCACCACCATAAAAGTTTGCAGGGGCTAATTGCAAAATAATAGAATTTATATTGTGATTTTTTATTTCAGTTATATCTTTAAAAAAATCTAAGTCTTTGTTAGTTCTACATTTGTTTCCAAATATTAATACTTCTCTATTTTTCTCTTCTAATAATTCTTTTAAATATATTAACTCTAATCCTCTTGGTGTTGTTCTAGCATATTGTGGATTTAAAAACACACACGTGATTGCTGTTTTATTTTTCATTATTATAATTATTTAAAGCCGCTAAATAAGCAACAGCATCTAATAAATTGTCTTCTTTGTGATTATAAGATTGTCTAGAAAGCTTTAAAGCTACAAGACACATATACATATCTTTTGCTGTAATGTGTTTACCTGTTGCTCCTGAAGCTATCATAGCTGCTCTTTCCATTCCTTCTGAAAATGGTCCATACATTCGTTCTTTTTCTTCTGAACGGTTGTTTATTATTTCATTTGCTATCTCAAGTATATTCATTAGTGATTTTCTAATATTATTGCTTCGATATCATATAATTGGTCTACATTCAATAGTTCCATTATATCTACTCCGTTTAACTCTATTGATAATAGCTCTACTTCATCTGGTGAACCAGGATAATCATAGTCTTGTTCTTCGCCTTTATAAAAATTATAATCTACTTCTAGCTCAAATTGTCTATATGTTATTGTCATAATTCAAATTGTTTTAGTTTATGTTTTAAATCTTCTATTTCTTGCTTTTGTTTTTCTATTAATTGGTTTTTTTGTTGCCTAATAAGTGTAATTCTTTTTGTCAATACTTCTACTTCCATACGTAAACCATTTACGAACATACCAATTTCGTTCATAGCTTTTACACAATTTCTTAAATCAGTGTTAGCAGGTTTAGCGTCTTTCCATTCTAATATTTTATCGGCAAGCCAATTAAACCAAAGATTGTATGATTGTTTCTGTAGTAAATCCATTATGAAGCTGTGCCAATAATAAACCCTAACACAAAAGTTAGTGAAGCAAATAATAATATTGCTAAGCGTATTATAAATGCTCGTGCTTCTTGTTGTTGTTGTTCTTGTTTTTCTAATTCTTTTTGAGTGTAAACCTCAATCCTGTTTTTGCGTGTTTGGATATGCAATCCTGTCTTTGTTTTCTTCATTTTATTGTATGTTAAATATTATACTTTTTATATATAGTTCTCTATTCTCTAAACGTTTCTTAATGTGTTCTGTTAAACTACCTTTTGTTTTTAGGTGTATAAGTGTAGTTTGTATCTGTCTAAGTTCTTTTTTTAAATCAGTTAATTGTGTTCTCATAATTGTTTTTGTTATTGCTTAATACAAATATACTAAACAATTTTAATTAATAAACAACTTTTTAACTATTTAACAAAACTTTAACATTTGTTATATAGATTATCAATATCTGCAATCCATCTTTTTAACTCTCTAGGTCTACAACTACAAGGCTCATAGTAAGAGTGGTTAAAATATTTAGAGTGTAATGTGCATAATAGTTTGTACTGTGTTTGTGTAAGTCTAGTTGTAAACTCTGACTTAAATTTTTCCCATTGTTCTTTGTCTACTTTTTCCATAAGTCTAAATCTATATCGTTCCACTCATCACGTCTTTTGTCGCAACCACAATCTTGTATGCCATACCATTTTGTAATTTTTTTTACTAACCATCTAATACCTGTGTATTTTGTAATGTAAAAAACTAAATCACCTAATTTCATATTTGTTCTTTTATAAATTTTTTAGTTGTTCTGTATGTGTTGTAAAGTGAAACATAACTTATCCCAGTTTCTCTACTTAAAGACGCAACGCTTTTTCCACTTGCTATAATCTCAAAAACTTTTCTATCATACCAATATAATTCATTTAAGATCTTATCTACCTTTTCTTTATTTTTAGCATATTCTATTTCGTCAATTTCTTTTTCGTCAATCTGTATTAAGTCTTTTGTTTGGTCTAAATATATTTTAATTTTTTTAGCTTCTTTTTTATAAACGTTTAAATAAATACCTCTTAAAACTTTATAGCAATAATAATGATTTACGTCATCTCCATACCATAAATCCAAACCTTTATTAACGTCTAAATGTAGTTGTATATACATTTCTTGTACAATGTCTTCTGCTAAGCTTGGGTTGCATCCAAAAGATTTTACAACATTAATCCAATCTTTGTGTTTTAAATAGGCTATTTCAACTAAACTTTTCATTCTAATAATTTCTTTTTTGGTACTACAAAATATTCTAATGGATCGTATATCTCGCCAACTACAAAAGGTAATCCAAATTCGTTTATACTAAAACTAAATGTTTCGAACGCATAACCTCTAGAATTTTTACAACTAACAGTTATCCATTCTTTGTTTACTGTGTTTGCTTCTAATTGTATTTGTGTTTCTGTTTTTTTCATTAAAAAACTTCCTAAATGACCAGTTGGCTTGTCACTATTATAATTGCTATGTATAACAGTAATAATATGGCAATTGAATTTAGCGCTCCATTCCATTATTTTTTGTACACATAAATTAGATTCTTCAATATTATTTACATCGCTTACTAAATCAGCAATACCATCAATAATGACTAATCCGTTTTTTTCTTTATTTTCTTTTAATATATATTCAATAAACTCTATTCGGGTTTTGTAATTTATAGTACGTAAAGCATAAGTATGATAACATCCTAGATTTTTAATATTGGCCATGTCTTTAACTCTTCTAAAAACTTTTTGACTATGCCAATGTCCTTGTTCTGTATCAAAGTGTATTAAGCACTTATTGTCTCTATGCCCAAGTATTTTTCCACCAAAATTATTACCACCACTTAAATAAACTGAAGCTAATAAGCTAATAAAAAATGTCTTTTTGGTTTTAGGTGGTGCTTGAACAAAGCTAAAATTACCGTATGTTCCTAAAGGTATTGGATATGTTTTTTCTCCATTTTTTGTTTGTATTGTTTTTTCTCCATAACTTAAAGCTATTGGAGGATATTCCATTGGCTTTTCCACATCAATATAACAGTCTTCTTTTATGAGTTCCATTAACATATTTTGTGTGGTTTGTTATTCTGTCATATTTATTAT
>Ga0070750_10002602_pt1 | contig 10021 bp, 13 predicted proteins | sample VirMetDEL_Nov_24_FD_77013 | JGI IMG/M metagenome (GOLD analysis project Ga0070750, IMG submission 77013) | Aqueous microbial communities from the Delaware River and Bay under freshwater to marine salinity gradient to study organic matter... | ecosystem: Environmental > Aquatic > Marine >... | reverse complement strand
GTTATCCATTTTCCCTTTTCTGTGTTCGATAACTTGTTGTTGGAGTTCTTCTGGGAGTCTGTCGAAGAAGTTGTTGAGGTTGGCTTTTTCGGCATAGGGATGTTTCCTCATAAGATCGTTAGGATCAAGTGGGTCGCCATCATGACTGAAAATAAAGTTGTGAGCGCCAGAATATTGCGCAGGGATATAGTACATGCGTGATAAGTCTTTAGTTTGAGCGTCACCGAGTTCTCCGAGTTCGGTGTTAAGAGAATGCCAGAAATGTCTGATTTCCTCACTTCCAACTCGTCTTCGCAAAGGGAACACCATTCTGAACTTAGGTGTATCCAATGTACTGCTAGCAGTGCTATAACAAACGAACCTGTAACTAGAAAACCGATTAGATAAATCATCTTGTAAATCTCCTGTAGGAGTATACTCATCAACATCTACGCAACACCAGCCTGCCCAATCGATAACATTTGCGTTTGCTCGAGTGGTACCAGGCTGGTAAGTTGCTGGAGATATGAGTACGGCATCTTTCTTTGATGCTTTATTAATTTGAGATAGTTTATAGAGGAACTTCTCGAAAGCATCAAAGCTATCAAGCTCAAGGCCTTTATCAGTCTTGTTATCAAATATTGAATTAAAGACTGTGAGTGAGATATCCATAGTTTCCACGGTGCTCTGGACCTTTCCAACCTTCAGGTTTGATGAGGTCTGGTAACCCGAGCGGGTTAGGACGTGACTCTTTGATTCCTGGCTCTTTAGACATGTTTGCATTATGTACCTCATCCCATGCTTTATACGCATCAATTCCAAATGCGTCAAGAGTACCAATTGCGACAACGCATAGATCAATAAGACCGTCGACGATCTCTTCAGGATTTTTATCCATGATTACAGCTGCTCGAGTTTCGTCGAGTTCTTCTTGCAAAAATCTTAGACGAAATTCGAGGAACTCTTGTAGCTTTTCTTTGTCGCCAGCTACGAGCTGTTCTGATACCCATTTGTGCACACCAAATTTGCGGTGCATATCATTAATATCTTGTACCCAATTTTCTGACATTTATATCTCCATTTTGTATAATTATAACACATGTAACCGTAAAAGTAAACAACTTTATCCAAAGAAAGCTTCCAGTGTTGCTTGCTCTTCTGCATTCCAACCGACCGCATTGAGAATCAATTGAAGTGGATCAAGGAATGTTTTCTCGAATTGTTTGTCATAATCAATATATTGATCTAATTTGAATTCTCGTGGTAGACCCACGACTGGAAAAGACACAACATTCTCTTTAAGATGGTTTGGCAATCTTAGATAGAGAAACTTAATCTTATCACCATTACCAATTGATTCGTACTTGTTTGAAAGTTTACTTTGCTTTAGAATATTGTTATATAGTATGGCACCACGAACATGTATAGGAGTGCCTTTCTTATACACTAGTTTCTTATCTTGCCATTCTGTAAGATTTGTAACACCGCGAGGAAATGCAACTTCTTCTGCGGGAAGCTGTTTAAATTCTTGTTTGAATTTTAAGATATATTGCTGTACGTCGGCTTCTGTGCCAGAGATAATGACTTTGAATATCTCTTTGAACTTCTCACGGCATACCGTAGGTGTAGAAGATTTGATAGCTTCAATACCCATAATCTTAAGTTTTGGTTCTTCGTACTGTACACCCTCAGAGTTATGTACATTGAGAATATATCTTTTCTTTGCAGTCCATATACCACGATCAGCAATTACCTCACGTTCCATGACCATTCGATTCTCAAAGCAATTCATATCTTTGAAGAGTTTTTCCATGGCATTGTCAAGGATTTTCTGAAAATGTTTTTGACACGACTCATCAAGAAATTTTACAGGTTCTTTTGGTTGAAACTTCTGTACAAATTTAGAGAAGTTAACATAGATTGAATCTGTATCGATTGCAATCACATAATCGCTTTCTGTTCCGAGTAGCTTATTCATCTCATCGTTCACTGCTTTTTCGCATGTCTTAATCACGTGCTGACCAGTAAGAGTAATACCTTCTGCAACTCGCAGATCAAAATAGCGAAACCATTTATTACCCATAGCACCGAACAAAGAGTTCATCAAGATCTTAATAGCCATTTGTTTATTATTGAGTGAAGCAATTTGCTTTTCGATCTCAGTGCTTGTACCTTCTCTTTGTTGTTTCTTTTGCCATTCAATCATTTCTTTCTTAGCAGACTTACGATCATCGTAGTACTGCTTGACAAGCATAGGGAATACACCTTCACGATTATTATTGAATGATACTCCAGTTTTTGCAGAACGAGAAAGATTATCACCATTCATTACAATAGTTTCAGGAGACATATTCCATTGTGCAATAATGTTAGGATACAAAGAATTCAAATCAAAGGAAACTACCCAGTCGTGTGCACCAACCTGTGGCTCTTTTACATAACCACCTTCGAACTTAGTAAATGCACCTTCGCGTTCACGACGATCAGGCGGACCAGGAATTACAACTTTTCTTTTTGACAGTTCGCGATACACAATAGAATCCCATATCGCTGTAGTGCCAAATGTATCACCATAATTTACACCAGCTTTGTAAGCCATTGTAAAGACAAGATTCAAAAGATCAAGTTTAGTGTCGAGTTTTTCTACGAGTTCGACATCTTTAATATTATAGTCGATGTACAATTGATAGTCTTCATTATAAAGATTACGTAAGCTGCCATGTTCTTCGTATGACATCTTCGATTCACCAAGCACAACATGTGAGATATGATTGAGTGAATAAGATTCTTGAGGACCGTAACTATAACCAAACTTTTGAAAGAGATCCATATAATCAAGCTGTGATATACCTGCAATTTGATAGGTATTCATAGTCTTCATTTTGAATGCAACAGACTTTTGACGAATGGCCCAGTCTCTGAATTGTTTATGCCATGGTGAAAGCATACGAGCAATATGTTCACCAAACAGAATCTTCATACGATTTACAAGATATGGAATATCAAAGCCGCGTACATTCCAACCTGTGATGACTTCAGGATAGACTGATGTCCAATATCCCATGAATGATTCAAGCAAGGCGTATTCATCTTCACAGCGAATGTATCGAATATTGAGATGAGTATGTGGTGATTTTTCTTTATCATACTCACCACAACCCCATACGCGATACACACCTTCTTTCGAAGACTTAAGAGCAATAGCAGTTACTGGCCATTGAGCATCGTCAGGTTCAGGGAAACCATCTTCTGAATGAACTTCGATATCCATGAAGACAGTATTGACAAGTGATGAATTGAATTCTACTTCTTTGGGAAATTTTTTCTGAATGAATTGCCAGATAATTCTGTCTTGACCATACCACTTAAAGCTATCAACATTCTCATACTTCTTAATGAAGTCTTTCATTTCACTATAGTTGTGAAAATACACAGGCTCTACGTAATTGCCATCAAGAGCCTGCCAATCCGTCTTACCTTTTGCTGGTACATAGAGGACTGGTCGATAGTCGTTACCTCTATCGAGACCAAGTTTATATTCTAAAGTCTGCGGAACACCTTGGTGATTATATCCGCGATAAAGTATTTTGTTGCCGTGACGATCGACATTGGTATAAAAAGACATACAACCTCCAATAACATGATATATTATACACTAGTTTCAATGGATTGTACACTCTTTTTTATGCAATAGCTCTCATTCTTTCTACGAGTCGATCTGCACGATTAGTAACTTGACGATACCAACGAGAATCTACCATTTCATCTGCTGCAGCATTCCAATCACGAGCATCAACTCCACGCTTCATTCCTTTAAATGCAGAGAGTCGAGGGTACCCAAGATTGAAGCACATATTTGCGATAATGAGCTGGGCTTCCTCTGGCAATTCGTAAAAATCGGGATAGAGTTTTTCGCAGTCTTCAATTGTGATTTGTATATCCTGTTCGAACGCTGAAGCCACTCTATCTTCAGAGACTGGAGTGCCAACGTCCTCTCCATACTCTGGATCCTCATCTCTGACCAGATGACCGATGCCAAAAGTAGGGAGACCAAGGTGATCCAAATATATTTCATACTTTATTCCTTCATCTAACTCTAAGTCCGCTCTTAATTTTCCTAAGTCCATACTTCTTTTCCTCCAATGGCACCTACATGAGTTTTTTCCATATAACAATTTGTTTTTGGGTTTGTTCTGCCCATGTCTTGTGCCCAAGTTAGTTCTTGTATAATTCTATTATACCACTGCTTATCATATTCATCACTTGCTTTATTCATATCGTCCATTAATTGTTTGATACGCATATCAATATATTTTTCTTGTTTATTTTTTATAGGCATTCTTTTAAATGCGTTCGGTCCCATTATGTGTTCTCCTTTGTAAATGAATCAGGTAAATCTCTAATTGGTAAATCACAGTCACAACCGTAACAAACATCATTATGACATTCATTGCATTCTGTAGTAAGACAGTGGCAGCGATGTCCACATTTTTTACAGTATCTTGGTTCTCCTATCATACTACCTCCGTAAAAAAGGAGCAAGTAAACCTCGCTCCTTTCTATTTATATTACGATAGTTGATCGTTCTCTTCTTCAGTATATGGCCACATTAGTATCTTGTCCCGTATCCATTAATCTCTGCATTCAAGCGACGCTCGAGTTCTGCAAGAGTATATTGTGATTCACGATATTTAAGTAAAGGTGCGTCCTTTGCCATATCGATCTTTAACATTTTTTTGAGTGCTGCAATCACTTGTAGTACTCCTTTAATGTCTTATCATTAAGGATAGCAAGAATACCTGCATAATCCTCATGTGGATATTCGTGACGTAGATGATGTGCGAGACGTTGATTCACTTCTATTTGTCTAGAAACTTGAATCGCTCTACCAACTGCGTTTAGGTGACCAATGATCCATGATGCGAATGCAGCAATGAATCCGTTACGTACGAGAGAATAGCCTCTTAGTGCTAGTGCTGTCATCAGTTTTCCCCTTATGACTATTAATTGAGATCATTTGGGGACGCTTCTCTTCAGGAAGGACTACCTCCAATCCAACGGACAGTATGCCATCCTTCAGTTCTGCTCCAGTTACTTCCGTATATTCGGACAGTCTGAATGACTTCTTAAACTTTCGAGCTGAAATACCTTTATGTACATACTTATCTTGTTCACGACGTTTGTCGCGATTACCGTCAATAGTAAGAATATGGTCTTTCAATTCGATTGAAATGTCACCTTCTCCAAACCCTGCTACAGCAAGCTCAATGACATATTGCATGTCATCTTCCTTCACCACATTATGTGGCGGATAGGAATCATTTGCCGCTTTACTGATATTATCAAGTTCGTTGAAGATGTGATCGAAACCCAAGAATACATTTCTTGGGAACGCATAAGTTCCAGTCATGTTTACCTCCTATGACTAGCAAGGTTTTAATGAGATCCGACTATCGGCATCTCTAATCTATATATATTCGTTCACTTATTTCCAATATTATATTTCGGACAAAGCTCCCAATCATTCTTTTCTTTGAAAGGAATAATCTTAATCTGTCTCATAGGCGCGAGAGGTTCTACTCTTTTGCCACTGTCAATACCAATTAAACCCCAATCACTCATAAGTTGAGCGATAGTATTTCTGCGCGCAATATCATTTTCTTCTAAGTTTGATTTCTTTCCATCAAGTAGAAAGAGCTCTTTAAAGTGCACAATAAAATACCTGCCTTGTTTATGCAATATATGACAAGACTGAAATAACTTTTTATCTTTACGAGATGCTACGCCAATACGTGTGAGAGTTTCTCTTACTTTAAGGAAATCGTCAGGTTCGTTCAACGTTATTTCCAGCATTGACGCTGGTGTCCATTCGACAATATTATTTTCTTCCACCTTTATAAACCTTCTTCTTTAAATCATTAATCTGTTCAGATGTGAGAAGGGTTAAGACTTGGCGGGCTTTTTCATTACTATAGCCATAATATTCCTTAACTACTTCCACGTCACTCAGAGTATCAGGTTTTAACCATTTGGAAAACCTTTTACGCTTTCTGATTATATTTATAAGAAAATCAAATTGTAAACGATTATCAAGATGGTGGTGACGGTTCATCTCATTTGCAAAGAGAACCGTATCTTTAAAATATGAAAGACCACGATTAACCATAAAAGAGTTATAGCTTTTTTCGGCAATGTCATCTACCATAATATTTTGTTTAGTATCATTTATGGCGTTCAGATATTGGAATGGATTTGTCATCGTATTTACTCCATGGTCTTTGTACATAACGAAGGAAGATATAAAGAGGTATGCATATTAGTACCATACCATCAAAGGATAGAAAAAAGCTAGAAATAACAGCAACTTGAAATGTAAGTATAAGACTTGTCTTGTCAGTCCTATCTAAAGCTCTCCACGCCGCCAACATAGTTATCCCACTCCAATTGTTCTTCAAGCATTTCTTTTGTAAACTCTAAGGTATCTACTTTATTGAGGTGTGTATCATTCCAATAAAGTTGTGGTACCGTTCTGTGATTTTTAAGACGAAGGAATGCAAGAGCCTGAGCGTTATCTTTTATGTTTACAACCTCAAAGTTATAACCCCATTCTTTTAACTTCATCTTCATAATATCACAATAGTCACATCCAGGTTGTGTGTATAATTTGAGTTTAATTGAATTGGACATTTGCCATAATCTCCGTAAGACATGCAACCACATTTAATTCGTGATCAGCAACAAAGGCATTCTTATATTGATAGTCAGCGAGTATAAGAACTAATTGCGGAATTGATTGTGGAGTAACTTTATCATTCATACGATCATACAGACCACGGAAGATTGCGGCTGCATCTGTATCTATATTATTTACAACCCAAGCACGCATCTTTTTGAAATCTTTTTCCTTTAGAAAAAGAAAGAGATCATCAAAGGCTCCACCACTAGAAGAACAAATGCTGCTGTCAATATTCCCCAGAACAGAATAGCGTTGTAGTTCATTAAGTACTCTCCTCCAATCAGGTGCGTATTTAACAATCAGATCAGCAACTGCTTTCTTTTCAAACTGTACGCTTTCAGCTTCAAGTATTGCAGTTACACGTTGCATGAAATGGCCCATTAAATCGGCCATATCTTTTTTAGACGTATTGAATTCGTATACACCACAACGAGAATGAAGTGGTTCGATAATACGATTCTTAAAATTACATGTAAGAATAAATCGACAGTTGTTTGCAAACTCTTCGATAAAACCACGAAGTGCAGGTTGTGTCGATTGTGGATTCAAATAATCTGCTTCGTCAAGGATTACGACTTTGTATCCACCTTGAAGTGAAACTGTAGAAGCAAATTGTTTGATCTTAGTTCGAAGGGTATCGATATTACCTTCTTCGGAACCATTAATAATAATATAGTCGAGAGCTAGTTCATTACACATAGCTTTTGCGACCGTAGTTTTACCAAGACCGGCAGTACCGGTGAAAAGCATGTTAGGCAATTCACCGGTATCCACGATCTTTTGGAATGTTTGTTTGAGAGTATCTGGTAAGATAGTCTCGGCAACAGTTTTTGGGCGATACTTTTCTACCCATAAGAAATCATTAGACATATTTACACCTCATAATATATTATATCAAAGTTCACAAACGGTGTAAACAGTTTATTCTTCTTCCATTGCCTTTTCTTGTTGGATGTTTTCAACAACTTGGATAACTTGTACTGCGTCATCACGCAATTTACCAAGAGTTGACATCTCTTCACCTTTCACCGCGCCACGTTGAGACATGGCATCGATAACTGCGACTGTAGAGCGTGACACCTGGTTTGACAGGGTCAACAAGTGATCATACTGATCTGGTTCTTTATCATTCATCTTTTAAACTCCGTACGAAGATGTTTTTTCAAGTGCAATCCAATATTGAACATTTAGTTCTTTGTGTTTAAAGGTAGAGATTCTCTTGCTTGAGATATGTACGTCATAATCACCAGTGATGATTTTGAGATTTGAGATATTCAATACAAAATTAAACTCTACTCCTTCAGGATACTCACCATCAATATCGATCGAAAAAGCATTTGATGTTGAGTTCTGGCTATCTACAACAGAAAGACTAATTACACCGTCTTTGCCAGTGATTGACACTTCATCATGACCAAGAGCGGATGCTGCTCTCTTAATCTTATTCAGTGTATCATTAGTCAGTGTAAACTTCACCTCGCTTTCAGGCATGATGATGTCTTTCTGAGGAGTTGTCAAGGTTTCTTCTGGTGAGAAGAAGTACTTGACTTTTGAACGACCGGTAGAATCACCGACCGTTACATACTCTTCGGCAAACTTAAGCCGAGGAACATCTACAAGACTAAGTACACCAATGAACTCGGAGAGGTCATAGATACCAAAGTCTTGTGGAAATTCTTGTTCTACAACCGCAGTAGCCACGACGTTGCGCGCCTCTGAAATTGTCTTAATAGTATTACCTTGTTTGATCAAAACATTTGGGTTAATGCCTGAAAAGTTTTTCAGAACATTCAAAGTATTTTCATTGAGTTCCATATTATATTCTCCAAAAGATATGTATATTATAACACAAGTTCATTGGCTTGTACACTGTTTTTCATCTTACTAAAGTTCTTTTCTTTCACAAACTCTATCTTGTGATTGAACTTACCATCGAGTATCTCGCCTTTATGCGAGATAACGAATACGTTTGTATCTTCACCAAGAGTGTACAGAATTTTTAGTAGATTTTCTACACCATCGTGATCAAGACTTGAATCAAATGTCTCGTCAAGTAAAAGAAGATTAGTTGACACAGAGTTCTTCATCTTTGCTATTTGTCGCCAAGTAAACAGAAGAGCCAAATCAATTCTTTGTTTCTCACCTTCACTAAATGAGTCATAGGTAAATTCATCTCTATGTCTTGAACGAATGACTTCTTGAAAAGATTCATCAAGATGAAAGTGCACAAAGAAATCCAGTACTTGTAAATACTGATTGACAAGTTTATTCATAACAGGAAGATACTGTTTGATAATCTTTGTCTTGATTCCAGTGTCTTTCAACATTTCTACAATAACAACATTGTAATTAAACTCTTCAGAAATTCTCATCTTACTTTCAAGTTGATCACTTCTGTTATCTTCAAATTTAGCTAGATCAGCGCGAGCTTCAGTAAGGTCCGCGCCGATCTCTTTTTCTATATGCGACCGGTAATCAGATATGGTTGCTTGCAGTTTCGAAATCTCTTTCGAGTTGGCAGTGAGTTTATGTACCCGATCTCGAAGCGTTGAAAGTAGGCTAGTTTGTTCACTAATCTCCGATTCCACTCCTTGGCCTTCAGTTCCGATTTCTTTAATCTCTGCCTTCCACCGATCCCTATCTGTTTGTGTCGATAGTAAAATCTCATGTTTATGGCCGTCTGAAATGGTTTGGTCGCACACGGGACACGATTCATTCTCTTCGAAAAAGGTGATCCGCTTCTCGAGGTCGCGGATAGTCGATTGCCTATCTTGACCTCTGAGGAGTAAACTCTGTTTCCTATCCTGTAACAGTCCCAACCTTTGTTCGGCTTCTGATACAGATTCATCGAGTCCGAGACTAAGCTCACTATTCTCAGTCTGTAATTCATCGATGACACTCTGCGATGCTTGTATCCTAGATTCATAGTCCTTTCGATTCTCTTCAGTTAGTGCTGCGATATCGCGAATATACTTCTTTTGAGATTCAATTTTAGTTTTCACGATATCTATGTTATAGTCTATCTGTTTGAGATTATCTTTTAACTGTGCATTTCGTTCTTTCAGAATTATGTTCATCTTTGAAAATACGTTAATGTCAAGAAGATCTTCAATCACTTCTCGGCGGATCCCACCAGGTAATTGCATAAAAGGAATAAATGAGGAGCTACCTAATACAACTACCTGGTGGAAAGATTTATGGTTTAACTTCAATATATTCTGTTCAAGTATCTTTTGATATTCTTTTGAATGTGATGATTGATTAATCATATCACCGTTCTTCCAGATCTCAAATACATTTGGCTTG
>Ga0070750_10002599_pt1 | contig 10023 bp, 10 predicted proteins | sample VirMetDEL_Nov_24_FD_77013 | JGI IMG/M metagenome (GOLD analysis project Ga0070750, IMG submission 77013) | Aqueous microbial communities from the Delaware River and Bay under freshwater to marine salinity gradient to study organic matter... | ecosystem: Environmental > Aquatic > Marine >... | reverse complement strand
TCCAGTAAGTTCTGTTGGAAGTGTGTCATATTTATCTAATTGGCCTATAATATTATTCTTTAGTTTGATCATCTCTCCTCTTGAAAAGGCTAAAGAAGATTCAAGTTGAGTAAATTGAGTCGATGATAACTCGCCTGATGGAATTTTATCAACAAGCTCATTTATTGAAACAAGTTTTATATTTTCTGAAATTAGAGGCATTATACTTCATCCTCATGTATTGCGTCTTCTTCTGGATCTAAAATTGATGGATATTCTTCTTCTTCGACTATTGCATCTGAAGTAAATTTCCTATTAATAGGATCAAGTCCAGCAAGTGGTCTAAATGGTACTTTTGCTCCTGAAGGTCTTCCAAGTGATGCTTTATCTGGGTCTACTTCACCTGATTGCGCGTCATTTGCCGGATTAGCTTCAACACTACCACTTGGATTTGTTGAATAATAATGAAATCTATCAAGCGCATAAAAGTATGTATTTGCAGTTGCAGCTCTGATATGAATATTACTTCCAGTGCTTTCAATTTCTAAATCTCCAGATGATTTCAAATCTAAACTGCTTCCAGTTGATTGTGCTGCGAATACACCTATTGCACGAAGATCCATTCTTTGGCCAGACTGAAGAGCCAAATCAGTGTTTGTTACAATATCAGTTGAACCAATTGATTTAATATATGTGTTTCCACTTGATTCAAATCTTAAATCAGTTTTTGCATATGCTCCAATATAACCAGTATTTGAATGAAGTGTAATATTACCCTTTTCAGTCATTGTTTGAATATGTTGCTTAGCATAAAGATTATAACTATCCATATATGCTTCTTGACGAATTGCTGAACTCTTTTGAGCAAAGATATCACCCGAATTCATGTAAATACCACCCGCAACATTTAGAAAATAATCACCATGAACATTGGTATTAAAGTCACCATCGATAGTCAAATTACAATGGCCTCGAATCTCTACATCATTTGTGCCTTCAATAAGAACTTTTGCGTTTCCTTGAATCCATACAACATCATTTTGTTCTACAATCTTTACATTCTTACCAAGAATCTTATTTGTTTGACCACCGGAAGGATCCATTTCCATAAAAGTACCGGTTCGATGATACATATTGATTCGTTCTGAACCTGGTGTATCATCTAACTCAAAAGCATGACCCGATTCAGTTTGATTTACTTTATTATAAGGATATTCTGCTTTATATGGAGGAATTGGTTGTATAAGACCAGATTCACAGTCTTTTGATCTAAGAGCATGCTGTTGAGCAGCAATCGTCTCTGCTAAGTCTTCACCTCTTGCTTGTCTTGGAATATCTGGTTGAAAAATATCTCCAGGAGGCGGATTGATATCTGAACTAGGATTAAACCCATTTTTGTTATTTGGAAATGAAGTTGGCATACCAGGAAGTACACCTAAAACAATAGGATGTTGGGCATCATTACCATCTAAGAAAAGACCAAATACCCAGTTTCCTTCGATTGGTGGTTTATAATCAGTATTAAATGAACCAATAACTGGTATCGCCCATGGAAGAGTATCGCAAGGAACTTCTTCTTTATTATCAGAATGAAACCCAAATGCTCTTACACGAAATCTTCCAAGCTTTTTTGGATCTTTTCGATCCTCAACAACACCACTAAAGAATATTACATTTTCAAAACCATTTGACATTATACACCATCCTTTATAAGATCTTTACTTATAACCATAGTCATATTATAGTTTTTACCAACAGATAGTTCATGATTAATGGAATTTATTAGCCAATATCCTGATAAATCTCTATGAATTTCTTTTCCTTTGTTTACATTGTCTTGTAACTCCGGTATTTGTAATTTTATCACATCTCCTGAAGATAAATCATTTCGCCCAAATACTTCAATTTTAGCTTGAAGAGTATTACGATAATAATAGTTTGGAATTCTATTTCCTAAAATATCTTTATATAATCGAGTAAATTGTCGATCTATATCTTCCCATACTATCATTGAAACTTTATGATTCTCGGGGCCATAAAAATCTTCAATAAATTTATCTGTATGTTTAAACTTTACTTCTGAATCAGTATGTATTATTTCTTTATAAGTTTCTTTATAATCATAAACATTATGTTTATATTGTTTCTGTTGAAGATCAATTGTAATAGCATCAATTGACATTGCACCAGATTTCATTTCATTTATAGTATTAAATTTACTCATAAGAATAAATGACTGAATATTATTCATTGCAATAGATCTTTTTTCTACTGGCTGATCAAGAATAGCTGGATCATATACATAAACATTCTTTGGATTAAAATCCTTTTTACCTCTTTGAGATTCTTCAATAAGTCTTTCATCTGTAGTAAACCTAAATTGAGATCTCGTTTGAAAGAAATAAAAATTATGACCTTCATATTCAAGTGATGCTGATCTACGCTTTAAAAAATCAATAGCAGATATAGGTTCTAAATCAGGAATAATCAAAGATTGAATACCAAGAGTCGGTTCAATATCTATAGTATTTGTTTTTTGAGCAAATTCTTCTGTATTTACAAGATATTCATCAAAAATTTCTTGTACAATAGTTGAAAGTTGTCTTTGTCTATAACCTTTTGAAATACTTTTGGAAGCACTTAAAAAATGCTCAATTGAAATAAATTTGATTTTGTAGTATAAAACATTTGTATGTCTTGCTTCAAGCATTTCATCTATAGCATAGATAAAGAATTCTTGTTCAAGTTCATTACCAAAGAAATCGGTATAAGCTATTGAAAGAATTTCTTCGCCTATAATAGGCATATTTGTTACAATATCAGAAGTATCAATCATTTGAATCTCACCATAAAGAATTGGTGAATGAATTGATTCAGAAAAAGATATTGTACCAATATGGTTTACAATACTATAAGGTCTGTCTTTACTCTTATATCTTCGAATATCAGCTCTTTGAAGAGTATAATATGCAATATCAATTGAATTAGATAGTTCAGGCATTGATTAACCTTCGAAGATTTTCATATGCTGTAGTTTTGTATCGGTCATTTACAAGAATAATATTTCTTTTTTGTTCATTCAAATCAAGTTCATAATCAAAGTATCTGACAGCAGTCCAATCACCAGCAACAAAATCTGAGTCAAATGTTTGCGCGCGCGTGTACGTGTCTTTACTAATGATATCTAAAGTGTCTTCATTTTTGTAATGTATAATATTGTCAGTGATCAAAGTATTTTGACCCCAAGCTATAGGATCGGTTCCACTACCAGCATTAGAAGTATATTTCTTTCGAAAATATTTAGAAAAATTCTCATATGTCATTGGCCATTGAGTATATGGATCAACGATATCATTTGCAAAATAAACTAACCAAACATAAAATGGGTCATCATAATAAAAATTAGCAACATCTTCTGCCCTTTCTCCATCTTCAATGCTATATTTGTAATAAACATAAGGATCATCTTGAGAAAGTTTATCAAGAATAACAGTTTTTAAAGTAATATTACTAATTACTTTACTTACTTCAAATGAACTATTTGCAAATTTATAAGAAGTTTTTGGAAAGTTTCTAAAATAACCAGCCATTGTTTTATCTCACAAAATAAGGAGTTGCTGAACTACCAGTATCACCTAAATCCCATGCAGTATTTTCACTTTGCATATAATCTTCAGATGTCCAGATTTGCATTTCTTGAAGAGTCATTGAAATCTTTACTACCGCAGGATCACCGAATTCATGAAAAGCTAATTCACCACCACCAGCATAATCGACAGTAAATTGGCTTACCATGCAAGGTTTAAAAATAAGTGATCTTGAACCGATAATCATTGGGTAACAAACACTTGGATATTGCAAAAAGATTCTACTTTGAGTTGTTTCACTCAGATTGACATTGTTATTTTGTGCTTGCGTTACAAGTTTATCAACTGCGCTGCCATATTTTGGATGAATATTTTTTCTTATATTTTTTACAATTTGATAAATTTCATTTGATTCTGCACCATCACTTGGAGCTAATGTCCAATTAAAGGTAAATGTCTTCAATCCTACTCCATCAAAAGTTAATGCTGTAAATGGATTTCTTGTTGAACCGAATCCAACTTCTAATCCTTTTTGAGCACCAGAATCAATACTAGATAATGCTTCTTTTAAAAAACTTGATCCCAGTGCTTCAGCTCCTGTTTTAAGCATCTCTGGATCTTTTAAAAGGTTTACAAGCTGGTCTTGTAAACCTTCAAGACCAGCTGCTGATTTTGATGCTCCTGCAGCAGTTGCTGCTCCTGACATACCAAGTTCAAATGTACCAATATTTATATTGTTAGTATCTATTAATTGATCTGGTAATGGTAATAAAATTGAAGACTTTATATTATTAGATCCTACGAAAATCTCTCTGGTATTTTTAACATCTCTATTGTTAGAATATTCATATTTTTTGAAAAATAATAAAGTACCATGAACCATATTGTGATTACTTGGAAATTGTAATAAAGTTACCTTATTATCCACTTGATGTTGTGATTTTTTAGCTCTTGGATTCATTGGTATTCCTATTTAGAATAAATAAATATTTATAACTATTTATTAGCAAAAAACATGAAAACACTTCAGGGGATATTAATATTAGATGAAAACACAATTTCAAATAAATCAAATTACTGATAGCTCCTCCATCAACTAAAGGGATGTAATGGTATTATTGTAAAAAGATCAAAAGAATGCCCAGGAGTTGAATGGAAACGAGGACGAAAACTTGACAAAGTTCTATCAAGGTAAATTTAAGCCTAAAAATCGACATAAATATAAAGGTGATCATACCAATATTATTTATCGTTCATCGTGGGAATTTACATTTCTCAATCAATGTGATCTTAATAATAATATTATTTGTTATTCATCAGAAGAAATTGTGATACCATATAGAGACCCAGTGACAGGAAAGAGGCATCGTTACTTTGTCGATTTCTGGGTAAAAACGCAAGAGGGTAAAGAATTTTTGATAGAAGTAAAACCTTATAATCAAACACTTCCACCAAATATTCCAAATAAAAAGTCAAGACGATTTCTAAATGAAGTAGCAACATGGGGTAAGAATCTTGGAAAGTGGAAAGCTGCAATAGAGTTTTCTGAACATCGAGGAATGCAATTCAAAGTTCTTACTGAAAAGGGTGAAGTAGATCATTGGAAACAATTTCTCTTATAAAGAAAGTATTTAAGCATTATGGCAGCAGTTTTATTCGATGATATTCTATCAAAAGGCATAAGAGCAGGACATATTCCAGCAAAGGAACAGTCTGCGCGAAAATGGTATAGAGACACTGCTGAGAAATTTCGTCTTTCATCAACAAGACTTCTAAAATCAGATCCAGAACGATTGACAAATAAGATTCAAGTAGGATCAATGTATCTATACAATTATGATCCAAAATTCAAACAAACTCTTCCATATTATGACATTTTTCCTTTAGTATTTCCTTTCAAAAAACTTAAAGATGGATTTCTAGGTATCAATTTACATTATCTTCCATTAAAACATAGAGCAGTACTGATGGATGCATTATATGATCTTGCAAATAATCAAAAATTTGATGAAAGTACTCGTTTAAGAATGAATTATAATTTGCTTAATGGAGCTGCAAAATATAGATTTTTCAAACCAACAATCAAACATTATCTTTTTAATCACGTCAAATCGAGATTATTTTATATTTATCCTGCAGAGTGGGACGTTTGTTTATTTCTCCCTCTACAGAAATTTGCTAAAGGTGGTGTTAAGCAAGCTTGGGCAGATTCACGAAAAATGATAGCATAGATTTAAAGTTTACATGCTCCCGACTTAATATGTCGGGTAACACAAGATTTATTTGATATATATCCACAGTGGGGGCATGTTGCTCTCACTTTCATTCTTTCGCTTACAGCTCTTCTCGCTTCTGGATCATCAAATTGTTTTTTTGCTGCATCACTGAGTTTTTGTTTTGTTATTTCGCTCTTTGGTTTTTTCCCATTATCAGAAAGAATTTTTCTATGATATTCGGTTCGCTCATATCTACCAGACTTTCCAGTTTTTGGTCCACGCATTTTTTCTTTTTGTTCTTCAGACATTGGCACGCCTTTATTCCAGGGTATTCGACCAATATTTGCTTTACCGCAGCGTTTACCGTTTTGTCTATAGATTTCTTTAAGTATATCTTCTTTACCTATTTGACCAGATAAACCTTTCCATGCTAATCTATCCTCTAAAAGACCATATTTTTCATATAGTTCTTTATGAGCAAGAGCATGTTCTTCTATTGTAAGTTCAATGATATTTGATGGTTCATCAAGCCCACCCATGTGCAGTGGAACTATATGATGTTTATGATAAATAGACATAAGCTGGGTCCTTTCATCTTTTTGACCTAGAATAGGTGGATGCTGGGCACATCGCGACCTATAACATTATTTATAAAAAAAGGTTTCTAGGGTTTATGTCTTTCAATATATCGGATTTCAAAGCACAAATTACTAACTCAAAATTTGAAGGACTTGCAGTTCCTTCGAAACATTTGTTGGAATTAAATATCCCTCCTGTATTAAACTCTTCAATTCTCGGAGGATCTTCTTATCCAACAGCAAGCGAATTAAGTTTCTTTTGTGATACTATTAATATTCCAGGAAAAAATATCAATACTTATGATTATGTACCAGATGGTTATGGAAGAAAATTGACTATACCTGTTGGGCGAACTATCGATAAACTTACGGTAACATTATTTTGTGATTCAAATAGAACTATTCATGAGTTTTTTATGAATTGGTTAGGAATTATTACAGGATCAGATATAGCTATAAATATCTCAGGAAGAGCTCGTCATGAATTAGCATATAGAAAAGAATATATTACTGATATTAGAATAAAAGGATTTTCAGAATCTGGTAATGAAAAAGTAACATATCATTTATTTAACGCTTATCCAACTCAAATAGGAGGTTTGACTACTGGTTGGGAAATGAATGATACAATTCTTAAATTAAGTGTTGAGTTTACTTTTGAAGAACTAAAAATGGTAAAAAGCTCATTTGATATTGCTCAAGAACAACCAGTAAATACTCAAATAGATTTATTTACTCGGGTTGCTCAACTCGGAACAATTGCAGGAGTCATAAATAGTGTACGTAGACCAAGAAGTCTTCAAGATTTAATCAATCTTGGAACAACCGTTAGAACAGTTTCTAGAGGATTAAGATTTTAATCTTGTATAGCTTAGTAGCTATTATAACACATTTCAAAATGTTGTAAACCCCAAAATGAATAAAAAATGGAGAATAATATGGCTTTACCGAAAATTGATACACCTATCTTTATATTAGAACTTCCTTCAACAAAAGAAAAGATTAAATTTCGTCCATTTACAGTGAAAGAAGAAAAAATTCTTTTAATGGCGGCACAATCAGAAGATGAAACTGATATTGCAAATGCAATTGAACAGATTTTGGTAAATTGTATTATAAGTAATGTCAATTTATTTGAATTTACGACATACGACGTTGAATATGTGTTTATAAACCTAAGAGCAAAATCAGTAAATAATATTATTGAGTTATCTTTTATTGATGAAGTCGATGAAGAAGAATATAAAGTTTCATTTGATATTGATGATGTTCAACTAAAAACTATTGAAAGAACAAATATTATTGCAATAAATGATGAAATTAGTATAACTATGATTGATCCGACGTATAAGGTAGTAAAAGATTTACAAGCACAGAATTTACCACAAGATAAACTTGTTTTTAATATGATTGCAAAATGTATTGACAAGGTTCTGATTGGTGATGATGTTTTAATATTAAAAGACCATACTCAAAAAGAACAGGAAGAATTTATTAATTCATTATCTTCTAAAAATATGAGAGACATTGAAAATTATCTTGAATCAATGCCTAAACTTTCTCACGATATTGTTTATACAAGAAAAGATGGTACTGAAATAACTAAAACTTTAGAAGGAATGAATAATTTTTTTACTTAATGATGATTCATAATAATATTTCAAATTATTATCGAATCATCTTTTCTTTAGCTCAACATCATAACTGGTCTATAACTGAAATTGAAAATTTAATACCATTTGAGAGAGATTTATACGTCGAAATGTTATTAGAATTTATTGAAGAACAAAAACAAAAAGAATAATAAAGGCACTTTTATGGCTGAAATTACATTAAAAAACGTAATAAACTCTATTGAGAATAATGGAGAAGAAACAAGAACTACTATTAAAAGTAGTTCTGATTCTTTACTTAACTCTTTAAATAATATTAATTCTTCATTTACTAAATTTTTTGAAGTTATTAAAGAAACTATGGCCCGACAAAATGTTCAAAATAAATTAGCCGATAAATCGGGAGGTTTTTTTGCTAGATTATTTGGAAGAAAAGAAAGTAATACCAATGAAGATGTAGACAAATCAGAAGAGCCAGAAAAAAAGAAAGGGTTTTTTGCAAAATTATTTGGAGCAGTTGCTGGTGGGTTTGGTTTAGTAAGTATTGCTAAGGCACTTATGGGTGGAATCAAGACATTTTTAGGTTTAATATTTAACCCAAAAAATTTACTTCAACTAATAGGCAAACTTGCGTTAAGGTTTAGTCCTTTAGCAATTGTAAGTAGTGTTATTGCTGCGATTAGTGGAGGTATTAGTAGCTTCTTCGAAAGTGAAAAAACCACTTTTTTAGCTAAATTGAGTGAAGGGTTTAGTGGAGCAATAGGACAAGTAATCGAATTCTTTACTTTTGGTTTAATAAAGAAAGAAAATGTGACGGAACTTTTAAAACCATTAACTGATTTATTTGAAGATATTGGTATTTGGGTGCTGGATATGATTGATAAACCCGGAGAAGCTCTTGACAAGGCCATTGCAGCTATGACTAGAGTTGGTATTTGGTTTAGTGGTGTTTTAGGTAATATATGGGAATCTTTGGGATTGGACGATCTCACTAAAACACTTTTAGGCACAAAAATTTCTGGAGAGAAGGTTACTAAGTTTGTTACAAATCTTTTTTCCTCTAAACCAGAAGAGGGTTATTTTAGCATTGTAAAATCTGTGTCTGATATTTGGTCTTCTGTAAAAACTTGGTTTGAAACAAAATATACAAATTTAACAAAATTACTAAATGATTCTTGGATAAGCATTGTAGGCGAAGGCAGTATACTAGATATGATCTGGTCTCCATTTAAATCTGCTTTAGAATGGCTAGATAAAAAATTCTCTGGTATTGAACTATCTACCGTTTGGATAAGCATTGTAGGCGAAGGCGGAATACTAGATATGATCTGGAGTCCATTTAAATCTGCTTTAGAATGGCTGGGCAAGAAATTTGGCAGTATTGAACTATCTACCGTTTGGAATGCTATTGTTGGTGAAGGTGGAATACTAGATATGATCTGGTCTCCATTTAAATCTGCTTTAGAATGGCTGGACAAGAAATTCTCTGGTATTGAACTATCTACCGTTTGGAATGCTATTGTTGGTGAAGGTGGAATACTAGACATGATCTGGTCTCCATTTAAATCTGCTTTAGAATGGCTGGACAAGAAATTTGACAGTATAATTGATGATCTTTCAAAAGATTTCACAAAAGTAGCAAATTGGGTATCTTCTATTCCAAATAGAATATTGTTTGCTGCTGAAGAAATGTGGATTAATACAAAAGCTGATTTAAAAAAGAATTTTATTGCTTTTGTTGATTATATTACAAGTTTACCTAATCAAATGTTATTAATGGTACAAGAGACAGTATATGAGTTTCTTAGTAAAGCTGGCTTGGTAGGTCGCAAATTGGCTGAAACCCTTGGATTAAGTGAAGAATCATTAAAGAAAGATAGAGAAAAGTTAAAGAAATCTGATAATGATTTACGTATGCAAATGGACACAATTGATTTACAGAAATCAAAAGAATTAGCAGATTTAGAAGCGCGAAGAAAAAATGCAATGATTAAAGAAAATACAGAATCAAATAATAACAAAATTCCAACTTCAATTATAAATAATTCAC
>Ga0070750_10002595_pt1 | contig 10030 bp, 3 predicted proteins | sample VirMetDEL_Nov_24_FD_77013 | JGI IMG/M metagenome (GOLD analysis project Ga0070750, IMG submission 77013) | Aqueous microbial communities from the Delaware River and Bay under freshwater to marine salinity gradient to study organic matter... | ecosystem: Environmental > Aquatic > Marine > Coastal... | reverse complement strand
GAATACATAGCTTACCGAATGGAGTTATAAGATGGGCAAAGGCAGTCAGCAAATACCTACAGATACTACGACACGTACCACAAGCTTACCTGAGTACGCTGATCCGTACTTTCGTCGGGTCTTGCAGGGTGCTGAAGATGCCCTTCTACCGTTCAACCCGTATACAGGACAGTCTACATACACGCCATATCCTGGGGAAAGACTGACTTCATCTAATATGTACGGCGATATAGGGGCATCTCGTGCCATGACACGCGGCATTGCTCAACAAGGTATTGCAGGTATGCCAGAAGCGCAGCAAGCAGGTAGGTTAGGTATGTCTGCTACTGGTCGTGGTATTGGTTACACAGATCAAGCAGTGGGTAGACTTAGAGGCGCGGGACAATACAACCCTACAACTTTCACAGGTAGTGCAGTACAGCAGTACATGTCTCCGTATATGCAGAACGTTGTAGATGTTCAGAAAGATCAAGCCAGAAGAGATTTTGCTAGATCCCAAGCAGGAAGAGATGCAGACGCTGTGAGCGCAGGTGCATTTGGTGGTTCACGTAGAGGCGTTGTTGATGCCTTGGCACAAGAAGGATTACAGAGACAGCTTGGTGACATACAAGCTATGGGACAGCAACAGGCGTTTGAGCAGGCAGCTAATCGGTTTGACGCTGATCGTGCAGACCGACAGTTTGGTATAGGTCAAAGACTCGCAGGCGAACAAGCAGCATTAGGCGCGGCAAGTCAGCTAGGCGGCATGGGGCAACAGTTTGCTAACATGGGTGCAGGTCTAGCCAGTCTAGGAGAACGTCAACGCGCTGCTGATATACAAGGCGCACAGCTACTTGACACTATTGGTCGTGATATACGCGCAGAGGATCAGGCCCGTCTTGATATGTCTTACGAAGACTTTGTACGTCAGAGAGAGTTCCCTGCACAGCAATATGAGCGCATAGCAGGACTCCTGAGAGGCATGCCTGTGACGCCAAACGTAGATATACAGCGTATGCAAGCGTACAACCCGCTATCATCGGCACTTGGTGCAGGTATTTCGGCATTGGGTCTTTATAGGGGGCTGACAGGATGAACATAATTGACCTTCAAGAAAGCCTAAAAGACTACCCTGACAGCAAATTAATGAATGAAATGCAGCGTCCTTCGGGTAACTTACCACAGTTTTTAGTTTTAGGCGAGCTACAAAGACGTAAGCGTATGCGTGATGATTTTAAACGTCGAGAAGCAGCCGATACGCCGACTGTAGCAGAAGAAATGATTACAGGTGCAGGAGTGCCACAAGAAGGTCTAATGGCAATGGCAGGTGCTATGGCTCCAAACACAGCCGTGTCGCAAGATACAGGTATAGATCAGGCCATGCCGATGCAGGCAACACGTGCACCCCAACCACAGATGGCAGCAAGCGGTGGGTTAATGAACTTTGCTTCTGGAGGAGCTATAAGTGTACAACCCACAGGTGGAGGCAACTACATCCTTGTTCAGGATGGTGAAAGAGTTCAAGGAACTGGGGTGTATTCTGATTTTGAATCCGCAGATGCAGCATCTAGAGCAATAAGAGATGCACAACCCTTTCAAGTTCCAAGAATATTAGCAGATAAAGGTCTAGCACCAAGCCCTATAGCTATGGACGAAGGGCCAAGCCTACAAGAAATAGACCCAGATCCCATGTCTTTTATTGCTAATGATGAAGTACGTAGAGAGTTACAAAAACGTCAGGCTTCAGGTATGCGAGGTGACCCACGTCTTAATATGGATACCGCAGGTGGTTTAGGACGTGCATTTTTTGACGAAAACGTTCTTAGTATACCATCTCAAACAGATGATATTGCCTCTTCTATGGTTGCAGATCCTAGGTTACCTGTTCGCGGTGTAGATACAGACGCTTCTCAAGAATTAGCTGGATTTTTAGCAAGTCGTAGATCTGACCTCCCTGGTGTTAACCTTCCTGGAGATTCGTACCCCTACGAAATAGATCCAGATGCGGCTGAAAAACGAGGGCAAGCTATATTAGATAGCCTTACTCCTCCACCTACAGAAATACAAGATTCTGCACCAGATAGATCTATAGACAGACAAATTAATCCTGAAAAATATATGGATTTAGATGACTTTTTAGCACAAGATTCCATAAGAGATCGTGATTCTCGGTCTCCTACTTTTTTACCTTTCCCTACTGCTTCAGGTTCTTTTCCTAACGATGCTGAACTTGCTTTACAATCTTTTCCAAATAGAAGACGAAGTATTGCTCCAATAGATAGAGATGGTTTTGTACCGATACCAAATGAAAAAGGAAGCATTGCTCCAATAGACAGGGAAGGTAAACCATATACACCTAACCCAGATAAAACTGGCCCTTCAGGTCTTAAAGCTACAGATCCGTTTTATCCAGAACTTCCTATACCTGCATCTGATGTAGAAGCGCCTGTTACAATAGCAGAAGACGCCAAGAGATCAGCAGAAGAAGCAATGCGTTTGCAAGAAGAAAGTTTCAATCAACCTGATCCTTTAGCAGTGCTAGACTCAGTTACTGATGGCGGTGCAGACGGTGCAGGGTTTGGTTCTTATGATTCAGAAATCGCTAAATACCTGTCAGACCGTAGAAAAAGAGCAGACCAAAACAAGTGGTTAGCATTAGCAGAAGCAGGGTTCGCTATGATGGGGCCTGCTGCAACTTTCGGTCAGGGTATTGCTAAAGGCGGTCAAGCAGGGTTGAAAGCCCTACGCGAGTCACAAAAAGGTCTAGACGCTTTTGAAACAGATATGCTTAAACTGCAAACACAGCTAGACATAGCACAACAAACATCAGCAGATAGACGCTATGGCGCTGATACACGAGCAAGTACGTCTAGGTATGTAGCGGACACAGGATTTAAGGGCCAACAACTAAGCGCAGAAGCTAGATCAAAAGCGACGCAGCAACGACTAAGCGCACAAACTGACGAAGGTCTAAGCGATTTAGTTAGTGTTTATAATGACCAGTTGGCTGAGTTAAACGTAGCTCCTGGGCAAGCACCTCCCGCAGCGGTAGCAGATAGATACAACCAAATTATAAGAGAAAGACAAGCAGTAATAGATGAGCTTGAAAGAAGAGTTGGAGCAAATGTAGCTGCTACGGGCGGGTCTGAGTTGTTTGGTCAGTTCAACGTAACATAGTAGGTGACTTATGGGAGAGATTGTTCTTTCTAGCGAACTAAGTGGGCGCAAGTTTGGTTTTACCATTGCAGGGGAAGAACCTACCATTGATGAGCAAATGCGAATTGACAACATCCTACGTCAACAAGATGCTCAGTTTATCGAAGAATATAAGAAACAGTTTGGAACTTCTCCTACAGACGAAGGCGAAGGTATTGCTAACTACGCAGGTGAGATATTTAAGGGTCTTGGTAGAGGGGGCGTCGGGTTTCTAGAGAGCGCCGCATTGGGTGCATCTACTTTATTACCCGAAGAACAAGAACTTGCTGCACGCGAAGCAATCCGTAGCACAGCTTACGATCTAAAACCACAGGCTGACATCGGTATGGAAGATACCGTCGGAGGCAAATTCGGCGAGGCTCTGGGGTCTTTTGCACCGTTGTTGGCTACATCATTAATCCCAGGAGTTGGTGTTCCGTTAGCCGCAGGTCTAGGCGCAGGAGCAGGAGCAGGCGAGGCAAGTGAACGTGCACGAGAAGAAGGCGCTACTCTTGAGGAACGTAATTTAGCTACACGGCTCGGAGCAGGTGTAGGTCTTACTGAAATCTTACCCATAAAATTTGGTAAACTGGACAAGATACTTGAAGGTACAGGGTATAAAAAACGTGCAGGCCGCATTTTACAGCAAGCAGGTATTGAAGGATTCCAAGAATTTGCAGCAAACACAGCTCAAAATCTAATTGAACAAGGTTATAATCCAGATCAAGAGTTTGGAGAAGATAACTTAGAAGCCGCAGGCTATGGCGCAGGTGTGGGTGGTTTCGTTCAGTTAGTTGCTGACTTGCTAGTACCAAGACGTGGTAAAGGTGCGCCTGTGCCTCCTCCGACAGAGGACGAGAAAAAAGCCGTAGAAGAGGCCGTTAAAGGTGATGAGCAAAAAGTAGAAGAAACAAAAAAAGATGCCGAAGAAAAAAGAGAAGAGCTAATACTTTCAGCGGAAGATCCTTACGGTAATCTTGTAGATAATGAGAGCGGGTTTTCTGAAGAATCTGAACAAGACGCTTTTGAAAGAGCAGCAGAAAATGCTGTAGACGCAAGAGAAGATGCTATAAATAGCATAATACAAGAAGCACAAATTGAAGATGGAGCCTTTTTATCTAGAGAAGAAGCTATAGAGATTTTAGATCAGCGAGGTTTAGGTAATGCAGGAGGAATTGGATCTACTCCAAGAGGAATTGGAACAAGCATTCAGGGTAGTGAACTTGGCGTGGATGGAGAAGGAGGGGACGGAAGTGGAGATAAAGATTCCTCCAAGTTTGCATCATCTGACGAAAGAAGAGTGGATACAGGTGTGTCAAATCTTGAGCCATTTAATGTGGCAACAGGAAAGAAGTCCGATACACTAGGATTTACAACCTCTCGTGGCTCTACATACACTGTAGATGAAGGTGGTAAAACAACAAGAACTCGTGCTCCTAGGAAAGAGGGTGAGGATTTTGTAACGCAGCCACAAAGCGGAAGAACTATATATTCGTCCTATGAGGACATGGAGAAATTTGGATCGCTGTTCCAACAAGGTGAACTAGGGCTGTATAGTTTTGAGCCTGTAAAAAATAGAGTAGGGGTAGCGCAGCTAGTATATACGCGGGATTATGGCGAAAGCAAAGCAGGAGATCCTGTTCCTGGCACTCAAATGAGCTACTCAACCACTCCTGAAGTTGGTTTACATCCAATAGAAATATATGAGTCTACTAATATTTACGGAGATGAGATTCATTTCGGCACTGAGATAGTATCTTTAGATAAGAAAACTGAAGAGCAAAGTGAGTTTGACCGTGCCATATTAGATCAGCAAGAAATTAATGACGCAAAAGCAGCGGCCCGTGTTCAAGAAGAGCAAATAGAAGTAGAGCGAGGGTCAGGGTTTTCTGGTGCTGAGAAAACATACATACGAGACTTTATAGATACAGACCCTGAATTAGCGCCTCTATTTAAAAAAAGCACATCTAAAAAAGTAAAACGTAAGCTTTTAGGTATACGTGCTTCTAAAATACGAGACATGCTAGGCATGGGAGGACTAGGTGGAGTTCGCACCAGACCCAACATACCGATTACAGGTATTGAAGGCGTTGACCGTGAACAGCGTCAAGACGCAGAACTCGACACGCGCACTCCTGAATCTACTGCAATACCTAAAAAATATCCGACGACGGAAGTGTTAGATGAGTTAGGTATTATTAAGGGCACAGCAGCTTATCAAATTGCAAAAAATAGTTTAGCTAATTCTATTGCAGCCAATGACACAGCCGCAGCCGATGCAGATGCAGCTAACATATTTGAAAAACTAATAGAGTATTCTGATCGTAAATACGTTTCAGATCCAGAGCTATCAACTCGTATAGACGAGTATGTGGCTAAGAATGCACCTAGAGAGTCAACTCGAGAAGCAAAGGCACGACGTGACACAACAAGAAAACAGCGACGTAGCGCGATAAGTGCAGAGGTAGCTAGACAAGCTAAAAACGAGGCGGAGCAGGAAGCAAGAGCTAAAAAATCAGAAGATCGGGCAATACGGAAAGCAGCGACACAAAGCAGGCTTAATCAAGCTGTAAGCATCCCAGAGGATATGAATGTAACTCCTGAATCAAACAGGACAGAAGAGCTTCAAAGGTTTCTAAATAATAAACCCCGTGCTTCTCTTGGACAAAAATCTAAACTTGGGTTAGATGATGTAAAAACAAGAAGAGTAGCATTTTCAGACTTTGTATTAAAAAATGTACGAATACCCACTCCAGAGGGTGGCACACGTAGAGTTGCTAGTGTTGAAGAGCTTTCACCAGAACAGCTAGAAAAAGCAATAGAAGAATTTGATAAAAAAGAAGTTGAAGAACTAACTGCTCAAATATTTTCAGGTAAGAGAACAAAAGAAAAGAACGCAAAACGTGCACGTATGCGTCAAACTAAATTTGAAGCGTATTTAAAAGAAACCTATAGTGCAGAAGAAATAGCAGAATTACGCAAAGCAGCTAACAAAAAAGAACTAGATGAGCTTTATAATGGTTTTGTAGAAGGTGAGAAAGCACAAGCAGAACTACTACAAGGGTTTGACCCTAACTATAGTCGTCTAGAAACTGAAGCCACTGTTGGTCTAAACCTACCGCTTGACCCTGTTACAATTACAATGCTTGAGGACAATAACCTCACAGATGCACTGCGCAACTATGCTAAGTCAGCACCGAACCCAAGTATAGCAAAGATGGCAAAGGCTTTGTCTCGTCTCGTGGGAACAACTCGTGTTGTGTTTGCAGACGTTCCAGGGAATCGTGTAACGGGTGCGTTTGCTCCTAGAGAAAACACCATAGTGTTTAATAGGAATATCCCAGTTGTCGGACATACGCTTATGCACGAAATGATGCACGCAGCCACGATTAATGAGATGACTAACAACCCTAACAAGCCTGCGGTAAGACAACTACAAAAGATATTTGATGAGGTCTCTGATGCTTTGCCTAGCGCATACGGATCTAAAAACGTATCTGAGTTTATAGCTGAAGCATTTAGCAATCCTGAGTTCCAAAAACAACTGGCGGCTATAAGATTGACAGGAGCTAAAGGCTCACTCCTAGACCAAGTAAGACGTCAGATTGCACGAATTTTAAACTTTATAAAAGGTAAACCTAATATCTCTGCACTGGGGGAAGTTGAAGCCCTCGTTGATGGTCTCCTTGCCCCTGCCCCTGCATATGTAAATGCAGACATAATGTATAACATTGCTAATGACCCTGCTGATGCTCGCCGTGCAACAAACGCAGCTCTAATGAACGGCCCTCTGTTTGATGCAACTGAGGGTAATAAAATGTTAGCATGGCTAGAGGATAAAACTCGTGGAGGCGTGTCGGACGGTTATAATCTAGGTAAAACAGTAGCTCTACGGGCTACCCCACTGCATTATCTTGTCGATCTTGGTAAAAAGTATTTCAGCGGTGGCCTGATGGACTCAATCAATAACACAATGAACAAGGCATCAGGTGCATTACAAGAGAGCTATGATAGCACTGAAGCTATAGTTGGCGATATGGTGCGATGGTCAAATGCTAATCCCGACAAAGTTGAAGCGTTTAATTCGTTGATAAACGACAGTACAATCTATCGGGTAGATCCTGAAATGAGCGAAGCCGAAGCGGTGCGTAAATACGCAGAAGATTCCATCTCGCTAGATATACATCGTCGTTTACGTGAGTTGTTTAGAGAAGTCGGCCCAGATGGGCAAAAGCAATACAGACAAATACGAAACTTTTTTCGCAAAATGCGAGTAGATTTGCAAAATGCTTTGGCTAATAGATTAAGCCAAGCAGGTGTACCAGAGGCGGTACAAAATAGAATATTAAATGACTTTTATACTAAATTAACGCGGCGTGGCGCAATTGAACCATACTTTCCACTTACACGTAAAGGTGACAACTGGCTATTTTTCTCTGCGGTAGACCCAAACACAAAAAAGATAGAATACTATGCAGAATCATTTGAAAGTGAAGCGCAACGTAACCGTGCATGGTCAGAGATGCGTGGGGATATTATTCGAGACATGATGGAGTCCGAACAAGGACAGCAACGCATGAGAAGCCTACGTCAAGATGCAGGGGTAAACACTGAGGGTATGAGCGATGTACAAGTAGCAGAGTTAGCCGTAGGGCTAACAGAAACGCTTACGATACCTAGTCAGTGGTACAATAATGCACCAAACACAAGTTTTATAAATCAACTTATGTCACAGTTGTCTGTTGCTCCCATAGCTGAAACTTCTGATGCAGCAGAAGTAAGGCAGAATACAATGGACGAGGTATCTAAGCTTATCCTAAATACTTTGCCTGAGACATCTTATGTTCAATCATTCCGTAAACGTAGAGAAGGTGAAGTAGCCAAAGCCGCTCTTTCTACTCGACAAGATGCTATTCGCACCATATCGGATCGTGCTAAGTCTTTGACTCGTCAGATTGTGGAAATGGAATACAACGCAGAGTTTAACAGACTAAACGCTCAACTAGATCAAGAGCTTCGCAATCGAGTTGGAAAACCCGCAGGGATTAGCCGTGCAGAAGCCGCGATCTATAAAGAGCTTGCTTGGTTTACTCGCAACGGTGTGAAACAAAAACACACAGACTTATCTCGTGCATTAACGGGCGTAGCGTTTAACTTTACACTAGGATTTAACGTGTCTGGTGGACTGATTAACCTTTCACAAATACCTTTGATCGTGTTGCCTATGCTTGGCGGTAAATACGGATACGCAAAGACTATGAAGGCTATGGGCACAGCCATGAAAATCATGCGTAACGGTGGGTTTAGCCGTAAGATCGAAGGTGTATCAGACGCAGTTGATGCAGACGGTAATCCGATTATGGAAGAAAAGACAATCAAAGCTGCTGTATCTATGGCTAATTATGATTACAACGATCCTAATCTACCTGACGATGTAAAAGAGCTGAAAGAGTTAGCAGAAACTGGCATCGATCTGGGGCAGTTCAAACGCTCTCTCGACTACGAAATTCTAGATATTGATAAAATGTCAGGCTTTTGGGCTAAGTTTAATAGAGCATCAGGATTTTTTCTGCACCACGGTGAACGTATAAACAGAGAAGTAACTATGATTGCTTCTTATAAATTAGCATTAGATCAAATGAGCGCGACAGAACGTGCTGATCCTATGATGCGTAAACAAGCAGCGGCGCAGGCTGTGGCAGATGCTGAGTCGATGAACGGTGGTCTAGCGGCAAACGCAACACCAAGACTCGCACAAAACAGTCTAGGACGTGTTATTTTTATGTATAAAAAATACGGCGTTACGATGCTATCGCTGCTGCACAAACTATCAAGAGAAGCTTTAGCAGGGCAGTCACGTGAAGCTAGACGAATGGCTAGGTTTCAAATCGCAGGCATATATGGCTCCGCAGGCGCATTAGCAGGCGTAGCAGGCATGCCACTATACGGCACAGTTGCTATGGTGCATGATCTTTTTGCTGATGACGATGACGAGGAGGGGGATGATCTTGATAGCATAGTTCGTATGTATTTAGGTGAAGGCCCGTATCGCGGTGGAGTAAACTACCTCACAGGTGTAAACGTGGCTACACGTGTTGGGCTTGGTGAGTTTTTATTCAGGGATACACTCGTAAAAAGCGACATGCCTTTGCTTTATCAATACTTTGAGACCGTGGGTGGGCCGCTTGTAGGGGTTTACCTTAACACAGAACGTGCAGCTAAACTATTTGGACAGGGAGAGTTTTATCGTGGATTTGAGGCTGCTGCACCTGCCGCAATAAAGAATGGTATGAAATCACTACGTTATTATAATGATGAAGGTATTGAAAACGTAGCAGGAGATAAAATTATAGGCGACATACATCCTGCACATGTGGCTGTACAAGCATTTGGATTTAGCCCTGCTGAATACTCTAGAACTTTAGAATTAAACGCAGACGCAAAAGGCGCAGAGCGTGCTGTTCTAACTCGTAGGAGTAAACTCCTAAGAAAGTACTTCAAGGCATACTTTGATGGAGATCAAGACGAATTGAATAGCGTAGCGCAGCAGATGCAAGAGTATAATCAAGACCATCCACAGTACCCCATTACCATGGATACGATAACTAGATCACGTAAGAAAAGACTGTCAGATAAAGCGAAAAAGTATCGTGGTATAACTTACAATTCTAGACTACGTGATCGTTACGTTGGCTATCTAGAAGACTACGGTGACGATGTAAGTATGTTCTTCTAAAAAAAGACCCCCACAAGATGTAGGGGCCAGATAACAATGGAGAACAACATCGGGAGGACGTTGTCAGATATAGTATATCACATAGTTCTCCATACTCGTAAACCCAATTTTTTATTTTCG
>Ga0070750_10002591_pt1 | contig 10032 bp, 7 predicted proteins | sample VirMetDEL_Nov_24_FD_77013 | JGI IMG/M metagenome (GOLD analysis project Ga0070750, IMG submission 77013) | Aqueous microbial communities from the Delaware River and Bay under freshwater to marine salinity gradient to study organic matter... | ecosystem: Environmental > Aquatic > Marine > Coastal... | reverse complement strand
CCTTCGTTAAAAAGGCTCCAGAGGGCGCTGTGATCGCTGGAGACCAGACAGGGCTAGAGCAGCTTGAGTTGTGGACTATGTATCAGGAGCACTGGTGTGAGCATAAGCCGTCTATTACAGTGTACTATCGAGACAATGAGTACCTTTCTATTGGTAACTGGTTATATAATAATTTCGATAGTGTTAGTGGTGTTAGCTTTCTGCCATATTCCGATCATACTTATGAACAAGCACCTTATGAGTCAATTACGGAAGAGCGATACAACGAGCTAGTGAAGGCAATACCAGAGACAGTGAGTTGGGATTTGAATGAATCTAGTGATGTTACTGAAGGCTCTCAAGAGCTAGCGTGTGTAGGAGGCGCGTGTGAGATAGCCTGATAAAACTAAGGGGCCTTAAGTGGCCCCTTTTGTTTACTGTTGTTGATCTTCCGGCCCCATTATACTACCTGTTAATAGACCACCACCATAAGACCTCATTTGCTGAGCTTTTAAAGCTTCAGGACTGGCTTGTGCACTAGCGAACTGCCTAAGTTGTTCATTAGTCATTGTTCTTTCTTCAATTCGGCTTGTTCCTGTAGTTGAAGACTTACCTCTAGTTCTTCTTCCTTCCCTAGCTACCTTATTAAACTCAGGAGCGTTTGGTAGTTTTTTTATAGCGTTAGTTTCTAGAATGTCACCGAAGATCGGCTGTGATATTGATATCTCATCCACAGGTAAGCTTTTCTCTAGGACTTTCCCTAAAGCTGGAATATTCTCAAGAAAGTTATGTTGATCTGACATAAACGATACAGTTCTGCCTGATGGCGTTACTAAAGTTGTTATGTTTATGCCTCCTTCAATAATAGCACCACCTACTTTAGTCGATTGAATCCATACGCCCTCTTTAGTCTTACCAACAACACCCCCTACTCTATCAGACATCTCGTTCTTAAGTTTTTCGTAAAGAGCATCAACAGTCGGTTTTTTATTATTTTTTTTGAAATCAACAAAAGCTGCCTTAGCTGCTCTTTGAATGGGGCTTTTAGATACAACGTCTGAAATATGGTTACCTGCTGTCGAGTTGGCAACTTTGACCATTAGTTTAGCGTTGTCAACCTTTAAAGGATTTTTACCTCTTGTCCATGCTTTAGTTATTGCATCAATCGCAAAATCTAAAGATTCATCGCTTAGTTTTAAAGGTTCTACTTTTTTACCTCTACCTTTTCCATATGTTATGGTACTTTGGGTGTTATCAACTGCTTCTTTATAAAACTCTTTGGTAAAAGGAACATAACCTGTTAAGCTTGATGTGTCTCTAAAGGCACGTATAGAGTCATCAATGTTTCCTGTTCTATCCGCTTGAACAGTTAGATGGCTATTAAAACCAACCTGTGCAACAGCTTTTTCTTTAGCCCTAGAATATACACGAGTAAGAGCTTTTCTTTCCTGTGCTAAAATATCTAGAGCCTCAGGATCAGTAACACCTTCAGCTCTTTTTTCTAATTGTTTAAGAGCTTTGTCTGCTTGGTCCATATTCTGAAGTTCTTTACGTACTATTTGTTGACTTCCTACGTTAATTCCTTTTTCAGCATATAGGGCTTTTGCTTTTGGTTCAAAAAGAATCTGTATTACAGGATCAACAGCATTTACACCCCACTCAGTAATACCTTTAACTTTTCTATAAAAATTATCCGCTTCAGCAGCCGTGGTTATCTTAGGTATTTTTTTGCTTAAGGTGTCCAGTTTTGCTCCGAGACCTTCCGTTTTCTCTTTAACCCACTGGCTTGTTTTTCTTAAAGCTTTATTGTAAATTAAATCTTTGTCAGTAAAAGGAACAACATCAGTAGGTCCATACCAGTTCTCAATATAGTTTGAGGCTGATGAAGGAATACCTCCTTTATAAGCGTCTCCAACTAAACCTAAATTTTTAAGAGCTTTAGTTCCTTTAGTAAATAAACCAGCACCGACAAGGTTCATTGGGTCAAGAACTAAGTCCCCAGCTACAGCTAAAGCAGCTGCTGTCTCTGGGTTTTTAGCTTGAAACTCTGGAGACATTGCGTCCAAATAACTATAATCAACAGCGCCTGTTATTCCTTTTTTAGCACCTTCAACGCCTTCAGCAGCCGCCCCTTGGACAGCGTTAAGAGGTCGGTCTATTAAATCCAGAATATAGTTTCTAGCATCTGAATAAGCATTACCGTACAGTGGGTGTAGATTAATGGCGGTATCAACAGCGCCCTTGAGATTACTAAACATACCCTGCTCGGCCATTAGATTCCTCCAGCAGCTCTAGCTTGTTGATAAGCAGCCTTACGTTCTTCAAAACGCTGCCTAGCGTCAGCTGTTCTTTCCATGTAGTCTTGTTGTAGAACCATTTGATTTACCATAGAAGCCAGTTCTTCATCCCCTGACTCATTGACTATAAACTCTACAATACCATTAGCTAAACGGTATCTTTGCTCTTTGTTAAGCCTTCCTTGTCTAGCCAAAGCTGCGGCTTGTTTGTCAGTTTTAAGTATGTGAGAAACAACCTTTGGATTAGTTGCCCACTTAGCCATGATGTAAGGAACACCAAGAACAATACCTGCTGTTCCTAAGGCAGCTGGGGCTGACACAGCTCCAGTAGCAACACCAACACCACCAGCGCCCCCTACACCACCTGTGATTAAACCACGGGCTGCACTGTATTCCTGAGCCCTTAGGAAGATAGAGCCTAGAATACTGTCTTCCTTAACTGACACATCAGACATAGCGTTAAATAAACGCTTGACAGTACCATAGTCCTCACCAAAGATAGCCTGAAGGCGTTCAGCCTCATTCCCTTTTTGTGCTTTGGCCGCTAAGTTTTTAAATGTGGACGCTGTAATATTAAAGCTTTCTGAACCTGCTTGTGAGAATAACGATCGTAAGTAACCTTCACGGATAGCCGCTTTAACTTCCTGAGGAGACTTAAGGACTAAATTTTCTCTTTGCTCCTTAGGTATTTGTTTGAATGCCTCATCAATCTGTGACATCATTGCTTTGATTTTACTGACGTTACCTGTGGTAGAAAAGATCTGACCAACCGCTGTAAACTCTTCTCTACCAGCCCTTTGGAATAAAGATTCGGTCAAGTCAGGAAGAATACCTGATCGAGCTTCCGAATACCAACTATTCAACTCTCTATAACGTCTAGCAAGAGAAGGGTTTTTTCGACTAATAGCTAAATTAATAGCGTCCTGAACAGATTTTCTAACTTGAGTTAGTTCTCTCTCCGCTACACCGTTATAACCTTGAGATCTAAAATTACCTACCTCATCAATTTGTCTGCCTAGTCTCTTCTCAAGATCAATTAGATCAGCTATTTTCATTGTAGGTGCTTTGTTTAAAATATCAACGTATTCACCTACGACATCCAAAGTTTGTTCACTGAGGTTTGAAAAAGCACCACCAGCTCTTTGGTTGCTTCTGATTATATTTTGTAAGGACTTTTGAATACTTGAAGTAGGGACAACCGCTGTAAGCTCAGGACGTAGATTAGCTAAACCTTCCTCATACTTATTTGACAAACCTTTTTTAGCAGCCAGTACAATATCGTTCAACTGCTCACCTAAAGCATCCGCAGAAACCTGAGAGCCCAAGCCTTGACGTGAATAATTGTCAAGTAAGGTTGTAATTTCCTCATCAATGACTTGATTTATGTTATCTAGGTTTTGCTTAAGCTTACCACTACCAAACAACGAGAAACCCCCTAGGCGTGTGCTAAGACGGGCCATAGCAGTATCAGCACCTGCTTGAGTAGGAGTTAAAGTAGCCTGTACTCCAGAGCCTCCACCTACAGTGCGTTCTCTTTGGAGTATCTCTTGTGTCTGCTGTAATGATTCTCTTGTACCTGCTATAGGGACTATTTCTTGCTTAACAACCCTATTTACTTCAGACTCTATAACTTCTTCAGTAGCTCCGCTGCTCCTTAGGTTTTTAACAAAAGATTTTAAAGCTGGTATTTTTGAACCTACTACAGGAACAGCAATATCAAGACCAAAAGACATTAAAGAGTCCTCAATGATCTTGTCAGCGTCAAGCTCCTCACCGAGGAACATAGACTCTAAGTAACCCCCAACTGCCGTACCAGCGGCTCCTGCGGCTGCTGCAGCGGGTATTTGTACAGCAGGAGAGAAAGGAGCTGTAAGCGCTCCTGCTCCTAAGGCTGCTAATGTCCCAACAGTCTCCTGAGTAGCTCCTAGAAGCTCTCTACCTACTTCTCCGTAAGAAGGGTACTGAAAACCCTGACCCATGCTTTGTTTTGCTCTTGCTTCCCTAAGGCTAGAAGCACCTGTAGGGGCTGGAGTTAGATCAGGGAAAGCCTGAGCAAACGCTTGGTTTATAACGTCTTCCGAAGGAGGTTGGTCTCCAGAGAATTCTAAGGTTCTTCCTTGATTATCAGTAATTTCATAAGTAGGCATTAATTACCCCTTGACTTTAACGCTGTAGTTTCCAACCTGAAAAGACTCACCTTCTGATTCTTTATTTAACAATTCTTCATAATCCAACAAAAGACCCGCTTGCCGTATCTTTTCTCTATATTCAGCGGAAGAATCAGAGTCAGCCATGATTTCAGCTTTTCTCTTTAGCATTTCTGCTCTACGTTCCATTTCCGCTAGGATACCTAAATTTTTATTTCTATCATTAGAAAGCTGAGGGGCCTGTTCCATAGCCCACGCTCTTTCACCTTCAGAAATAGCTCCTGAAAAACCTTGCAAAGTATTCATTACTTGGTCAGCAATAATTCTGGAGGCTTCAGCGTCTGTAGTCGGTCGTTTACCAAAGATATCATAAAAGGTTTGACGTGCAGCAGCTGTTAGCTTACCTTCCGGTAATTTCTCAAGAATTGACTTACCTCTTTTAATTTGATTTAAACTATAAGTAACTTCAGGTAAACCAGCAATAGCGTCAGTTTGATAAGTGGCCCATTCTTGACCTCTCGTTTGAGCAATAGCTGCGCCTGTTTTACCTGCTCTTTCTTCCTGAGCAGTTTCTCCTAACTCACCTATACGTTTAAACTCAGGTCCTAGTTTGTTAACCTGTGCTCCAGTAGCTTGGTTAACATATATAATCTCAGTGCTTCCGTCACTATATGTCAACTGTTGAGCAGCGTATTCGTTTCCTGAATTGTCTCTATATAAACCCCTGTCCTTAGGAGAGCCTTTAAGTTCTTTATCTCCTTTAGGGCCTTTAGCTAGGATTTTCAAACCTTCAGCATAAGCTTCAGGATCACCACCAGCAACTAAAGTTGACAACGTAGTATAGCCCCGTGCTCGTAGTTTGTCAGACATTGAACGTCTTAACGTTTCTTTACGCTTTTGTTCTTGCTGAGCCTGAGCTATTTCCTGTTGTCCTGCGTCAAGCTGAGCCATACCTGCCTTCTTCTTCTCTTCAGCAGCGGCAAGCAACTGAGCACCTTGAATAGGATCAATCTTCATAACCGCTTGAGCAAGTTGTACCATGCCTTCGTAGCTTGAAGGGTCTTTGATAGCTTGTATTTGACCCTGAGCTACCTGCATAGGGCTTCCAGTCTCTATGTTAAACAAACCAGCAATACCTTGACCAAATTGTTGCAACATTGGGTTTTGTACACCCGAGCGTTGCATTAGGTTCATTTGTTCAGGAGCTAGTTGTTGTCCTCTTGGGGCCATCGCTTGACGAACCCCTGTCATCATACCCGCTACATCAATAGCCATTAGCCTTTACCTCCCAACAAGCCATAAGAAGCGTTAGGGTCATATGTTAAGTCACCTATGTTTATATCAGGGGTAGCTGGGTTGTATTCGTAGCTAGGGGCCTGATAGTTCAAAAGTTGTTCCAAGGTATCCATGTCTGAGGAACTACCTCCACCGCTAAAGACCTTACCAAAGAGCTGCTCAAGTATGCTTGGGCCTCCTCCTTTTTGTTGGCCAGTCAATAGACCGGAAAGGACACCCGTTATGTCACCTCTTTGGGCGGCCTGAGCAGCGGCAGCTTGAGCCTGTGCTTGCATTTGAGCAATTGCCATCTCTGACAGGATATTGGCCCCTGCTTGTCTCTGAGCACCTGCAATGTTGGACAGGTTAACAGCAGGTTGTAACATATTAAGTATCTGTGCCTGAGGTAAGTAACCTTGTGACAACAAACCACCAGCCATGTTAGCAATCTGTGCCTGTTCTGCCTGAGCTTGTTGAATGGCTGACAATGAAGCTGCCTGACGTGCCTGTTGGATAGCCTGTTCCTGAGCCATAAGTTCAGGCGTAGAGCCACCATAGGCTGCTGAGGATAGCCCTAAGCGTCCCTGAGCAGCCATACGCTCCTCAGTGGCCAGTCTTGCCTGTTCTTCCGCAGGAGTCTGTAGTGCTCTTATGCGGTTGTATACGTCAGCCTCACGAGCCGCTGTGCCCTGCCCAAGCTGACTAAAGAGTCCAGAAGCCTGACTAAAGAGCATGTCCTGCATAGCTTGTTGTTCAGGTGTTAAACCAATTGAATAACCACCTTCAGGAGTTGTTTGGACAGCACCAGTGCTCGATGTCACAGTAAAGGGTTTAAACTGAACCTGTTGTGACAAAGTGTCACCCAGTGTGCCAAAGCCCTTTGCAAGATCTTTAGCAATGTTTTCCTGAGTCTGACCTTGAGTATAAGCATTATAAAAGTTTAAAACATCACCAGCAACACCTGCTGCTCCTGAGGCTCCCCCAAGTAGACCACCAGCGCCAATAGCGCCAATGCCGCCTAGGATCTGTCCAGTGCTTAAGTCTCCTGCAGAACCTTCGCTGACCGTGGGTAAACCCATTGAGGATACTGTTGGTAAACCACCGTACCCAGCGCCAATGGGAGTAGGGAACATGTACTGTGTTCCTCCTACCGTACCTCCAGTAACCTGAGGCTGCCTAGGGTCTGATAGTCCCATAGATATTCCTGAGGAGTTAACCCGAGGGTCTGCTGTTTGAGCAACCATAGGTTGTTTGTTTACTCCGCTTTGTGCTAAGAGCTGTTCATAAGCTGTACGTACTTGAGGAGGCATAGCGTTCATTATATTTGCATTTGATGCTGCTATTTGTTCAGGTGTTAGATTTGGATTTGCTTGAACCATAGCAGCTGGGTTATTAGCCCCAGTTAGCATTTGACCCCTAGGATCACTTATGCCCATAATAGCCATTAGTAAGTACCCCCATCAATAGTCATAGTCACTGTACCTGTGGCTGTAAAATTAGCAACCTCTACAGTACCTGTAAATGTAGGAGATTCTTTATCAGCTTTAGTATTGACAGCCGTTTCAATCTTGCCAAACTCTGTGTGAAACTCACTACCGAGAATAACAGCGTTAGTTGAGTCTTTATTTTGAAAGACATCCGTATAGTTGTAATCACTCATAGCATTCTACCTATCAAAGCCTGTATGTTTAATTCCTGTATTGAAAACTCCGTACCATTAATAGGTATGTCAAGTCCTACATTAACCACTGTACCATTACCTGTAGAGTTTATATTTGGTGTATTAATTTTAATACCACCAGAGTATGTTCCTATGCTGTACTGAGCAGTACCAAAATACGCTGGTACACTTGTGCCTAAATTAATAGCCTGACCTATATAGTTATTTGAATAGTTATAAGACCACTTAATATTTGCTACAGTACCTGAACCACCAATTAGAGTTGGTTTAATCTTCTTTAGGATCTTAGTACGTGAAGCGTCACCAAAGGACAATGAGTTGCTCAAGTACTCCATCAAGTATGACTCACCATCATCATAATAAGTATTGTACTTTCCAATACCCAATGCACTGCCTATTAAAAAGTCACCGTTGTCTCTACGTAGGAAACACTTGAATCCTGTGTTAGGCCAACGTGTAACCCTAAGAGTCCCGTCCTCCAAAGAACCTCTAGTGTCAAAGCAATAGAGTGTGTTTAGTGTTGGGAAGTTCAGTAAGTAAAACGCATTCTCTGCACTGTATGCGGAGTTTATGTTGGCTCCTGCCGCAGATACTACGGAGAATAAGTCATTACGAATGTTCTTACTGATGTCACGCATTGGTGCTGACTTTTCCTGAATAACACGACCGAGTGACTGAACACCTACGTGTGACAGGAAGATTAAATCAGTACCTGTAGGCTGAACAGAATCTCTAGCAACACAACCAATACCGTTGATTGTATCAGCTAACGCCATAGTTGCAGGAGACTGAGCACCTTGATAAAGAATGATTGATCTTTTACCAAAGATAACTAAAAAGTCATTGTGTGCTGCTAAGGCAGTAATCTCATCATAACCATCAGGCCAAACTTTAGAAACATTGATAGAGCCTGACGTACCACCAGACCATGCTGCACCAATCAATAGATCTGACCAGTACACTGTAGACTTGTCTGTAGCTGTGTCAGCCATCCACATACGGCCAAACGCACCTAAGGCACAGTTAGCCTGTGGTGCAGTCCCAGAAGCTCCTGTGTGGCTTCCTATGGCCACTACAGACGTACCATTGTACACTAGAGGACTGTACCCGCTTTGTACTAAGTAGATGTCCTGATTAAACGGAACCATCTGCCAGTTGTCGTCAGTAATAGTATGTGCACCAGTAACGTCAGTGAGTGTAGCAGTACCTGTAAAGAGTTTATTGTTACCTGCTGATAAAACTGTACGTGTTCCGTCAGTCTCCTCAAGTTCAGCCATAACAACAATAGACTCACCACCTAAAGCAGTAACGTCATCTGTTTGAGTATCAAAACCTTTACGTGCACCAATACGACCATACTGATCAATAATGCAATTGTCAGCAACGGACGCAAAGGATGGATCACCGTCAATGGGACTGTCCTGTGTGTTCAGTCCTTTGAAGGCTGGTGCTCTAATTGTAATATTCTGTAACTGTTGTGCCATAGTTACACCACTTGATAGATCAGTTCTTCTGGGTGTCTGTTAGCATCAAAAGCAATAGCATCCGCTAATGACTTATCAGCAATAGCAAACAGCTCTTGTGCTGAAGTGCCTCCAGTTTCTCCACGCTCTCTAGCAGCAAAAGCAACTGCAAGATCTACTATAGGAGCATAAGGCACATAAACAACTGATGCGTCACTCTCTAACTCAGCTGTTTTAAGTGTTGAGTCTACAACTAAAAATGTTCTTTTATCTGGTGTTGGATACAAAAGCAAAACAGTTGAATATGGAAACTGTACTGAGTCTTGGCCAGTTATATTTCTTATTGTGTAGTATTGAGGCACTCCAGACACATCCGAGTTTAAATAATCATTATCATAAAACCACTCTCTTGTTTTGTATTGTAGCTTTACTTTGTCTGTGCTGTTATAAACGTTGTTTATTCTTGAGCGATCAGATAAAAAAGTAAATTCAACTGAAGACTCTCCAGCATCTACAGCTTCACTTATTACTGTACGAAAATGCGACCAATCCCAAGCGTCCTCTACCATTCTTTTGGCATCATTAACAAACTCACCTACCAAAGCGGAGTAGGCATTCTCGTTAACAGTTGTTACTGTAGTTTCCCTAAGGCGAACTAAAACTTTATTGACAAGTTGTAAGTATGTCATTATTGAGGTCTTCCTGTTAACTGTGCTAAGTAATCAACGTAACCAAAGAGTTCCGCTGGTTGTACTACTTCAAGGTTAGGGTCTCTGAAGTCCATTCCTGAATAACCACCCCCAGCGCCACCTGTTATACCTAAGGAAGGAATCCCTAAGTCTACAGAAGGTAGGCCGAGGTCTATGCTAGGAAGGTCTATGCTAGGTAAGTCTATGCTAGGTAAGTCTATGCTAGGTAAGTCTATGCTAGGTAAGTCTATGTTGACATCAGGCATATCCACGTCAGGCTTAGGAATGTCTATGTCCTTAAGACCTTCCCTAATTGGCTGAATGATGCTGTCGTCAATAGCACTACCTGTTTGTTCTACAGTAGTGATTACTGGTTGTACAACAGTGTCATCAAAGTCTCTACCTAACTGACGAAGAGTATCCACTATCTGTGAGTTCATTACTGCGTCAAGAAAACCTGAAGAGCCGATGTCGGGTAAGTCAATACCTAAGTCAGGGAAT
>Ga0070750_10002589_pt1 | contig 10036 bp, 18 predicted proteins | sample VirMetDEL_Nov_24_FD_77013 | JGI IMG/M metagenome (GOLD analysis project Ga0070750, IMG submission 77013) | Aqueous microbial communities from the Delaware River and Bay under freshwater to marine salinity gradient to study organic matter... | ecosystem: Environmental > Aquatic > Marine >... | reverse complement strand
TTTGCCCTGCGAATCGTACATTGGCTCAACACGATGCCGCATGACTGCAGCCTCTTGCTCTTGATCGCGCCAGGAAGGCGATTGATACCATTGTAGGTACTCGATAGCGGCAGCGTATGCCTCAGACCGGTGGACATCAGCGGCCAGGTGTTCATCAGAGAACAACTGCACGGCTCTACCGGCGCACATGTTTGGATTGTCGTTGTATTGGGTATCACCGCGACTGTCGGTGTATTTACCTTCAATGGCTAGGCGGTGCTTCGCCCATTCCATGTCGCCCTGGGCGTCACCCTCGATGATTGCAGCGGCCTTGTACCGGTCACGGCGCAGCACACCTTTGTCCCAGATGGTGTACCCATCGTGCATGCCTGGATTGCTGTGAGCGTGGTAGCCGTGCTTCTTAAAGCGATTTAATCTGTTTTCAAATGACATAAACACCTCTCAAGAGGTGTTATGCCTTCCTTAACAGATGCTGTCAATACTGTTAATCAGTCCACGCTTGCCAACCAAGCAAATCAGGGCGAACAATGACTGATAAGACAGGGCAGCCACAAACTAAGTCTACATTTTGCCTTATGATTCCGGCTTGCCAAACGCCAACTAATGTATATTTGCCATCTGGTTGAGGGTAAACTGTAGTGTGTTCCATACTGCCGTCTGCTGTTTTCACAAGAGATCTTGCGCCATTACAGGCAGTCAAAACTCTCTGTTCTTGTATGCCCTTTGTGTCGATCATCAAATACCCACCATCAGCAAATTTCCAAGGGCCTGTATGCTCCATTCTCATCAAACCCCAGTTATCCTGGGGCGTCATGTTCATTTGAATCAGTTCTTTAGCTTCCGAATGATCTCTCATCGTGACAGTTTCATCTGGATGCACTGTGCCGAGAACCTCGATGGGCTTTTGCTCGAACAATAATTGTTCGGGGGTGCAACCTAAAATTGCAGCGTACTCTATAGCGTCCTGGATGTTAAACTGAGATCTGCCCGATATGTGTCGGCTAAGGCTTTCGGGAGCGATGCCTTTCAGTTTTGCTACCTCAACTTGTGTCTTGCCAGACATCTTGATGTAGAATTTTAAGTTATTACTCATAACACCTATATGTATCAAGTTCATAGGCAAGGCTCCATAGACAGTTCCTGACAATTCATATTCATGGTCTTAACAGTATTGACCGCTAGTGTCAATAACGGTACAAGGGGGCATGACCTTAGATGAATACAGAAAGAGCAAAAAGCTTACATACAAGTCGCTTGCTGAATTGCTAGGCGCGGCCCACCCAACTGTCGCCAGGCGTTGGTGCCTGCCGATTCATCACAAGAACCGCATGATCCCAAACCAGGAATTTATGGAACGGATCATGACAATGACTGACGGTTCAGTGACGCCGAATGATTTTTACATACGGCGCATGTGATGTTGGAAGATGAGCTGCACATCTGGATGATACAGTGGCTCGAACATGCCCTGCCGCACGGCTCTGTCGTGCATCACAGCCCGAAAGAGGGCAGGCGGCATGTCAATTACAAGATGAAAATGAAGCGCATGGGTACGGTGTCTGGGTGGCCAGACATCGAGCTTTTTGTGCCTGACCATGGCTGGAAGCGTGTCGAGGACAAAGGCCCCATTATGATCGAGGTCAAGCGTCCAAAGGGTGGCAGCGTGTCTCCAAAGCAGAAAGATTGCCATGAAAGGCTGCGTGACTGCGGCGTGTATTGCCTGGTTGCCAAGCGGTTACATCACATTGAGCGATACCTAGAACCATTGTTGAAGCTGCGTGAGGGCGAGGCCAGGTGCCTGGTCAAGCGGCTGTGTGAGGCCGCTGGTGGTTAAAAAACTTACAAATTCAGAAAAGCACATAATTACGCGCCAAGCGCAATCTGCAAACGCAGATACCCACCATCATCCAAAAGAGAAGATTGATCAATTGGATGAATTAAAAGACCACATTTATGGCGATATTTTGGAGGTTTTCGGTGGGCAGGGAAACCTCACCGCCTATTATGAAAAGCTAGGCAAAGTCACATCTCTGACAAAAGAAACGACAGGCGATAGTTTCAATTACATTTACAAGTTACGCGCTGAAAATAAGCTCTACGATGTAATAGATATCGACAGCTATGGCTACCCCAGCAAGTTTTTTCCAGTCGTTTTTGAAATGATAAAAGACGAGGGGCTGCTTGTTTTCACATTCCCGGTGCTGGGTGTTCAGTGCGTCAATGGAATCGTTGAACAGCATTTCATAAATTTTTGGGGAAGTGCGAGGCCAACAATAGGCGATGTGACTGGCGTTGTGACTGACCACGCATTGCGTGAATGGAAGATAGCAAGTTTGATTAGCGTGCGAAAGATTAAGCCGATTTGGCGCTTGGCTTTTCTTGTTCGCCAAGAGAAAGCAACGCTGTTCTGCAATGTGAGGAATCGATGAAAGGCGGTGCAGGATGGCGATTGTGCAGATCTTAGAATGGCCGGAGCTGGGTTTTCAATGGGTGGCTGAGTGCGAGCATTGCTTGGACAAAGGCGGTGATATCGCTGGGTGCCATGAGTGCGATTACAAAGGCTACCGGCGGCTGACAGAGGACGAAGAAGATGAATTGTCCAAAGTGTAACGGCCCCACATCAGTCAAAGATAGCCGCGATTATGTTTACCAGGACATCGAAACGACCAGGCGCAGACGCCGGTGCCGTAAGTGTGGCCACCGGTACAGCACTGTCGAGATTGTCTGGGTGCCGATGGTCAAGGCTGTTGGCTTGCCGAAGCATGCGCCGGTGGCTGGGTACAAAGGCCAGGACAAAGATTTGCCGGTGCATTCTCCCAGGCGTGATGAGTACGCCAGGCGCAAGCTGGCAAGGACAGAGGACAGCAGGCAGCAATCATCATTTGTTGATGCTGATTTCGAGAGCATGACAGACGAAGAATTAGAGGGGCTGGTGCTGGATGGCAGAATTACTATCGATGACGGTTTGTAGGAGCATGGCTCAGGATCACTTTGACTGGTCAATCAGGGAAGGGCTGGGCCTTTTCATGATTGCTGAGGCTTGGGGCATCGAACCCTGGGCGAAAACCCAGTATGGCGGTCATGGTGTGCTGACAGAGAGCTATGTGGTCGAGCAGATGGCATTGCAGGTCAAGGAGATGATGCGTGGCAAAGAAGAAGAAAACCCATCACAAGGACAACAGAGCGGAACCGTGTGTGTCCTGCGGCCAAAGCCACGCCATAGCGGCTGGGACATGGGTGATATTAGCCAGCGGAGTGCTGGTGTGTGCAAATGATGAATGTTGGAGAGAACATGCCGAAAAAATACAACGCAAATCCCCCGAGGTTGGCCAAGAGGGCCATGAAGATCTACGAAGAGAGGGCAGGCAGCCTGGGCAGCTACAAGCCGCTGTACGAGGAAATAGCGGCCAGGTGGAGCCTGGTGCTGCGGAAGCCTGTCACACCGGCAGAGGTGGCGAGGATGCTGATCGAGATGAAGCTGGCCCGATGGAACGCTGGATACGCAGAGGATCACGCGCTTGATGCTGCGAACTATTCGTTTATTGCAGGCGCATTGGATGTGGAAAAAAAATAAATGAGCTTTGAGGAAAAGATCCGCTGCGGTGTCTTAGACATATCAGACAATTCTAAGCTATCTAAGATAGATCATAACCTACCTATATCTATTACTAACCCTAGTCAAGTCTTAGATAGGTCGGCTGAGATTAAATCTTTGCTGGGTGATGTGGTCAAACACAGCAACCAAAACTATGCCGCTGCAGTGACCAAGGCAAAGACTGACCGGCTTGCCTGGCGCAAAGACAAGGTGCTGAAGGCCATGAGGCCGCGCATGTCTGCAGACCGATACACCGATATTTGCAAAGCATTGGCCAGGCTCGATGGCACGGATCTCAATGAAGCTGTTACACGATTGGAGATGAGATGGGCATAAAGGACATCGATGACCTGCATGTGTCGCTGATCGAAGCTGCAGAGACAGAGCGTAGGCTGCCACCTGCTAGGCGTAAGCAGAAGATGGCATGCTGGCCTGACTATCCGCTGGACTGGCATGGCTATGGCTGGACGCAGGCAGGCGAGGTGATGCTGAGGCCAACAGCAGATCAGATCGATTCGCTGGATTACTTGTTCAGCCTGGTTGTTGCCATGGATGAAGAAGATCGCAGGATCATATGGGCAGCAGCTCACTCGGCTGCATTCCGGCATAGAGGGCCACAGTGGACTAAGATAACAAAAATCCTGGGGCTGAATGACCCCAGGATGGTGAAGCGACAGTACAAGGACGCGCTGATAAAGCTGTGGTACAGGCTATAGCTGACCTGTCACAGCGAATAGAAGGATCGTTGCCAGGTACAGGGAAGCGAACCAGGCAACGGTCATGATGAATTCAGAAATTAACCTGAGCATGCCAATCTCCCTGATCTACGAATTGAGCTTCGCCATCAGGCCAACTGACTAAGTATGACTGCTGTTTTGCAGTACCTAGGATGTACCTGTTGGCGACAGATAGAACCAATTTTTTCGTAATTGTTTCGCCAAATGGAATAGCAATCTCAAAAACATGCGTTTCGATGCCACTGCGATCTGCCCAATAACCTTGTGCCTTGTATGTTGTACAGCCACCAAACAATTTGCTGCACACTCTGCCAAAACGCTCGACCAGATAATGGTCGCTGTCAGCAGACACTGGGAAATACACTTTCACGATTTTCACTGATCATTCTCCTCAATGACTGATTCAGCCCAGGTGTTGCCATTGGCAATGCTAGGCTGATTGCTGCCGCCAATGAGGCGATACTGCTTACCTTGTTCTGGCTTGTTAGGCTTGGCGACTACACCGTTGCCGATGTAGATGCCTGTTGACCATTCCGGTTTTACTTGTGGTGTTTTCATGACTGTCTCCCTTCCACCGCCTGTTTTGTTCTGAGTACCTCTTCTTGCCATGTCATCAATGCAACCTTGGCGACCACACAGCAAAGGCTGTTCCTGGTAGGCAGCCCATGTTCTATCAGGGCTTCCTTTGCGTGGACGGCAATCTTGCCAACCTTTGTGCGGCTATGAAGGTCACCAACCTCAAAGAGCGGCAGCAGATCTTCGGCTACCTCAGCAATTTTTTTGTCAGTTACAAACATTGGTCTATCTCCATTCGTTGTTCACCATTATTATATGGATAAGTTGACAGTATCTGTCAATAGTATAGACCGATATAGTCAAGAATGTTGCGAATGCCTCTAAATCTGGTATTATTCATGTATCGTAGGCACTACATGTTGTTCACGATGTTCCTCCCTAGTTAACTTACGCATGGCCTGTCTGGTTTCGACCAGGCAGGCTGCGTCTTTGAGGATTGAATGGCTCGGAAACTAACTAAGAAACATATGCAGGACATTGCCGACCGGCTCGGTGCAGGTGAAAGCCTGACCAAGATCTGTGCTGAGGATGGCATGCCGTCTTACCGCAGTGTCACCAGGGCAGTGCTGCAGGACGATGAGCTGTACGAGATCTATCGTAAAGGCAGACTGCTGCAGGCTGAGTATTACAGCGATCACATCAATGACCTAGCTCGGCAGCCACTGCCTGAGACTGTTGACCCGAAGGTGCTGAATGCTGAGGTGCAGCGCAGAAGGCTTGAGGTAGACACGCTCAAGTTTACCATGGGCAAGCTGCAGCCTTGGGGCCTGAGAGATAAGAAGGAAGATGCACCGGCAAGCAGCAGCATCACGCTGACATGGCTCAATGGTGAGGTCACGACAGAGGGGTGAGATGCCCATATATAAACGCCCTGTCTGGCCGAGGTTCGCGCGTGAGGCTGGCAGGTCAGGCACCACAGTCTGAGTGTAGTGTGCTGCATGGCTGTGATCCGCAGTGAGCTTGGCGAGACAATGCCTGGTGGCTACGGCTGGTCGCAGAATGGTCGCAGAAAAGGTAGGGGGTAGGTAAATTTTGGCAGGGCAGGCACCCCACCCTCGCCATATCTACCGGCCCATCTATAACATATAATATACCTTGGTCTAGGAGCCTCACATTCATGCAGATTGTCATCCCCTATGCACCTCGGCCTCTCCAGGCAAAGCTGCATGATGATCTGGCTGCGAAACGCTGGGGCGTTGTCGTGTGTCATAGACGCTTTGGCAAGACTGTGATGAGCGTGAATCACATCCTGCGTGATGCGATCATGAACACAAAGACCAATCCGAGGTATGCTTACATGGCTCCGACCTACCGGCAGGCAAAGTCTGTTGCCTGGGATTATTTGAAGGAATTTGCTGGCAGCATACCAGACACGCGCTTTCATGAGACTGAGCTGCGTTGTGACCTGCCCAACGGTGCCAGGATAAGCCTGCTGGGGGCTGAAAACCCTGACAGCCTACGCGGTATTTATTTAGATGGTTGCGTCATGGATGAGGTCGCAGACATGCCTGAGAGCGTGTTTCCTGAGATCTTGAGGCCAGCTCTATCTGACCGCCAGGGCTGGTGTGTGTTCGTAGGCACACCGCGTGGCACCAACATGTTTTATGACTACTACGAGCAGGCTGTGGCCAACGATGACTGGGTTGCCACGGTGTACAAGGCGTCTGAGACAGGCATTTTACCTGCAGAGGAATTAGATGCTGCCAGGTCGATGATGACGCCTGACCAGTATGAGCAGGAGTTTGAGTGTAGCTGGGTAGCCAATGTGCCTGGTTCGATTTATGGCAAAGAGATGCAGGCTGCGCTCGATGATGGAAGGATTACGAATGTTCCGTATGATCCGGCAGCTAAAGTCCACACTTTCTGGGATTTGGGCATTGGCGATAGCACGGCTATCTGGTTTGCACAAACAGGCGGCTCGGCTGGTCGAGGTGTACACATTATCGATTATTATGAAGCGCGTGGCGAAGGCTTGCCGCACTACTGTGCAGTCTTGTCGCGTAAAGGTTATCTGTATGGGGATCACTATGCGCCTCACGACATTGAAGTGCGCGAGCTGGGTTCGGGCAAAAGCCGTAGAGAAGTGGCGTGGGATCTGGGGCTAAACTTTCGGGTGCTGCCTAAACTGCCATTAGAAGATGGGATACATGCTGCACAGATGCTTATACCTCGATGCTACTTTGACCGAGAGAAGTGCAAGGCAGGGATCGAGGCCCTTCGGCAGTACCATAGGGCGTATAATGAAAAGGCTCGCACATACCGGCTGTCGCCTGTTCATGATTGGTCTAGTCATGGCAGCGATGCGTTTAGGTACATGGCGATTGGCATACGAGAGGGTCATGCTGACCGCAGGCCGCAACAGCGCAAAGCGGTAACAGATTACGATCCGTTTGCTGTAGCAAGTTAGGAGTATTTGATGAACAAGAAGGTATCTGTACCTAGAAAGGTCAATTACAAGGGCGTACCGCACGAACTTGCTTATGTGACAAAGAAAGAGATGTCGCTGATGCGTAAGCATGGCGGCAGCGGTGAGCCTGGTGTGGGCGGCATTCCGACATTTATCCCTGACGATGGCAATCGTGGAGCAGATAAAACTGGCAGGGATTTCGACCGCGCCAGCAGCGGTGGCAGCAAAGGCGAGTTTGGCGGCGGCGATAGCAAGGATGCTGGCAATTTTAGCAACAAAAATTTCGACAAGGCAGCCGCAAACAAAGGCATAGGTCAGAGCCAGGCTAGTCTCGAGAACCAGGCTGAGAAGGCCAGGCAGGACAGGATATCTAAAGCATTAGACATTATTGCCGGTAAGAAAAAACAGCCTAGTGTAAACGCTCTGATACCTGGTGGCATTCTTGCTAATGTTGGCAATAAGCTAATGAGAAGCCTGATGGAAGATCAGCTTAAAGGCAAAAAATTAGTCGATGCTATATTTGATGACGATGGCGAATACCTGGGAAATGTGACCAAGAATGCTCTAGGCATGAATGTATACACCGGCAAACAAAAGGTCGGGTACAAAGGTAAATTTCAGAACCTAGTTGAGCAGCAAACGCCAGGTGATAGTAACGATAAAATTGAAGAGAATATCGTCAAAGAATATGGCGGTGGCAATATAGATCCAAACAAACAGGATGGCGTAAACCAAGTTTTGCCAGATGCTCCAACAGAGGGCGAGCTGGGCGAAGGCGACCTAGCTGACGAAGCCAAAAAGAAAATGGGCCAGACTGAACAAATCAATACAACACCTCAAGGGCTGTTGACCAAGGCGCGTACACGCAGACGCAGCCTGTTAGCTACCGGACTACTGACATGATGCTAGGCAACAAAAAGCCACAGAACATGGCTGGGCTGATGGGCGGCAACGCTCCGCAGCCGATGTTTCAAAAAATGAATGAAACGACCAATCCGCTCGAACAGCTTATGCAAAAGGTGTCAGGCAAGACGCAGGGCCGCGCTATGGCAGGCATCAAGCCAATGAGATCAATTATGAACGGTGGTAAGACCTATGGCTAAAATCGCACCAGATATTGCCGCGCTGGATCGGCGTTATAAAACGCTGTCTGATCAGCGCAAAAACTGGGAGAGCCACTGGCAACAGCTTGCTGATTATATGCTGCCTCGCCGCGCTGACATCACAAAAAAGCGGTCGGAAGGCGATAAGCGTACAGAATTAATTTTCGATGGCACTGCGCTGCATGCTGTAGAGCTGTTGGCTGCAAGCCTTCATGGGTTCCTGACCAGCCCGAGTGTGCCATGGTTTGGCCTGGGATACCGGCAGCGTCAGCTCCAGGACAGCGATGCGTCAATGGAATGGCTAGAAGACGCGCAAAAGCAAATGTATATGGCCTTCAACCGGTCTAACTTTCAGCAAGAAATACATGAGCTGTACTACGACCTGGTGGTTTTTGGCACCGCCTGCATGTATATCGAGCAGGATGCTGATGGGGGCATGCGCTTTAGCTGCCGCCACATTGCTGAGATTTACATATCTGAGGATGCCCAGGGGCGTGTCGATACGGTGTATCGTAAGTTTAGCATGACAGCCAGGGCGATTGCTGCTGAGTTTGGCGAAGAAAACCTGCCACAGAAAATTGCAAAGAATTTAAAAGAAAACCCATACGAAGAACACACGCTGATCCACGCTGTATTCCCCAAGGATGGCGTAAAGTCAGATTTGTTTTCACAAATTCAAAAGCCAGTAGGCTCTGTGTATTATTGTGAAGAAACGAAAATGAAGATACGCGAGGGCGGCTTTGACGAAATGCCGCTCTTGGTTGTGCGCTTCAACAAGGACAGCGAAAGCACCTGGGGCCGGTCGCCAGCTATGAATTGCCTGAGCGACACCAAAATGATCAACAAAATGTCGGAGATCACGATTCGGGCAGCACAGAAGCAGCTCGATCCGCCGTTGATGGTGCCGGATGATGGGTTTTTGCTGCCTGTACGCACAACGCCAGGCAGCTTGAATTTTTACCGCTCAGGCACCAGGGATCGCATGGAGCCCATGCAGATCGGTGCAAATAACTCTCTGGGCCTAAACATGGAAGAACAACGCCGAGCTGCTATACGCCAGGCGTTCTATGTTGACCAGCTCATCCTAGATAGCAGCCCACAGATGACCGCTACAGAGGTTCTAAGCCGCCAGGAGCAGCGTTTAAGGCTTCTTGGCCCTGTCCTGGGCAGATTGCAGGAAGAACTGCTGAAGCCGCTTATAGACCGGTGTTTCGGTATTATGTTCCGGCAGGGTGCGTTTATGGCACCACCAGAAGAACTGCAGGGCATGGAAATCGATATTGAGATGATCAGCCCACTGGCTAAGGCGCAGAAGCAAAGCGAGCTGCAGAACACCATGCGCGGCATCGAGGTGCTGTCACAGATGTCACAGATCGCGCCGGTGCTTGACTATATCGACAGTGACCGCCTGGTTAACTACCTGATCGATGTGATGGGCATGCCAGCCGAGATTATCCGGTCAGACGAACAAGTTGCCATGCTGCGGCGTCAACAGAAGATCGCCCAGGCAGAACAGGCTGAGATGCAGCAGGAGCTGCAAGAAGCAGAGGTGGCTAACAAGGTCGCCCCATATATCAAAGCTACATCAGGATAATTATGGAAAACCCAGTAGAAGAAT
>Ga0070750_10002588_pt1 | contig 10036 bp, 24 predicted proteins | sample VirMetDEL_Nov_24_FD_77013 | JGI IMG/M metagenome (GOLD analysis project Ga0070750, IMG submission 77013) | Aqueous microbial communities from the Delaware River and Bay under freshwater to marine salinity gradient to study organic matter... | ecosystem: Environmental > Aquatic > Marine >... | reverse complement strand
GGCATTCTGCAAGTCGGCATTCCACAAGTCAGCATTCCGCAAGTTGGCATTCTGCAAGTCAGCATTCTGCAAGTTGGCATTCCGCAAGTCGGCATTCTGCAAGTCAGCATTCTGCAAGTTGGCATTCCGCAAGTCGGCATACCGCAAGTCGGCATTCCACAAGTCAGCATTCCGCAAGTTGGCATTGTTTTTAACACCCCACTTGACAGCCAGACCGAGTTTTATAGAGCTGATTTCAGTTTCATCGCAGTCGATATCTGCGGTAAACTGAACCTCTCCATACCATCTATTTAATACGTCAAATTTCATTACACCCTCCCTGTATAGTAAGGTGATGACATCTCTTTTTCGTGTAGAAGCTCGTCACCAAGTTCGTTCAAATATTCTGAACGTTCGCCGCCAGACCAGTCTTCCATGATTGCTTCGTGGATTTGGTTCATTGTTGCGAAAAGATTATCCGCAAGCTTAAGGTACAGTGTGTGTACATCTGCTTCGCTTAAATCGTACTCAAGGTCATTGTGATAAACTGTGTTGTGTTTGTTGCCTGACATTGCATCGTCAAGGACAATTTCAAATCTGATGCCGTCAATAAAAGCAACAAGGCTTTGTTTATGCACCACGTATGGGATGTGTTTTATAAGATTCATGTTTTGTGTCCGTCTTGTTTGTCTTTGATAACTAATATTCTCATATAGAGAACAACACGTCAATAGCTTTTTTCTCTATTTGAGAACTTTTTTATTGAACGTAGGATTTCTGCGGTCTATAATCGTGTTATTCGGTTCTTGAACAGGTGAAGATGTAAAAAAACGGGCATCCGTTAGGACACCCGCTTCCTGTTATAATGTTTTCAGCACGAACCATATTGCTATGGCTAGTCTGTAATCCAGAATAACGGCTAAAGTTATGCGAAACATGTTGTAACGCTCCTTTAGCTATAGACGCGCCCATAGCCAAAAAGGTTAGGACAACGCGGCTGATGTGCATTGTAACCCACTACACGCAGCATTTGTGGGTAGTAAGAGAGGTAGCTACTCTCTCAAACTAAGCGGTATCCGCCAAACAAAGCGGACGCCTTCACCAACCGAGCCACGAGGTTGACTACAGCCTAGCCATAGTTCCTCTGTTTATGTGGGAATCGGTTGAGCCTTGATTTTACATCTCACCTGTTCGGGAGTCGAATCTCTTCAAGGTATTACTTAACGAAAAAAGGGGAATCGGATATGAATGGGGGATGCAATTACTCAAAAACATATGGAAGATGGCTGACGCAATCGGCCCTATTTTTACTCTCTATACAATCGGTGTATGGATGATGGGTGTTGACGGTTTCGTGGCTGAATTTATCGCTGCTTTGGATAGCGTGACGCTTTCAGAAGAGGATATAAACGTCATTCTCTTCACTATTGGTGGCACTATCCTTTACTATAACGTGGGTAGAGTGCCTGATATAATAAAGTGGTATAGAGAGCGCAGTTTAATAAAGGATACCAAGTATAATATGGGCGCTGAGCAGGTTATGTATTATCTTAGACACTACAGCAATCTATCAAAAGTAACTGACTATAAAGAAGTCGGCGCATACATATGCCATCTACAGAACAAATTTGATGCAAAGAAGATAACGATACAAGGCCATCGATCTGGTGAGATATTTATGGTGCTGCCAAAGCTGTATCGTTTAGAAGCCGGTATATTTAAAGCTGATGGTACAGCCACAAAGAAAAGTATAAGAGCTGTGCAAAAGAAAAACGGCCAAACCTACAATGAAAGAATAATGTTTTCCTATGAAGAGATAACAAAGTACTTTCCGCCTTATAAGACGATTGATGGTCAATCAAAATACAAAATATTAGCCGCCTAAGAAACAACCTATTTCTGCCATAATTTAATACCACATACTAAAGTACGTTGACTCTTAGGGAACAAATGTTCTACTTTTGTTCTCACATTTTTTTAATACATTTTAACAGGGGGGATATTGTAATGCCGGTGGATTACAGAAGGGAATTATTATTTGCACACATAGCAGCAGCCAAGCTATTTAGACTTAAAGGCATGAATGAATCATTAGAAAAAGAGATGGCTATTGTGCGTCTATTGAGGATGCAGCTTAAAACAGCGACAGAACACCAAGTATTAAGCCAGAGCTGACACCAAATACTGCAAACATGGAAATAACAAGCTGAAGAGTTGTGGGGATATGATTAAGTTTTTCATCAATCTTTGCTAATAATACTTTGTTGTCCACGACCTTATCGGTCATGGCTTCAACTTTATCTTCTAGGCTGTTTAGTCGTGCTTCCATACCATTATTATAACCGCCACCACCGCCTTTTACAACTTTTATGAAATCCCTAAGTGTATTGATATCGTCCTTGGATAGCGCCAGCCTTTGGAATCCGCCTTTGGTTTCTTTTGCGTGAATTTCTTGGTTGTTATTGTCTTTTGTTTTCTTATTCATCTTACTCGCAAACTGAATTCCATAGAGATAAAAAATCATCCATTTGACCTTCTATCACTGTCAATTCTGCAAAGCCGGATGATACAAAGCGTTTATATCCTGTATAGCCGCCAAGCATATTTTTCGAGTTCACGTATCCGCAGACCATAGGTATCTTTGAACCCTTAACGTTAGCGATGTTAACGAAAACATTTTCAAACTTTGCGCTATCGGGATCTTTCAGATGCATTTTAACAGCTTTCTTAGCGATATATATGCGGTCGAAATCATCTGCCGCGAATGCGTCTACGGATATAAATATCGAGAAGACAATAGCAATACATATAAAATATCCCATCATTCCTCCTGGTCATCTGTCGATGTTGCTCTTTCAAGTGCTTCGGCAGCTTTATCCTTATGGTTTTTGTATTTCTCAAGCAAAGCCTTTGCCGTAACCATCATCATATACTTTTCGCCATCGTCTGCTTCCGCATAAGCTTCTAAAAGCATTTCCTGCTCCTCATTCATACCTAGAGCAGCTTGATATATTTCTAATGGTTCAATACCGATAAAGTCCGCAATCTGCTGTAACAAAGTGCTGTTCCATCGCTTGTCTTTTTTCTTGTTTATAAGTTCGCTTATATATCCCTTGGATACATTTATTCCATCCGCTAAAGCGGACTGGCTGACACCATGTTTTTTTATGGTTGTCGTGACCCCTATTGTGATTAGATCGTGCGCATCTTCCATAAGTGAATCTATTGCATAAAGCATTTATTAACTCCATTGGTCTAATAGAGAACTTTTCTATTGACAGTTAGTTCTCTATATGAGAATTTTAATTCATGGATATAAATACTTTTAAGCAGGCACAGAAATACACCTTCAAAGACTTGTCAAAAATGACAGGCTTTGCAGCAGGTTACCTCTGTGAAGTAGCGAACGGTAAGAAGCCGGGTTCGCTAGCTCTTGCAAAGGCATTATCCGCCATATCGGACGGACAAATCAGAATTATATAACCCCAACGCTGCGCCAACAGCAACGGGGTTTTATTGCGTGGGGATGCAATGAACACAAGCCATCACAAGCCAGAGCTTTCTAGCCCTCACCACTTAATACTAATTACATAATAAATATACTTATCCACAACTACACTGGATATGTCAAATAAAAAACAGGGAGGTTTCAAAATGGAAAAGAAAATTACGGAGCTACCAACGGAAAATGCGGAGGGGTATCCGGAGTTCAACAACAGCCAATACCAAGAATTAGAGGACATCGCATCAATAACCGGCCATCACGGATGGTTCAAAGATCAACACAAACGCGGGGCAGGAAATGGGAAAAAGAAAAAGTCATGAATACGATATAGAGCCGACAGCAAAACCACGCATGACGCGCTCTGATAAATGGAAAAAGCGTCCAATCGTAATGAATTACCGCGCATTTAAGGATGAGTGCCGCACTAAAGGCGTTCAGCTTCCTGATGGATGTAAGGTTACGTTCTTTATGCCTATCCCGAAATCATGGCCTAAGCGCAAGAAAAAAGAAATGCACTTAACCCCTCACCTGCAAACACCAGATTTAGACAATCTCTTAAAGGGTCTATGGGATGCACTTTACGAGGATGACTCACATATATGGCAATGCGAAGCACAGAAGTTATGGCGCGAAACAGCAGGAATAAAGGTGGAATGGTATGACTGAGTATTTTTTAATTATGGACGAAACAGAGTGTATTTGCACCGTTGAACTACCAGAGATCATGACATCAACACGCAAGCGTGAAGAGCTTAGATCATTATGCAATGAGTACAACACATCAACTAAGGGCATGAAGCTCATCAAGAACCCTGCGAGGGCGGCATGAGAAAAATAGATCAATCTATACCGCAGATAACGGTAAACCCCGGAAAGATAACGGACAGCCCAATTGAAAGCATGTTTTTAAACGAGTGTTTAAGACGCAATAGCTTTGTATTGGTTACGAACGGATTAGAGCCTTGTGGTGAAGGTAACTTTATATTTCCACAGTGCAGCGTAGGACGTTACAGGGCTGATTTTATCATACGATCTATTGGTTATCCCATTAGGGGGCGTGTGTGGCCTCCTAGGCTGTTCAACAACATATGCGTGGAGTGTGATGGGCAAGAATTCCACACATCCGATGAGCAAAAAGAATACGACAGAAATAGAGACGAATATTTTCTGGAAAACGGAATTAAGACTATTCGATTTTCCGGATACGAGATTAACAGCAACGTTTCTTTATGCGTAGACCGACTAGAACATGAAATTCAAATGGGGATGAGAACAAATGATTAGAGTTACAAACTGGTCATCACACCAATCATACAAAGACAGAAGACCGCCATGGATACGGTTTCATAAAACCATGCTTGATAACTATGAGTTTCACATGATGAGCGCAGAAGCGAGGGCTTTATTACCAATGTTATGGCTGCTTGCCAGTGAAGATGAAGATCCTGTATCGGGTCTGATACAAGACAGTTACGAACGCATTACATTTCGATTACGAATGGACTTAAAAACCTTCAAAGACTGCATCGATGAAATAGAACAGGCTGGATTTTTAGAGGTTCTGGAAAGTAAAGGTGACAGCCAATGTAACGAGGTTGTTACTAATCCGTATCCCGTCCGTAACAAAACCGTAACCCCAGAGACAGAGACAGAGACAGAGACAGAGACAGAAAGAGGGTGTGATTTCGATTTGATTATTGATTTATACAATCAGGTTGCACAGCGACACGATTTGCCAATTGCACAGAAGCTTACGAACGCTAGGAAATCAAAAATACGAGCGAGGTTGAAAGATTGTGGCGGCATGGATGGCTGGAAGTCCGCGCTTGAAAAGCTGGAACGGAGTGATTTCTGTTTGGGCAAGAACAACAGCGGATGGCGAGCAGACTTAGATTTTATCTTACAGGAAAGCAGTTTTACCAAACTTATGGAGGGCACGTATGACAACACTAACACCGCTACCAGCAAAACAAACCGAGCTAAAGAGGCCATTATCAAAAGCCGGGGAGACAGCCTTAACGCTTACCCACTGTGAGGAATCGCAAAAAGCGGTTGATGTTATCTTGTTCGATTTGTTTCAAACATTGCGGATATTCGGCAAAGAACCGGAGGCCTTGGAGAGCATGGGGAGAATTTTCAAAATAGCATTAGGGGATTACACGATAGACCAGATTAGGCAGGGCTTTCGATATTACATCAAACATATCGGCGGTATGCCGGAGCCATGCGATATTGCCACGATAATCGACAGGAACGGCAAGCCACCTTTTGAGCGTAGTGTTTATATCAACATCGTTAAAAAGATACCGGAGGAGCGCAGTACCGATGAGTGGAAGTACATAAAAGATTACGAAAATTTCATAATTAAGGGATGAACAAATGGCAAATGTCTTGGAAAAGCTACAGGAGCAAAAAAAGCGACTAGGCAGGGAAATCAAGGAAGCGGAGATATATCTAAACACCTTGAAAACAAACAAACTCAATTTAACGAAAACCATAGATGGAATAAGAGGACAGCATGAACTTACAAAAACAAATTAACGAACTAGCCCTTCGAGTATTGGATGCGGCTATTGATGATGATTGGAAGGAAATTGAGGAATTTGACGGAACAACCTTTTGTATTATTACGAATGGTACCCCAGACGGGACAGAGGTGTATAAATATAAAGGTTACTTACCATCGTGGGCTACCCACTGGAAGCCCCTGCAAAGCAAAGTAAGTGAGATATTGAAGGAGTATAGTGATGATAGATAGTAAAAATTTTATATATAAAAAGATGCAGTTTGTTGAAGTTGGGTTTATTCAATATTTTTGGTATTTAATACATAGAGAAACCAGAAACGGAGTTCATTTCCATGGGCAGCAATATAATGAAAATTATGACTATGGTAAGTATTGCCCTTGGGATGATTTTGAGCATGGAAGAAGCTGTCATAGGTTTTCCGCGCATGGTATTGAGGTTCATTCTATAAAGCCAATGTATAATGGGCAAACAGCAATAGAGGATTGCGATGTGACTGGCGGCGACTGTTACTGTGATGGGTCATCATTAAGCGCATCAAGGTATTTGGGGCATATAAACCCTAACGGATCTGACGATGTAGTAATTTGGAATGTCTTGCACGATTGGTATGACAGCAATTTTGGAGCAACAAAATGACAAATGATTTAACAGGCGCATTGCAGGTGATTGAGGATGCTTTGGAGTGGAATTTAAAAACGCTTGAGATTGACACCCCTGACGGGAACATAACACAGGAAACCAGAGAAGCCCTAGTCCTATGTAAGCAGATACGGGAAGCTGTGCCTGTGACGGAAGTTGATATGGCTGTCTATGGCGGTAAGGATACTCAGGAGGCAAGAAGAATAAAGCATGAAGCAGCAAAACTACTACACACAATTATGGGGGATGCGAACTAGCGATGATGTATGGAGCGACATAGAAAGTGCAGAGATACGAGGTAAGAACGCCCTCATAGACGAACTACTAAAGAGATAACAAAACAGGGAGCAAGGGAATGGACACGAACAGGGCATTAGAAAAAGCAGCAGAAGAAAAATCCAAGGGGTTGGCAAAGGAAAACCCATTAATCGTAAACCACAAGAGCCGGCATAATTATGGCTCGGCACGCAGAAAGTCAGATGTAGACCTTGAAGGCATATTAACACACGAGCAATACGAAGCATCAAAGCTTATCGGCGCAGGACACCGGCTGCAAACCATGGAAACCAGAATACGATGTATGGACTTTTCTACTGTATCAGGCGGCGGTTCGCCAGAGGAATTTGAAGCACACATACTGGATATTATTAACGCATATAACGCATGGAGAGCAGCCATTAAATCTATGCCGCAAGTACTGCCAGCTTGTCAGAATGTCTTTGGTGAGGGTATGAGTTTTGCACAGGCCGCACGTCATTCACACGGCTTGATGAGCGATAAAACAGTAAAGCGGTACTGTATTATAGGCTGCGAGGAGTATATAGAGCTGCACAGGCCAAAGAGACAGGTAGTAAAACCAGAACCAAAGCCAGAGCGAGAATTTATCGTTACCAAGGTTATTGAATTTATTTATGAGGAGAGCGAAAGACGACAGAAGCAGCTAAGATACTAGAAATGATTGAAGGTGTAGACCCTAGTGATACGGATACGATGGATGAGCTTGATAGGAAGGTCGTTTATTTCTTAGGTGGTCGCATTGAGCTTAAACATTACGGCAACAGCTTCAAGGTGCTAGAGGAAACTTTTGGTTCAGGTATTTTTAATCCTGTTCGCAAATACACCCGCAGCCGCGATGCATTAAAGGCTATACGTCCTGATGGTTACATGTTCTATATAGACAATTTTGACCCAGAGCTTACTTGGTTTCAATGTTCAGGATGGTGCAAAGAGATTAAATACGAAACTATTAGCACGCCATCATTACCAACAGAAGAACTCGCAGAACTTCACGCAATAATACAAGCTATAGAGTACGAACGAGAAACAAAAAGTGAATAAAATAGCAACAAACCCTTGCCAAGACTCCGAGAAATTGCTAGAGTATATATAAGGTCGTTAATTGCGTCCTTTCATAGTTTATTGATTTGTGAGACCCATTTGCGTTGCCGCGTATTTGGGTCTTTTTTTTATGCCCTTGCTGTGTACATCGCGATAATCCCCATATCCCCCCTATTACACACAGGGCGCCAAATTAAAGAGGACGCATGACAGAGATACTAGATATTGACGTACAGAAGACCGTGAGAAAGCTACCCATGGATGGCGTACAGGATATGGTAGTAATTCTTGATATGGGTAAAGGCAATAAGGTTAAGACCTTTACAACGTTCGAAGACGATAGAGACACAGCAGCGCTGATAAACGAAGCACTGGATATTTATGACCCTATTATGGATTTGGAGTTAGAGTAATGACTAAGATTAAGAGCTTATCTGTCCATAAAAACACAAAAGAACAAAGACGCAGGAAAGAGCTACGCAGCGAATTAATAGACGCAGCGAAATATTCAGTTAAGGATTCGGGTATATCAGGTTACTGTATAGTCGTATGGGATAAGAACAACAATTACGAGGCATACTGGGAATCAGGACAACTGCCGGGCGATCTGGTCGGCGAGTATGTAAAGAACGCAGTGAATAGAAAAATATCAATGATAGATGCCGAGAGCATCATGTATGACGAATAATGTTTCACATCGTATCTGTTTACGCGCTTTTAATATCGATCGATATAAACGGATACAAAACAAAGCACGATTGCGAAGCAGCAATATATCAACAAATGAAGGTACTTGAAACTCTGCCGGAAGATTTCTGGCCGGAGCAGGTATTTTGTAAACACATACCAGAAACAAGAGGGATTTAATGACGAATTACGTAACATGGACAAAAGACAACCAACCGATTAAAGGGGATGTTCTCCAGTATGTAGGAAATCCAGTAGCTAACCACGCAACACCATCAACAGGTGTCGCAACATCGTCAGCGCCAGAGGGTGCAACTTCGGCAGTGGTATGGGCGGATGTAGCAACAACAGTTCAGGTATCACACATCAAGGGAAAGAATGGCGCGGAAACTAATAACTACACAATGGCAATACCAGCGAATTACGTACTTGCGATATCAAATGTAGTGCCGGGCAAAACAACCATCGAAATGACAGATATTTAATAGCTACGTTACTCGGCTTAAGAGAGCAACAAACCAAGGGGAAACCCGACACATGACAGGAAACGCAGAAATAATCACGCAGAAGCAAAGAAACTTCTGTAACGCCTTTGTAGAAACAGGCAATGCCAGTGAAGCTTATAGACGCGCATACAGCACAGATAACATGAGCGCGGAAAGCATAAAAGTAGAAGCCAGTAGGTTGCTAGATAACCCTAACGTTTCCCTAACCGTAGAAGAGTTAAGAAAACAACACGCAGAACGCCATAACGTAACAGTTGATAGCATCACTAAAGAGCTAGAAGAAGCTCGTATAATGTCCATGACAGAAAAGCAATTATCAACGGCAGTCAGTGCCACAATGGGCAAGGCCAAGTTACATGGGTTACTGATAGATAAGTCAGATAATCAAACAGAAGTCACAGTAAACTTCACTAAGACGGTTAAAAGCGCAAAGAGTGGAGATTAACGTAAATTATGAGTCAGCGGACTGGGCGCAGGCTTTAGACCCTAAATACAGATATATATTCATTAAAGGTGGTCGTTCATCGGGTAAATCCCATGAAACATCATTATATCTTTTGGAGCGGTCAGCAGAAGAAAAAGACCTCAAGATAGTTTGTCTAAGGGAAATCCAGAAAAGTATTGATAAATCATCAAAGAGCTTGATTGATAACAAGATTAAAAAAGACGGGTTTGCTCCGCTTTATGAATCCATCAAGACAGAGATAAGAAAAAAGTCAGATGATGGTCATTTCTACTTTCAAGGTATGAATGATCTAAACGCTGATAGCGTAAAGTCCCTAGAGGATTACAAGATAGCGTGGTTTGAAGAAGCCCAGAACATTACACGCAACACACTCAAGGTATTAAGACCG
>Ga0070750_10002577_pt1 | contig 10049 bp, 14 predicted proteins | sample VirMetDEL_Nov_24_FD_77013 | JGI IMG/M metagenome (GOLD analysis project Ga0070750, IMG submission 77013) | Aqueous microbial communities from the Delaware River and Bay under freshwater to marine salinity gradient to study organic matter... | ecosystem: Environmental > Aquatic > Marine >... | reverse complement strand
ACCATTCTTTAGGAGACATGCCTTCAATTTTATTGACTGCACGTTTCATTCCTCCAAAATCCCAGACCCAGTTTCGATGATCTAAATCACCTTCAAACCATACCCGGAAAGAAACTCCGTAACCGTGTAGGTATTTGCAATGTGTTGTTACTGCCTTCCATTGACGAAAGCAAGTAGAAAATCCGTCGAATAACTTAGTAGATGTGAATTTTGCCATAACTGATTATTTTAATTCTTTAATATAAGAACGAAGTCTATCTTGAGGCAACCATTCAAGGTGTTTTAGTGAATCATCTGACTCACGTAATGTCTCCTGGTAGTTACCTTTCTGGTTCGGAACGTATACTTTTTTACATCCAAATCTTTCAATGAACATATCTGCTACTTCCTTAATAGAGTAATTATGACCGGTCCCTAGTTCCCATTCAAAAATATCTTCCGGAAGTACTCCTAGCCCAATACGAAGAAGCCCCTGTATAATATCGTCAACGTGTGTAAAATCTCTTCTCTGCTCTCCATCTCCGACAATAGTAATAGGTTCTCCGGTATTGACCTGATGTCTCCATTTTCCTATAACCGCCGCAAAAGGATCGTCTACAAGTTCTCCTTCCCCGTATACGTTATAAAATCTAGCAATCTGGGCATCTACTCCGTATACGGTTCTGTACATTTTGCATAGGTCTTCCCCTACTTTTTTTACAGTAGCATAGGGGGAAATTTCTGGGTCATGCCATCTAGAGGAAGAACCTGCGTATACAACTCTAGCATTTCCTATCATTCGAGCAAAGTCTAAAACCTTCTGAGTGCCGGAAGCATTTACCCTGAAGAACTCAGATGGATCGTCGAACGATGGTTGAATACGGCTGAGAGCAGCCAGGTGGAAGATAACATCGTACCTATCGTGTGCCGGATGCCTATGAAAAAATTCTAGATCGAAAATCTCTTCTATATCTCCGTAAAAGTATTTACAAAGTTTGTTTTTGGGAAGAGTGCTTGGATGGCACCTATCATCTAAGCTATGTACTTCGTAACCTGATTTAACCAGGGCATTAACGAGGTGCTTACCTATAAAGCCTTCACCTCCCGTAACTAAGACCTTCAACCTTAATCCTCTAGATAATTTAAAAGTTTGTCGCCGTCTTCTGACTCTACTGCTAAATCGCCGTCGAAATCTGCTCTCCATATTACACACTCATATGTTCCTGGGTAAGCTGTTCTTACGTTTATAGTGTTATTGGCTATGCCTTTTATTTGTACTATATCATACGAACTAATACCGTCATTATCAACATCTCCTTTAACTCCAGGGCAATTTTCTGTGTGAGATATGTTGACAGTAGGAGCATCCATGTACCAATGAAAGTACGCCTGTGCATCAGCTTCGGTTACCGTTCCATCCCCGTCATAATCTGCTCTCCAGAGAGCACATGCATATTCAATTCCCTCTGTGGGAACTCCTTCTACCTTATTTCCTAGAGCTAGATCTAGAATAAGCGAAGCGTTGAATACTCCATGATCTGTAACGAGAGGGGAAGGTTTACCGAGATTGACCCTATCCACTACCGGACAATCTTCCGGGCTCGAAACCTCGTTTTTAGGGTCAACTGAATCACAGGCTGTTAAGCCAAAAATAGAAAGGATCAGCAAAAACTTTTTCATAACAAGTAATTTTATTATAAATAGCATTGCTTCTCCTCTCTACCTTTTATGATCTGTTAGTAATGCATGTATTGATTTGTACGTCATATTAGCTAAAATGGAAAATCCAATCCCTATAACAAAGGGGACTACGGTTAGATCTAGAACAACCAAACCTACCGTAGTATACACCCCTGTGTATAGTAGATCAAACACCATACCGCCTAGAGTCATCATCATACCTTGAACAGGTTTCTGTTTACTGTATACGATGATAGCGGCGTTAATAGGAATGAGAAATACAAGAAGTCCTGTTCCTATAAAAAAGCTGTTTAATTGTTCCATGAAGAAGTATCTCGGTCTGAGTACCAAATTGCCCATCCTGCGATTCCTACTACGAAAAGGATGGGAAGAACGATGATTGCTGCTACTGCCATATTAGTAATTTAATGCGTTTGAAATAATTGGAAATTGCTCTTTAAAAATAGCCTTAACAGCTTGAGCAACTTCTTGGATCTCTTTTTGAGCATGACTATCATCTCTGAGATCGAAGAAGTGAATCCATGAACGGATTGATCCGGTCATATGGATTTTCGTTTTAGTAGCAAGTGGAAGAACAAAACGGGCTGTCTCTCTTGCTACACCCGATTCAATGAGAGCTGAGTATAGTTCTGATGCTGAATCAAAATGCATCTTAACCATATTCTGCATAAACTCATTTGTCTCAGAATCGAATGTAGTAGTAGAAGATTGCCTGTTATCTTCTGCCTGCTTTCTAAATTCGATTGGCTCGAAGATATCTTTCAAAAGATTTACATCTTGATATCTCTGAGAGAATTCCTGGAATGTAAAAGATCGATGCCGGATCAGCTGAATGCCGATAGCTTTAGATGTCTCGATCTCTACGGTCATAAAGGAATGCTCGAAAGGTGACCAATGTCGATGTTTAATAAGATAATTTAGAAGCCCTTCGGGGTTTCCTCTCTTATCTTCTCTCTTCGATGATACTCGAGCAACCTCCACAATATGTTCTTCCGCCTGTGGAGTGGCGGCCATAAGTTTTACGTTCATACCAATTCCTCCCAGATTCCGATTAACTCGCTTACAACTAGAACACCTGCACCGATAACTAAATCAAACGGGAGGAGGACGTACGCGACAATCCTCACTCCCGATTTGATAAAGCTAACAATCTGGTGCCATTTCTGATTCGGCATTTTCTCCAGATTCTTATCCTGCATATCCTGCTAGCACCTCCTCTGCATGAGCTTTGGCTACTTCCCAAGAGACCGGACCAGTTTCGTCTTCGTACTGTACCGGGTCTGGGCGTCCAAGTTTAATAAAAGCTTCGATGCGCTCTACCGAAGATGCCGACTTGTAGTCAGAGTTTCCAGATGGGAACGGCTTATAGGAAGTGTTAGTCAGAGAATATACCGTATCAAAATCTAATCCAAGATTTTCACAGCATGCTAGACCATCTTCTAGAATGGTAAACTTATCTCCATCAAGGTAGGGAGTAGAATACGTTACCTTATCTGAATCCCAGTTTCCGACCAGGAAGGCTTCGTAATCTGCATCTCTAAACTCTTGACGGCAGTCTGGATAGATTGCATGGTCTCCGCTATGGATACCGAGTGCGATCTCAACCGGACAATCCCATTCGTTTGCAATCGAAAGAGCTACGGACTGAATAATAGAAGAGAAGATCTTATTCCGGTTCGGTACAACCGTTGCCTTCATATTGTCTTCGGCGTAATGCCCTTCAGGTACATCTTCTCCGCCAGAGACTAGATTGGAATTTAGAAGATAAGATAGACCATCCAGCTTGATGACCTGGTGGTTGATCGGGTAGAATATTCTCTTACCGGGATTCTGCTCTAATGCATGTCCATTCAGGTACCGTACAAGTTCGGAAGCTCGGTTTAGTTCAACTCTATGCTTCTGTCCATAATCGAAGGATAAGGCTGTTACGTCATATCCTGCGTTAAGAAGATGTAAGAGTAGGGTGGAGGAGTCCATCCCTCCGCTAAGACTTAGTACTGCTTTTTTTGGAAATGTATCGGCTCTCATTTGTTTAACCGTTGATGAGTCAGTATTGTGATATTGCATAGACTCCTAATGCATATGAAAATATACGAACATTACTGCAAAGATTCAACTGCATCTATAAGATCGGATTTTTTCATGGGTCCGATTACTGTTGCGTATGTTTCCATATTTTCTTTGAGAAATACTGTGGTAGGAATGCTTTTGATTCCATATTTCTCAGATAGACCTTCAGTATCTTCATCTAAATCGATAGTTTCAAAAACTACTCCGGTATCAGACATTTGCTTTTGAACTTCGTCAAACACTGGTTTATAAATTCTGCATGGTCCACACCATGAGGCTGTAAATCTAAGTACTTTCATATTATAATTTGTTTTCTTTTCTCATCTGCTCTCTAATTCTAGTAGCAGAAATTTCTTTTATGTCTTCTGGTGGAACGTGTTCTATAATCTCATACCCTACTCCTCTGCCGTAGTTGATAGATTCGATATCAGGTACTATAGAAATATGTATTCTACCTTTTTCTCTCTCAATAAGATCTTGTAGTTCTTTAGAAAGATTAATTAGGACCTCCTGAGGAGTCCAAGGTTGGTTTTCGGAGGGTTCAACATCCCGGATGGCTATCCAAACGTTTTTACCTTCGTTTAGTCTCTGGTTGATTAACCACCTATGGCCTTCATGCCAAGGTTGCCATCGTCCAATGAAGAGAGAGTACTGTTTTTTCATTTTAATTTTTCTAATAGTTCTGAATAGCTTTCATCTACTGTACGATTGGTAGTATCAATATCGATAAAATTCTCCTGCGGAGAAATATAAGCAATCGACTTGAAATGATCTCTTTCTCTTATCTCGCTAGTGTGTACGTATATTTCGATAAGTTGATCTCCCATGATCTTCTTAAAATCTTCTCTTTGGTCAATATAGGGTGCAACTAAAGAAACGATTACGTCATGGTCTAGAAAGTTTAAATACTGGGCGATTCTCTGTGCTGTTTCTACGTTCTTAACTCTACCGTTTATACTGTAATCGGTATTAGTAAAGAGGGATCGCATACTATCTCCATCTATGTGAAATGCATGGTATAGGTCTTCTGCTAACTTATTTGCCAAAGTAGTCTTCCCAGCACCGGGTTGCCCTGTGAACCAGTAAATCATTCTCTTATTCCGATGAATGTGTAAGTAGCTCCGACTCCCAAGAGAGGTGCAAAGCCATTTAAGGTGTAACCATATCCTCCAAACAGGCCAAAACCAAGTCTGGGCTTTTTAGCACGATGTGCGTTCTTAATATTATAAGGCGGTCCTTGAACATCTGTAATCCTAACGTTTGGGTACATAGAGAAGACGCTGATGTCAAGTCTATGTTCATCTATGTTGATATCTGTAGCAATGTTTAGGTTCACACTTGCTTCGGAAAACTCAAAATCAAAGTCTTTCGGAACATCTAGATCGTAATCCCACCTAAACTTCGTAATCCCTCTCACTCGAAGTGCACCTTGACGATCTGTATCTACAAGCGTAAATGGAATTTCATGAAGCTTATCAGCATCTGCTCCGGCAACCGTTACCCGGACTGTATCCCGTACAATTACGGTATCTCGTTTGATTACTACTCTAGGTGGAGGATAAACTACTCTTGGTGTAAGTAGCTGAAGTTCTCTGTACTTTAAATCTGCTACTACAAGTGAATCTTCTAGCTCTACGACATAATCTTCAAAAAGCCTTTCGATCTCTTTAGCTTCGTCAAGTTGAGCGTTCAAGTCGGTGATTTCTGTATTTCGATCTTGAATAGTAGTATAGGCGTAGAACGGTACAACTGCTAATGCAATACCTAGAATAAACGCTACAAATTTTCTCATAACCTTAGAATATCAGTTTATCTGCTCCAGTAAAACTTTCGTCTACTGTTTTCTTGATCAAGTTAAGAAGAATTGAGTTTGCAAAATCTTCTTCGCTTTCAACCATGGAATAGAAGTTAGACCTTACAGATTTAGTAATCAAGGACCGCTGGTTTAAATTTTGTCTAAAATCATTTTTATGATCTACAAAAGTTATTTCCATGGTCAGAGCTACGTCTTCGTTTCTTGCTTTAAATATAGCAAAAGAAAAGCCGGTATCAAACCGTTCATATGAAATAAATTTTGGATATACATGAACGTCGGCCTCTGATGGGTCGCTAACCAGCCTAACATTGGGAATATCCTGAACGTATTCTTCTAGAAGTATCTGGGTAGTTCTCGATACTAGAGCATTGCTGAAGATAGCTTCATCGCTTTCGTTAGTTGCAGGATGAACAAAGATAGATATGATAGAAAGAAAGATAATAAGCATTAGAACAAGTATTTAGCTCCTAAGAAGACACCCGGAGACGTAAATTCTCTACTATCTGTGCGGTAGTTTATACTAGTAGCAAGATTCAATCCAAAAGTTGGAGAAAGTTTCCAGGTGAGAGCTAGGTTTGGGTTAATTTTTAAATGATCTTCAAACCAGTAACTTAATTTAAAAACCTTCACGTAATAAATATAAGAGAACAGAAACGTAGATGATATGCTGAAGTATGGGTTTGAATATAGGGTGTTAGAAACTCCTAGAATAAGAGAAGTATCTTGAAAGCTGTAATTATTTAATATTCCAAATGTTATAGAATTAAATAAGAAAAAACTATACCTATCTGCTCTATAATATATTCCGTTAAATAAATTACCTAGAAAATCTCCTTCAATATACAATCCACCAAAACTCTCAACTCTATTCAGCTTATCATTTATAGGTTTCATTCGGTAATATCCGAAAGCAGACTTATTATTATTTCCAAAGCTAGTTAAAGCTCCGTACTTTAACCCAGTCTTGAGATTTTGAGTGGAGTATCCAGATCCTGCTCTAAACTCTGATGGAGCAAAGTATGCAAGATCTGAGCTAACTACCAGAAGAGGGGCTCCAAGTTCAACCTCTCCGGATTCGGCAACTCTTTTCGATGAAGAAGCAACTAGGTCTTGTATTTCTGCGCATGGGTAGTATTCGTTCCATAACCTATTAATTCGGTCCATCCAGCGAGTGTATAGGCCATTTTGCATTTCTAATCTAGTGAAAGTTTCAGTTTCACCAAAAAAGAAAACAGTAAAGGTGTCGTTTTGCTGCGACACCTCTACCTGAACAGAACGTACCTGTTCGCTACAAATTTCTTTGTATGTGTACTTAAAAAAAGTTTGGCCTTTTGCCGGACTACTCCATAGCGCCAGAAATATAACTGTTATAAAAAGCCGCATTCATTTTACAACCAGCCTCTTCTCTGTGCTCTCCTGATGAGGTTAACTGTAGCGGTCTCTAGAGATTTCTGGGTAGCCATGCCTACTGTAGATTGATCAAACTCCATATCCGGGTTGGTTAAGAAGCCTGTACCTTTCTGAGTAGCTTTGCCTAGACCGGAAGCAATAATGTATTCTCCATTTTCTACGCTAACGAGTCTGATCTGAAAGCCAACGTTTGTAGTGTTAGTTACTTCAGAGCTTAGTCTTTCTACTGATTCGTTTGTAGATGTGGAGAACTCATAAAGCTCAGCATATACGAAGAACTTTGGAAGTACTAGGGCACCTGTATTGAGTTCGGTACCTTCTGCTCCGATGCCTGCATCAGAGAGATCCCATTGATCGAGCATCTTGTTTAAGATCTCATCTTTTTCTTCTGTATATCTGAAGAATCCTGTCTCTTCAAAGTTTTCCAGAATACGGTTTGTAAGTCCAAGACCAACTCTCTTTTCAGCAAGAGCAGGGTACTGATCTACGATCTCTTTTGTTACAGAAATGTTCATCACCTGGATGGGTGTTCTTTCTCCTGTATTGTAGTCTAGATCATAGATCGACTGCTGTTTTTCGTAGTCGGCCTGAAAGTCTTCAACCTGCACGGTAGAAGCACATCCTGTTAGTAGAAACGGAAATAGAATAAATAAAAGTTTTTTCATAGTTTAATTGTTTTTTCTACGTGCAAGTAATCTGTCTTTTGCAGAAGGAGGTGGAGCTGGTTCTTCAACTACCTCTTCCTTCTTTTCCTCTTTAGCAGGAACTTCAACTACTCTCTCACGAATAATCTGAGGAGGTGGAGCTGTTTGCGTCTGAGTATTGTTATTTTCAATTACGATTGTGGGCATGACGGGCTGCTGAACTACCTGTTCTGTCTGTACAGGCTCTGCTCCGCCGCCAATAAGATTCTCAAACTGCGTAACGACTACGCCGCCGGCTGCCGTTAGAACAGTTGCAAGAACCCCAATTATGGTCTTTTTGAGGTCACCGCCTCCGTTTTCTTCTTCGCTCATGGTCTTATTTGATTAAGTGAATTGGTTGTGTGCTAACTGTTGAACCGGCCTGCAATCTAACAAAGTAGGTTCCGCTTACGAGATCGTTTGCATCTAACCTCATTCTGTAGATATTTCCGGCCATAACAATGCTATCGTAGAGTGTTTTGACTTCTCTACCCGTTATATCGTAAACCTTTACTGTAGTGTACTCGGTTAAACCTGCCTCAATCTCTATTGTTGTAGATGGATTGAACGGGTTCGGGTAAGCACTAGCAATTCTAATCGTGGCTGGAAGAGTTTCGTTTTCCTCTGTATTGACGCCGGAAGCGTTATTATCGGCTACAAATAAACCTCCGTTGGCTTCCACTAGTACATCGTTTCCGTTTATATCTCCGGCTGTGTTTTTATAGCCGAACTCAAGAACGGTAGATTCGTCGTGACTGGCCTGTACCTGAAAGTAAAGCTTAATGAGTACAAGATCGTCGTTAGTATTAACTGGAAAGCTTCCACCGCTTCCATCCATACCGCCATAATCTAAGAATCCTTCACCTGGGTTGAAGTACAACATCCAAGAGTTAGAAAGCACAGGAGAATCGGCCGATAAAAAGGTAAGAACATCTTTATCGTATTCGAGTCTTAACCCGAAAGAGTTGATATCCTGCTGTCTAGTATTAAAGTATACTGGAATTTCAACGACTGCGCCGGGAGCTGCTTCGGTATCGTTTACAAATACGGCGATAGCATCCCCAGCACCGCTCATTCCGCTAACACTACCTCCTTTTCCTGCCGGTAGAACAGAACCGCCAAGAGACGTCTGATTTACATCTCCTAAAATCACCGTGTAGAAGTCTTCTTCCATATCATCCTGGCCGTTATAATCAGCAAGAACGTAGGTCCAGTTAGTACCTTGAGGTTCAAATCCTAAAGGACCTTCACCCAGAATTGTTGTGGTCGTAGAATCTGCACCAAGTACGTATTTAACATCTTCTGGCTTCACAATCATTACATCTCTGTAACCACCCTGTCCGAGAGTAGACCAGTTTGTAAACCTGTTTGCATGATATGCATAGTTTGTGTATGCATCCGCAATCGTAGAGGTGTGGGAGTGGTTAACATCTGATGCAAGTAGCTGCGTGGATGTGAAAGCTGTACGGCCGTTTGCAAAAAGAAGCTGCTTGTATGCGTCTGTTGTTGATAGAGCGTTGTCTGAGTCTATATCTTCTGTTTTGAACAGGAAAGAGAATTCTGTAGTACCTTCTTCAAAATATCCATAGTAGTACTCGTAATATACCATCTCGTAGTATCCGAACTCATCAGTTTTGGTTGGATTTCCTCCTAAGACGGTAGTCACATATGAATTTCCTTTTGCTAGCTGATATTCTAAGTCCGCAATGCCTTTCTCTGTAGCAATATCTTTAACATATCCGAAGTATTTTCTATGGGGAATATTAACTGCACCGCCATATGAAGTAGCTCCAATGGCTATATCGGTACCTTGAGCATTGGATCCCATCGGTGAATAAGTTCCAAAAGAAAAAGCTACCAGATTACTTTCGTTACTATATAAGAGCTGATCGTGTACGTTTTCAAATCGCAATCGAACTATAGAAGTATCCGGTAGGGTTACTGTTGTAGAACTACCCAAGTATACGACACTTACAAGAACCTCATCATTTACAGTATCGTCATTGAAAGAGATTGCATAGTCTGAGCCGAGAAGATTTTCAACTTCATATACTTTTGTAAAAGCATTTCCGTCGTAGTTGAGCTTGAACTGGGCAGAGGTAACGTATCCGGAGTATGCCGAACCGTCAAAATATACCTCTACCTTCGTCGTATCATTAAACGGGGAGGTATCGTATTCGTTTGTTAGAACGACCCATGGCTTACTCTGGCCGTTTCCTGTAGTTTGAGCGTATGCTCCAAGTGGTCCTAGGGTAAGCAGTAGGACAAGGAATAAAAATTTTTTCACGTTTGCTAATAGTCTATTAGGAATAACAGGCTATAACTTTTTAGCAAACCATTATGTAAAACTCTCAGTATATAAATAGAGTATATATTCCGACTAATTAGTT
>Ga0070750_10002567_pt1 | contig 10071 bp, 4 predicted proteins | sample VirMetDEL_Nov_24_FD_77013 | JGI IMG/M metagenome (GOLD analysis project Ga0070750, IMG submission 77013) | Aqueous microbial communities from the Delaware River and Bay under freshwater to marine salinity gradient to study organic matter... | ecosystem: Environmental > Aquatic > Marine > Coastal... | reverse complement strand
GTGTGTGACGAGGGCGCAAAGGTTGTCGGCACGCCCGTCAGAGACCCGTAGGCTCCGTCAAACGCGGAGGATGCGTCCTGCTTGGCGTTCAGCTCAGTCTGGAGGTTGGTGATCTCAGAGATAGCGTGTGTGTGAGACGAAGGTGCAAAGGTTGTCGGAACGCCCGTCAGAGACCCATAGGCTCCGTCAAACGCAGAGGATGCGTCCTGCTTAGCGTTTAGCTCAGTCTGGAGGTTCGTTACCTCAGAGATCGCATGGGTGTGTGACGAGGGCGTAAAGGTTGCCGGAACGCCCGTAAGAGACCCGTAGGCTCCATCAAAGGCTGTGCTTGTCGTAACGCCCGTCACGTGCCCGTAGGTGTCGAAGGTCAACCCATCAACGTAAGTGTCGGTTGTGGCTGTGATGTCCGTTTGGGTCGAGGTGTCTGCGTGTTCAATCGTCCCTGAAGACGTCACAGGACCCCCGGTGAGACCACCACCAGTAGCGACCGAGGTCACCGTACCTGAGCCGGTACCGTCCTGACCACGAGGGATTGTGAAGTCAAAGACGGCTGCCGCCGTGGTGCCTGAGTTGGTTACCGACGCAGAGGTCCCTGAGGCCCCTGTAGTAACCGTACCGACAGAGATGGTTGCAGCAGCCCCGTCAGACCCATCGGCCCCAGCAGCCCCTGTAGGACCGGCAGGACCCTGAGGACCTGTAGCCCCCTGAGGACCTGTAGCTCCGTCGTTACCATCGGCTCCGTCGTTACCAGCAGGACCTTGAGGGCCTTGAGGGCCTTGAGGACCCGTAGCGCCTTGAGGACCTGTAGCCCCCTGAGGACCCGTGGCCCCAGTCGGACCCGCGTCACCTTGAGGACCGGTAGGCCCAGCAGGGCCGGTGGCCCCAGCAGGACCTGTGGCCCCAGCGGGCCCCTGAGGGCCTTGAGGACCGGCAGGGCCTTGGGATGCTTGGTCTCGTGCTTCTTCGGATACGTCCCGGTTGGTCTTGAGTGCAAACTCGAGATCGCTGGGTTTCATGACGGTGCCAGCAGGGAAGCTGAAGAGATCATCAGCAATGGAAGTCGAGCGTTTGATTTCAACCGTCTCGCCGATAGCCGGGGCAGGGGACAGCGTCACGGTAGACGTGGAGTAGTCCAGCGAGACCGTGAAGTTGCTGGTGACGTCAGCGCCGGTAGAGGCGGTGGTTACTGTGGTTACGACGTAGGCCTCTGAGAGGCTTGAGAATGCGTAGGTGAAGGCCGTCGTGTTCCCGTCACCGTTGTAGCTAACTACCGTCGTAGCCATTCGTACCTATTCCTTTTTAAGGTTGGGGGGAGGAGGCTACCTGAGCCTCTCTCCTGTAAACACAAAGGCCTCCGCCTCTGCCCGTTGGTTTGTCGTGAAGCCGCCAAAGACTGCACCAGAACGGCGCTCTTCAACGGTATCTTCGATGCGCTTGTACGTAGCAGCGTCGTTGGCTTTAAGGTCAGCCATGAAGCGGTTGTAGGCCTCCTTGCGGTAAGCCGTAACGACCTGCCGGAGGACCGCCTCTGGCCGGACCAAGGCGTCCGCGCCGACGTTGTCCTGAGTAAACGGGTCTTCGCCCGCCTCTGCGGCAACCACTAAGGCACGGTGAGCCTCGTTGGTGTCGGAGGAGACGTCCTCGAACTCACGGACCAGCGCTTCATCCAAGGTGTACTCGGTTCCGCCGGGGGTGTTCTCCCACTTCAGGGTGATCAGGCTCTCTGCGATGGCGTCAGCCACGGACTGCCCGCTGTCGAGGTAGATCAATGAGAGGTCTACTTCGGTCCCGGGGACCATGATCTTATCGGACGCAAGGTCCACGCCGTACTGTAGCTTGAGCTCCTCGAGGTACCGCTTGGAGCCGTAAGCCTCGGCTTGGTTGGACAGCGGGGAGATACCGCGACCCAAGTTAGGCAGGAGGTGACCCGTCGGGGACCGCCGCTTGTTGCCTACGTTCCATTCGCCGATAGCGGCAAGGTTGTAGAAGTTCTCGCGGAGCGCCTCGCCCGTGTTGTTCCACAGGTCCAGCTTTGCGCTACCCCGCATGTTTTCCTCGTCGTTCACCGTTTTGATGGACTTCAGGAAGGGGTTGGCCGGGGCGTAGGCGGAGCCTTTTGACAGCGCCCACTTACCAAGCTGCTCACCGAAGTTACCGGTCTGGTCGAACAGCTTGAGGTTGGACTGGAGACCACGAACTACTGACTGCTGGCCGAAGACGGCGTTTGAGGTGATGCTCAGCACATGCGCTGCATCTAAAGCCATGTTACGCTCGTCAGTAGAGCGTGCCGGGTCAGAAACGTAGTCTAGCAGAGACGTCGTCAGGGCGAATGCCGCATAGGGGGTCAGCATTTCGGAGACGTTAAAGTTCATCTCCTTGCCGTCCACCTCGACCGTGATCCCTTGGTCGGTCTCACCAAACCGAGAGGACACCCCCTTGATGCGGAACGCACCGGGGTCGCCCACAAAGATGGCTTCGTCTTCATCCTCGGCCTGTTGGTTGAGGACCCATACGGCCACAGCGGTACCCATAGCCGCCGCAGGTCCTACCAAGTAGTGCGCCCGCATGGCGGACGTCACCCGGCTGTCCGTCTCCACCGCCAACGCAGGCCCCAGCGCCCCACGGTTTCCCGGGGTGCCAAAACCCATCTTTGCACGGGTGGTGCGAGACAGAAGAGAGAAGCCCGGTATGCCCATGAATAGAGCCTCGCGACCGGTACGCAGCCCCATGCCTAAGAATGGAAACAGCGTCTTCACCGTCTTGGCGATGTTGTTTTGCTTGTTGACGAGGTTCTCAGCGCCCCTGACAACGCCTTGCTCTTTATTTCGGAAGCCACCCTCCGCAGCCAGCGTGATGTAGGCCCGGTCGTAGCTTCTTCCGTCGATGGTTGCTAGCTCACCGTCCGCACGTTTAGACATCAGCATCAAGCTCATCTGTTCATCCGTGAGGTAGCCCTGTTTCTTCCGCAGGTCCTGCCATCGTTTGCCGTAGAGGCCCGTCAGGGCATCTAGCTCGACGTTGTGGTGGTAGAAGACCTGAGTGCTAAACTCGGAGATGCCAGCGATGATCCGGTAGGACGCAGACCCGAGGACCCGCATACCAGCCCGGAGGCCCAGCGAAGGGATGACCCCGGCGATCTTGTTAGTGTCCGACCAGATTTCCTTGAGGGACTTCGCCGCCTGCATCTCGCGGGAGGCCATGCCAAGGGCGTCTGCGGAGTTCGACAGGTTTGCTTGAGAGGTACGCCATACCTTAGCGAACCCGGCGGCCCCACGCCGGAACTGTTTGCCAGCCTCAAAGAACCGAGCACCCTTCCGGGCAATCCGTCCAGCTTCCTTCCAGTTACCGCGACGGGCTTGATCCATGGCCCTGTAGAAGCCGCCGACCGCGCCAAGGTAGGCAAGGCGGAGTGGTTCCACGACCATGTTCAGGGACCAGACGTTGACGGACAGGAGCATGTTGCCCTGCCCGTAGAGGAGGGCGTCGTCGAAGAGGTTGTTGCCGTCGTCGTACTTGGCAGCGCCGAACTTCTTCTGGCTGCCCAGCTCGAGAGCCTCTAGGCGTCGTCCCAGCTCTGCCGGGGTGATCTCCCCGCGTTTTGCCTGTGCCTCCAAGATCTTCTTGATGGCGTCCTTGCCCTTGTCCGTGCGGATCTCTCGCGCTGCCCTCAGGAGCTGTGCGCCCTCTCGGACGGCAGACTTCTGCTTGGCGGTTACGGCGGCCATGTCGGCCCGAAGCTCGTTGATGATCTCAGCGACTACCGCTGGGCGGTTCGCTTCAGGGACGTCGTAGATCCAGCTCTCACCCACTTCTTCCATCATGCTGCGCATAGTGGCGTCGTCGGTCTCGCCGAGGAGGTAGGCCTTCAGCGTGTCGAGCTTCTTCTCGCCGCCCTTTAGGTACGCGACCCGGAGGTTGAAGTCTGCGATGGCGTCGCCGGTGTCGAGCTTGACCAGCATCTCGCTGGGCAGGTTCTCGCCGAACTCTTCCTTGAGCTTCTTCTGAGTTGCCACCGCGAGGCGCTGGGCGTCCTTGAAGGTCGTCCGGCTGCGGTTGAAGCTGTCTACCATGGACTTCTTCACGGAGGCCGTAGCGTCCCCGATGTCGTCCATGCCGATGGTCTTGATGAACCCTTCGGTGTACGTTAGGGCGTCCAGCGTCTCCGCCTTGATGTCGCCCACGATCCCCTCACCAGCCGCAATCCGGGCCTGAGCGGCAGTTGCGGACGTGTCAGCCTCCGAAAAGGCGGCTCTCACGCGCGTAGAAATCTGGTTGTTGAAGGATGGTACGACTTCAGGAGCGACAGAGCCGCTTTCTGGGGCCGTTTCTGGCGTTTTCGGCTTGGTAGCCTCCACTACGTTGCGTGGGGACTGGTAGCCGAGGTCCACTTGGTCGATGCTCTCGGCGAACTCGCCCAGTGCGTCAGCCTTAGCCTTGATCACTGCGGAGCGCTGCTCGTCGGCGATCTCGGCGGCCTTGGCCATGTTGCCGTTGGCTGCTGCCTTCACGCCCGCGATCAGCCCCTCGCCGAGGGTACCGAACAGTACGCTCTCGCCCAGCAGCTTGGTGCGGTTCATGAGGGGGCTGTCCTCGGTGGCGCTCATCCAGAGTGGGGCGGTGTTGCCCGTCATCTCGATCACGGCTTGGACTGCCAGAGCCTCGTCCTCTTCGTAGATGATCTGGTCGATCACAGCGGGCTTGGCAATGGCGATGCCGACTGCCTTAGCGCCGGTTGTACCGAGGCCGCCGCCGGTTGCTACGGACAGGGCCGCGAACTCGGTGACGCCAGCGACCAGACCACCGGAAACGCTGTCGAGCTTCTCCATCGCTGCCTCAGCGGCGGCGTCGAGTTCCTCAGACGTGGTCATCGGGGCTTCGTAGTCGGGGCGGAAGGTGTCGCGGAACTCGGAGAGATCACTCTCGGAGATCACTGCGCGTACCTTCGTGGGGTTCCCGTCCGCGTCTACGTCCATCGACATACCACTTCCGGGACCACCGAAGATACCTACCTTGCCCTTGGATCGTTCTCTTAGCCACTCGATCTCTTCGTTGCTGGGGGCATCAAAAGAGTAGCTCTTGCCTCTACGCCCTTCCGGGGTGAATAGGTTGCGAAATCCAGTCGCCGCTTGGCGGATCAAGTTGTCTCCCGAGGAGGAGGCCTCCATAACGCCAGCGCCGATGCCCTCGACAAGGTCGTTGCCTTGAGTGGGGGCCAGAGAGCGGATGTCGTTGGCAACAGCTCCTACAGCGCCGATAAGGGCGTTTCCTTCGTCGTCATCTTCGTCCTCGGGCAGCTCAATAGTAGCTGCTCCAGCCGGAAGGAGGGCGTCAGCATCGGCGGAGGTTGTGAAGAGGGTCGTAGCTCTTTCGAGCTGAGCTAGGCCGATAGATCCAAACTTATCGCGGAGAGCTAGTCGGTGCGCCTCATACTTGGGATCATTTGGTGTCAGACCCCCGAAGTAGTGGAGGTGTGCCATCTCGTTGTCGGTAAGTTCGGGATACTGCTCCTTCATTGCCGAGGCAAAGGGAGTGTATTCGCCACTCTCGTCTAACACAGACGCGAGCACGTTAGTGTCCACCATTCGGGAGTTCCTTATTTAGTCAGCGAACGCGGAGGGGTCGAGGGTTCCGCTGCTTGCTTTCATCTCTACAAACCTTTGGCCGTCTGAAGTGGCCGCAAGAGCTGGTCCGATGATTGGGTCGCGGAGAGCGCCCTCCCACCACTTTCGGACCTCAACGTCCCCTAAGTTGGAGACCTCTTCGCCTGCACCCGTCTGGTTCCACACCTCGGTGAAGGCTTGCTGGAAGGTGGAGACGTAGTTTGCGTACACGCCTTGGTAGCCGCCTAATTGCTGAACGTAGTCCTCATGTCGAACGCCCACAGCGTTTCCTCGCATACGCTGGCTGGCTAAAGCCGAGGCCTGCTGCATGATGGAACCGCCGAACTCGACGTCCCTGTCGTTGTATAAAGAGGATCCTTGAGGGGTTGCTGACATGACGCTCTTCCCTGCCGACAGGGTGAGGGCTCGAGCTGAGACGTAGCCGTCGTGGCTATCGATCTTCACTTCGTCGTCACCCCAGTTCAGCATCTGCGTTGCTGCCCATGTGCTATCGTCGCCGGTAGCCTCTGAATATGAGATCAGGGCGTCGAAAGCCTCATCTTGGGAGGTAGCTTTCGCCATACTCTGTACCAGCATAAGACGGGCTTGGGCCAGTTCAGGCCCCTTCGCCTTTTCTGCCGGTGGCTCGAGGAACAGCTTCTCCGCACGATCACCTAGGGCAATCATTTGTTCAGCCAGTGCGGGGTTACTCTCGGCGTAGGACAGGGCGCTGCGGCGGAGGCCCTCGACCATCTGGGCACCAGCCGCTGGATCGTTTTGACCGATTGAGTACGCCTGTAGAAGTTGCCGACCATAGCCGTTCTTGAAGGCCTTTAGTTCTCGAGCCTCTACGGCATTGGCGAGCGCGTCCGCTTTCGCGGTGGCAGCATCACGAGCGTCAAGAAGGGCCTGACGATCCGAGACCCCTAAGGTCTTCATGAAGTCAGCGTCATCGGTCAGCGCATTGAGGATAGATGGGTCACCAGTCAGCCTTGAGGCTGTCTCTGCGATGCTCACCTTCCACGCGCCATCACCCTCACCGCCCATTGCACGGTACAGTTCAGAGTTCATCTCAACGATACCCATGAATGCGTCGGGGTTTCCACCAGATGCCTTCAGTGCGCCAATAGCTGCATCGACAGTATCTGTCGCCAGCATCTCGATGCGGGCTTCCTTGTTACCTTGGATAATCTCAGATCGCTTAGATCCCGCCCATTGGGACAGTATCGGCATCATCTGCGACTGCACCACTGGGTCGTACCCCTCGAGCATAGTCTCGAAGTTGCCGAGCATGAAGGCATCGGCCTTGTCCAGCCCTGCGTCTACGTCAGCCTTGAAGGCGTCCATGTCCATGTTGGTCTCGAGGCTTTGTAGACGGCGTAGGATGTTCGCCTCAGCATGGGCCTCCTGCCACGCCGCCTTTACTTCAGGGCGGTGATCTGAGAAGGCGTCTTTACTCTCGCCCCTGAGGGCCGCCATCCCACCTTCAGCCGAAGCCTTTTGGATGTCTCGAGTTAGCTGTCGCTGTTCTGTGATATCTGCGGCCTGTAACTGAGCCGTCTGGTAGTTATCGACGCCCTTTTGCGCCGCACCTAGACCTTGGTTGATCTGCGCAAACGCCGAGCGGAGGGCCTTAGAATTAGTGTTATCTCGACCCGGGCGCATGTAAGAGGCACGACTGGAAATCTGACCCTGTGCAGAGACGGGGCTGTTGATGGTCTTAGCTTCTCGAGCCATTAGCTGTCCTCTGCTTGGTCAATAGCGGCGAGACCTGCGCGGTTTGCCACCGCCGCAGACGCCTCGAGGCCGAATTTGATGAATGGTGCCGCCTGAGTGATTGCGGCGGTAGCTTCGTCTATTTCTCCGGGTCGGATGACCGAGTTGATTTGGTTGTCCCGAGCGACCTGAAGGTTGATCAAGTCCTGCTGGTAGGCGTCCGCAGCGTTTTTGCGGGCCGTCTGGTAGCGTCGGGCACCTTTGGAGGTCTTGGAAGACAGCTCCGAGAAGGTTTCGCGGACGGAGGCACCGGCTAGGTTAGAGGCCCCAGCAGACGCTACAACTTGTCCTTCTGTTAGCCGACCAGCCATTTCAAAGTCGAAAGCTTGCTGCCGAGTGGACAGGTCGTTCTGTAGAAACTTCAGAGCGGCGCTGTTAACCGAAGCGTCGAAAACAGCCTCAGCCGCAGCCTTGTTGCGTTGGTAGTATAGTTCGCGCTCAGCATCCTCGGCCTTCTTGATGGCCTCAGACATTGCGTTTGATGCGATACCGCCAACAGCGCTCTGCGCGAGATCCACAGCCAGACCGGCACCTTGGGACTGAAGGAAGCTACCGATACCGGCACCTCCAGCGCCACCAGAGGCAGCGCCTCCAGCCGCACCTGCTCCACCGCCACCGGTTGCTGCGCCGCCTGAGGCAGCTCCAGCAGCTCCGCCTCCAACGAGACCGAAAGTAGTCCCCCCGGTCAGGCCGATTGCGTTAGCTGAGAATGCAGTACCGCCTGCCGCAATCGTGCCGATGTCCACCCATGCATTGTCTTCGTAGCTGCCCGTGATCTTCGCCTCGGACCAGTCATACAATTTGTTGGCCCCAGACCACCCAGCAGCAGCCCCAAGAGGGTTGAAGCCGGTGCCGATGAAGCCTGCGACACCCCCGGCGACGTTAGTGCCGAGGTTGCCGATGTTGTTCCAAAAGCCCCTGCGGTTATCCCAGAGGCTGTTATCTTTCAGTGAGAAGTCGAATAGGCTCATCCGTCTGCTTTCTCCTCTGGTTATCTATCGTGGCATGTTGGGGTTCTGATGGAACAGAACCGCAGCGGGAACACCCCCGGACGACACATCCCAATCCGCCTCGATCACGACACGAACACCCTTAGGCACCCCGTGGCCGGAGCCGCCGGGGTAGGTTGAGTTTGACGTGAGCTGAATGGTTTGGTTGGCCGCGTCGAGACCGAGCGTGTAGTAGCCGTCGTAGTTGACGGTGTAGTTGCCCGTGTTGATCACGACGTTGTCGTCGGTGGGGGTGAAGGTCACGGTATCTCCCGCACTTAGCGGACCACCATACTTCTCCAAGTACATCCACTTCTGAGAGTAGTTCTCCGAGAACGCGGTGATTGAGTAGTTGATGGTGGCACCGATGGCGCTGGTTACAGTTACAGCGCTTCGGCTGATGGTGGTTGTGTTGGTGATGCCGGTGGTGCCGAGGAGCTGAGACAGGAACTCCCCGTTGTGGTCTGGGTGGTTACCCCAGTAGATCTGTGTTCCACTGCCCATCGTAGTGTTCGAGTTCCCTGTAGGCTCCGTGTAAACGAAGGCGCTGGGCCATGCCTGCCCGTTTTGGATTAGGTAAGGGCTTCGAATATCGACACTGGATAGCTGATCGAACGTAGCGTTTGGATAGGCTGATGGGGCGTTGAACGAGAACTCGCTTGGGTCGTTAACGATATCGTTATCAGACGCAATGTGGGTGTCCGATGTTGTGTAGGTGGTAGTTGTTCCACCGAGGCGACCGCCCGCCATACTTAAAGCCTCCGAGCTCGTGGTTGGTGATCACCGAACCAGTCGATATGGAGGATGTTTGAGCGGAAAGGCGTGGAGTTCTTTATCGTGATCGTCGCGTTATCGTTACGCAGCATGATGGGCACCTTGTGGTAGCCGCTGTCGTAGCCTGCTGCGCCGCTAATCACGTCCACGAAACCAGCGCGAGGACCTGCTTGGTAGGACCGTGTGGAGCGCCCGCGAGAAGCAACATCCACGTCAAACGTAACACTATCTGCGTAGGCGACGTTGATGTGCTGGAGCTGGAGACGGCCATCGGTCATCACCTGATCTCCGGTGCCATCCTTCTTAGGAACCCGCCGGTAGATCGTGCTCAAGGTCACAGACATGTCATAGACCACACCAACAACGATGTTTGCTATGTTGGCCGTAACGTCACCTGAGACGTAAAGGTTGCCTCCAGACGTGATGCGATCATACGGTATCGTGTAACCGCTGCTAAGATCCCAGACTTCAACCGTAAGCAGGTTGGCATCATACGGGATGTTGAGCAGGGTTTCGTCCTGTGCGCTGTAGTAGCTGCCCGTAGGCGTAACCGCGTAGTCGAGAAGAAGCTGATCTTCGACCTCGTTCTGGTCGCGGATGTCGATGCGCAGTAGTTCACGCTCAGACCCGAGTGCCGCCACAATGAACAGGTGGTCATCGAACATGGCCATACCTTCAACCGTGCCGTCGCCAAGCTCCCACTTAGACCACGCACTCTGGACCTTCGTCTCACCGGCCATCTCGTACTTGTAGATGTAGAGGCAGTTGGATGCCCCTGTGGTGTAGATCGCAGAGAACTTATGGTCCCTCGAGGCCGCTATCGATCTAGCGCCCGCTGGGATGTACTGAGGCACCGCCACAGTCAGGTCGTTAGCGAGGATCCGGCCATCAGCCAGCCGCAAGTAGAACTCACGCACTTGGGTGTAGGTCCC
>Ga0070750_10002555_pt1 | contig 10087 bp, 7 predicted proteins | sample VirMetDEL_Nov_24_FD_77013 | JGI IMG/M metagenome (GOLD analysis project Ga0070750, IMG submission 77013) | Aqueous microbial communities from the Delaware River and Bay under freshwater to marine salinity gradient to study organic matter... | ecosystem: Environmental > Aquatic > Marine > Coastal... | reverse complement strand
GCACTCGGCCTTCCGAAGCCCTGCGTTCTGACGAGCGCTGATACCGACGACCACATCTTCACGGACAGTGCTGCCCAGCCGCGCCTGCCCGCAGCAGTGGGGACGCCCCTGTCGTCCAAGACCGCCTTCGGCGGCTCGACCTTCGCCAGCCGGGAGGGCATCTACCAGTTCCGCTTCACCTACGCGGACCCTGTCACGGGCGAGGAGTCCCTTCCGTCAGATCCGATCAGCATTGATACGAGCGCCTTCACGGCCACTCAGAAGGGGCTCTCCTTCGGTATCTGGTTCCCCGGCTACCTCATGCCGGAGTGCTACGCCACCCAGATCAACGTCTACCGGACCGTCGTGACCGGCGGCGATGGGACCTTCTACTACGACCGCTCGATCATCCCAAGGCCCGAGCAGTATGGCGATTACGACGACGACACTCGCAGCATCAAGTATGGGCTGTCGCCGGCAGGGCGCTTCAACGGCACCAACGACAACGATAAGCACAACTTCCTTGTCGAATACACGGCCGAGTATCAGGAAGACAACGACCTGATCGAAAACTCTGAGGGACGATTCCTGCCGGCCCTTTCGCAGATGCCGATGGGCTGCAAGACGATCCGCACCATCCGTGGATGGACGATGTTCGGCGGCGCGCAGGGCGACACCGGGCGCCAGAAGGAGTTGTTCACCGGCACTCTGAGCCGCCCCGCCAACACTGGCGCGACCGGCGAGAACGTCATCGTGTCGCGAGCTTTCGACCCCGTCCTCTCGATTCAGAACGAAAGGCTCGACACAGAGGATGAAGGGCTCGGTTGTGCCGGCCCGTTCCTGCCCCCGGCCTACGCCGGCCAGGATCTCGTAAACCTGCCCGATGGAACGACTTCCATCTTCGACTGGCCCATCGACCGAGCCACCTTCGATCGCCAGATCAACTACGTCAGCAACGCTGGAGGGGCCTGCCTGGAACTGACCACCCGGTCGGCGTCGCCGGTCTCTGTCCGGCACCGGGTCGCATACAAGATCAGGGGCGCGGGCGCCCTAGACACTCTGAACTCTAGCGCTGAGGCCGGCGTAGGCATCTTGCTCCCAAGAGGCCGGATCCAAATCTCTGAGCAGGCCAGGCCAGACACGGTCCCCGCCACCAACACCACCATCATCTCCGACGAGGACGACGGAGACGTTGAGGGCATCGCTCGCTACAACGGCCAAGCTGTTGTGGCTACCCGGTCCGACGCCTACCTCATCGGGTGGTCTCGCAGCCCCATCGGCATCGCGCCCGAGACGGCCACCGACCAGTTCGGCTGCGTCGCTGCCAACTCGATGGTCGAGTTCGACGGAGGCGCTGCCTGGATCTCTGACCGTGGCCCTGTCGGCATTACCGGCGGCGGCTTCCGCTGGATTGGTCAGCCCCTTGAGAGCTACTTCTACGGGCGCACCGCTCGCTACAAGTATGACTCTGAGGGTATGATGCGTCATGCGTGGGCGTGTCATGACGCCGAACGCGGCCTCATCTACTTCGGACTCTACGCGGACCGACAGCAGCGTGATGGCACGTCCACCTCAATCACCTTCCGAGGCACCGAATACACCTGGGACACCGCACCTGACGAGGCAAAGTCGCGATTCCCTTGCGACGAGATCCTTGTATACAGCTACCGCCAGGATGCATGGAGTGTCTGGGTTCCTCCCTTCCCCATCCAGTGGATGGAGGTCTGTGAGGATGGTGATGGAGACAGCCGTGTGTTCTTCATGGATCAGCAGGGTCGCCTGTTCGCCATGGACGACACCTACGCTGAGTGGAACTCTGAGCCCGTCCCGCTGAATGTCACGGCGGCTGCGACCGATAGCGCCACCGTCAGCTTCGGGACCACCTTCGCCCTGGCCCCAGTTGGAAGCGACCGAAGCAACCTGAACAACGGGACTTACATCGTCCCGGGCATGTGGGTCAACATCGAGAGCGCCAACATCAACGCGTCTGAAGGCTTCCCGAACACGACCCAGCGACAGACCGCCAAGGTGGTGAGCTACACTCCTGGGGCAACTGGCACGATCACGTTCGATCGGCAGGTCACGGTTGCTGTAGACGACCTCATCTACGTCGGCGTCCGCCACATGACGGTGAAGACGAACTACGTCAACCTGCGGGGCGGGGCTCAGAACACCTCGGTCAGCGAGGTTGGCGTCCGCTACAGCCAGCGGTCCTCAGACTTTGTCATCAAGCCGTTGGGCCAGACCACCTTTATGGCCGCCAACGTCAGAGTGGCTCAGAGGCCGACCGTCACGGACTCGGACACGATCAACACCTCTGCCTGGCAGACAATCCCCTACACCTCTCCTGACGGTGAGTCGGCCCCCTTCTCGTCCTTGCCTAACGGCAACTCTGTGGGGGTCGTCGGGCTCGGGAACAACACCGGACAGGTCAACGACCCGATGGAGATGTCCTTCGTCACCGGACGAGCCACGGGCACCAACTTCCAGGTCCAGCTAGAAGCGTTCGGAGCCCTGCAACTGCGGCTGTCCGATCTCTACGTGGGCGCGCAATGACGCCCCTGGATCTATACCCGGACCCCCAAGACCGGCGAGTCTGGGAGAACTTCCGCAGGATCGCAGACTGGACTCGTGAGAACGCCGCGAGCCTAAGTGCTGAGGGCGTAACCTTTTATCCCCCTCCGAGATCTGAAGATCACTGGCTCAACTTCCGCCGCCTGCTAGACTGGAGTGCTCGCTATCTCCCGGGTCTCCAGCTGGAGGCTGATGCGGACACCTGGATCAATCTCAGAAAAGTGACCGCGTGGGCAAACGGATAACGAAGACCCGTCTAGTATGGAGAAACTTCTTTCTAGTGAGCACGCGATCCCGCTCATGCTGCTTGCAGCGCTGGCCGCTCTCGTCACCGTAATCAGGATCCTCTACAAGGAAAAGAAGGCTTGTGAGGTCCACAGGCTGGAGATCACGAAGGACGTTGGCGACCTAAAGGGCGACCTCAAGGAGGTTTCCGCCAAGCTGGAGGGCGAAGAATCCAAGCGGAACGAGAGCCTTCGGCACGTCGAGGAGATCCACCGCAGCGTTATTAGGATCGTGTCGGGAGCTGTCAGAGATGGAGAAGGGCCTAGATGACCATGCAAGATCGAATCCTCAGCGAGTCCGCGTTCGACATCGTCAACGCGATTCAGATTGGGATGACCCTCACCTTCATCCTTATGTGCGTCCACCTCATCACGGTGTGGCGCGTAGCCTTCTCCAACGCCGTCTCCGCCGGCCTGAAGAGGGGCCTGGTTACCTGGACTGGTGAGCAGTGGCTCATCACGGGCATCGTTATCGGCTTCGCTGGAGCAGCTGTTGACAACCTCTACTGGATGTTCGCTTGGCTCCTAATCGCCGCTGAATCCCCCTATTCAGACACGGCGTTGAGGTTTGGCCCCACCGCAAACATCTTCGCTAGGCAGCTAGCCGGCGGACTTGCTGTATACTGCCACCTCAGAGCGGCTATCCTGATGACCTCAGAAAAGACTGCTCTGAACAGGCTTATCATCGGATACCTCATCCTTGGTGGTCTGACCTGCATTCTTGCCCTCCTGGTGTCCTTCGCATGAAAAACCACCTAAGCCTTCTCCTCTGCCTGCCGGTGCTCGCCGCTCCGGCCTGCCATACTCTGACGACTGAGCAGAAGTCGGCGGCCATTGAGGAGCTTGACAACATGCTCGAACGCGGCGAGATCACGGAATCCCAGCACGAGGCTGCGGTTGAGGCCGTCGAGTCGGACGGCGCCAGCATCGACTGGGAGGCCATCGGCTACGCTGGACTGAGCTTCGTTCTGATGTGGCTCGGCATCCCGATCTCGGTCCGCAAGGGGCGGCAGGCGGTCGCCAACTACAGGCGACGCCGTCAGATCATCAGGGAGTCCAACTAGCCATGGGCGACCCCAAGTTTGGCCGGGAGCACGAATACCTCTCCTCCCCCATCTCTCAGAACTGGTGGGAGATGGACTGGAACCGTTCCCGGTTCGATCCGACAGCCGAGCTTACGGCGTCGGGAGTCTACGACCCGAACAAGCGGACCGTCACGCAGCACGCAGACCTTGGCTACTTCATTGGCCAGAGCCCGTTCGAGATGGCGGGACAGCATTGGCAGAGGTCCAACGATGTCCAGAAGGCGAGGATCGAGGGTAAGTCGATCACGGCGCAAGCTTTACAGCGCGCTCAGAATCAAGGTCAGAACCGTGATCCGCAGATGGCGCTGGCACAGGCCCTGATGCCGTTTGGCGGAGGGCTGATGGGTGGCAACGCGTTCTCCGCCATGGGCAGCTACGGATTCACCGGATTTGGCAGCCGCATGTTCGGCACAAACCCAATGTTCGGCGGGGCTTACCGCCAGTCGCAGTGGATGCAGGGCGGCGGCATGCAGGGCGGCGGCATGATGGACGGGGCTAACGCATCGCCCTTCCCGAACTCCAACTGGTAGCAGGCCACAGACATGGGCAACTTCTTCGAAGAAGCAGGCGAGTTTCTCGGGCTCTCGACTCCCGACGGCCCCCCTCAGACTGGCAGGGACGGCCACCAGGGATCTCCGTGGGGGTCGGAAGTTAGCTGGAACCAGGGCCTTCCCGACAGGGCGCCTAGCCGCAACAACCCTTACCGCTACGCTTGGCAGTATGAGGCTGACCGCCAGACGGAACTGTATCGACGAAGCCTGTTCCGCGACGCGCGTGGCTCGATGCGTCAGGGAATCGGCGTTATGGAGTCTTACCGCCCTGGCGGTAGTGCTGCTCTTGCCGGTGGCATGTATCACGGCATGGCGAACCTCTATGCCGGTCAAGCCTCGCAGCTCCAGTCGCCGGATGTGATGATGAACATCCGCGATAAGGCCCAGGTGGAGGCCAATCGCGAGTCTCAGAGGGCTGCCGGCATGGGCAGGCTCATCGGCTTGGCCGGGACCATAGCCGGCTTCGCCGTGGGCGGGCCTGCCGGTGCTGCCGTGGGCTCTCAGTTGGGCCAAGCTGTCGGTGGCAGTCAGGCTCCGTCCAACGCCGGCATCGACCCCGGCCTCTACCGTGGCCAGTCTGGGACGGGTAGCGTCGCATCTACTGGTGGCGCCATGCCTCAGCCTCCGAGCGCTGGCGCTAGCGGCGGTGGCCTGAGTGGCCCAGCCGTCCCGACTGCCGGCGCTGCTGGTGGCGTGGCTGGTGGTGCTGCTGGTGGCGGGGCTGCTGGCATGGCTGGTGGCGGCGGGGCAAGGATCGGCGGTCCTCAGCCCGGTCCGCCGGGTGGTGGCGGGTTTGGAGGCGCTCCCGCCCCAGGCGGGGTGGCTGGCGCTCCTCCGGGCGCTCCGGTTGGTGGCAACCTCTTCCCGCAAGGTGGTGTCGGAGTCGATGGCAACTTCTCGCCAACCAGTTCGGCGGCCAGTGCAGCACGGTCGGCCAACCCGGTGGTGGAAACCGCTGTCCAGCAGAAGTGGGCCCAGAGCGCCATCCGCAAGACGAGCGCGGCTCTGATGGTTACGTCAGCTCGCCAACGTTTGGAGGACGCTCAGAGGGCCTTCGCTAACGGGCCGCTGTCGCCGCTCAACTACATCGGACCGGACTACTAGCCATGAGCAACCGCTCCCTTCAGTCTCAGGCTCTTGAGAACCAGATCTACGCCAGGCGTGATCGCGCCCTAGCACAACAGGCCGAGATGGGCCTGAGGATGCCGGACGTGATCCATGGCAATATACGCGCGCAGCAGGGCCACAACATGGCCATGCAGCAGGCCGAGATCAACCAGACCGTTCAGCTGGAGGATCTGGAGATCAAGAAGGCCCTGGCTAACGAGCAACTGATGACGGGCGAGCTTGCCCGACAGCAGGCGTTCGAGGAGCTTCAGTGGGCTAAGGAGATCCACTCGGTCGATATGATCGCTCTCCAGAAGCGTGGCCTCGAAGCCGATGTCGCGATGAAGGAGTTTCAGACTCAAGAGGCCATCTCCGCATCCGGCTCTCGAAGCCTGCCGGCCCACCTTCTGAACAACCCGATGATCTTCCGCTGGATGATGGCCAATGGCCTGAACATCGGAACGGTGGACTCTCGCGGCCAAGTCCAGCTGGAGGAGATGACCGATCCTGATGAGATCGCCGAGGCCAAGCGAGTGGTCGGGATGATGGACGATCAGATGATGCGTAGAGGCATGGGCGTAGGGCGTCAGCCTGACACCCCGGCCGAGGCTCTGAGCCGCATGGTCAACACCCAGCGAACGCCCCAGCACTACGTCAACGACCTTCGTCGCGCACTGACCGCGATGGAAAAGGCTCGGCCGAAGCCGGATTTCATGTCCGGCGAGAGCGCAGAGTCTCCTCAGTTCCAGGCCCGCGTGCAGGAATGGGAGACCCAGGTCAAGGATCTCAAGCAGCGCCTTACCCAGGCCCAGCAGCAGGCGGACGCCATCGCCAACATGGCCGAGCAGGCTTCCGGCCTTTCCGGTGTCCTGCCCAACAACGGCCAGCAGACCGACTTCAGCCAGGACCCGCGCCTGAAGCCCTTGCTCGACAAGCTCGGCGAGCTTGACGTTAAGATTCAGAACACGGACCGATAATGACCGGCCAGCCTCCAGAACAAGTCCCGCAGCCGCAGCAGCCGCAGGTGCAGGGTCCCAAGCCGCCGTCGCTGAAGACCATTTTCGAGCAGAACCTGCTTCGCGACATCGAGTCGGATGGCCCTAACGCCGACCCGATCAAGAGCGCCGAGTTCGTCGTTCAGAAGCTGGTCGCCCACGTAAAGGAGGGTGACCCAGCTGTTTGGGACTACATGAAGGGCCGGTCCGAGGAGGTGCCCGACATCATCGGTCGCGGCATCAACGTGAACTGGCGCGGCCTGAACGAGGAGCTGGCCGACAGCACGAGCGGCGGGCGCGGCGCGCTGGAGGGCTTGAGCAAGGCGGGCACCAGCTGGGCGCAGGCGATGGCTGATGGCCTGACGTTTCTGGGCAATGTCGCGACCCTGGGGAAGGTTGGCCTGGAAGCGCCGGACATGGAGAACGTGCTGAAGTCGTCGGCCGCGTGGGCGTTCGGCGATCAGCGCTATGACGGCCTGTCGTTCAGCGAAGTGCAGGACGTAATCCGCCAGGAGGACAAGGCTTACGACGCTCAGAAGGGCTGGGGCGCACACGGCTTTGAAGCAGCCGGCGAAGCCGTGGGCTTTGTGGCTGGCCTGTTCGGCACTGGTGGCGCGGCCCAGGCCGGCAACCTGTGGAAGGGCGCCAACCTCCTCGACAAGATGAACGTCGCCACCCGGGCCATGGTGAACTTGGGTGGCAAGGCCGGCGGACGGCTTGGCGCCTTCGGCCACCTCGCCGGCAGGCTTGGCGGGATGGGCGGCTCGATTGGCGCCTACAGCTTCATGTCCACCCCAACCCCTGAAGGCGAAAGCTTTTGGGAGAGCATGGACGACCGTATGTGGGGTGCGGCTCAGGGCTTTGCGATGGGCGCGGTCTTCGAGGTCGGCGGCATCCTGGCCGAGAAGATGTTTGGCGCCATCATGTCCGGCGCTCTGAAGTCTGAGAAGGGCGAGGCCGCCCTCAAGGCGTTCGACGATTGGCTCGCCGCCGGCAAGGCAACCGAGCGCAGCCGCAGCCAGCAGGTCCGCGAGTTCTGGCTGGGCGAAGGCCAGCAGGTGATGAAGGAGGCCATGGACGGTGTCGGCCCCATTCTGAAGGAAGAGGTTGCTGCGCACGCTGCACGCCTCGGCATCGACACCGTCTTCTTCGGCGCGGCCTTCGACCCAGACCTCCGTAACGCCTTGATGGAAGGGGACATGGAGAAGTTCTGGGGTCGCCTTGCTGGTGACGCCGGAGCCATGATGGTCATGGGTGATCGCTGGTCGTTCATCCGTCAGAGCCAGCGCCGTCAGGATCCCATCCCGGCTGGTGAAGAGAACCTGCCACAGTTCAAATACGTAAACGCTGACGCCCTCCGAGGTGGCTGGGTGCCGCGCGCCAGCGGCACCAGCATCACGTATCCGGGCACGGACTACGTCGCATCGGTCTCGGATGACGGGACCACCGTCACTCTGAACGACGCCCTCCAGGCTGCGATCCCCAACGCACCGAAGGAGATGCCGATCAAGCAGTGGAAGGAAGTCTCTGCCGGCGTGTCGGTTGCGGCTGCGCTGCGCGGTATGTCGGACCTGGAGGGGCGCATCATCACCAACCAGTCCGAGACCCGGACGGTGGACGCGGACGGCAACGTCACTGGCTTCTACAAGATCGCGCCCGGCGGCAAGGTCCTGTTCAAGGAGAAGATGGGTGATGAGTGGGCCGAGCCTGAGCAGTGGACCCCTCGCGAGCCCGACAAGAACATCCCGCCTGAGCAGGTGGCTGCGGCTGACCGGATTACCGCCTCCTACCTGGACAACCCGGACATCCCGCTCGCGCAACGCATTGCGATTCCTGAGCTTGTGAAGCTCCTGATGACTCGCGATCTGACTCAGAACGAGGCGGCGATGGATACGATGGCCCGTGTGCCGGAGATCCTTCAGGCCGCCATGAACGGAAATCTGGATGCGGCCTACGAGATCGCCCGCGTTCTGCCGATCGATGACCCGGACTACGCACAGGCCCCGCAGGCAGCCCAGGAAAATGTTGAGGAGGCCGCTCCTACTGAGGCCGCCCCCGACACACCTCAAGAATCAACGCCTCAAGAAGAAATCCGGCCGGAAATCCGGGCGGAAGAGATCATGGATGAGGCGCTGGCCGAGGATGCGCCCGACGAACTCATCAACGATCAGCTGCGCGAGGACGAGGACCGGCCCACCAAGGTCAAGGCGTCGAAGGACGGCAAGCGTGAATATGTCGGCTCGAAGGTCGGCTTCGACGGCCAGGCCTACGACTACTTCTCCGACGGCAGCGTCGAGCGCCGCACGCAGGAGGAGGTGGATGATGTGATCGTCAATGCTCCTCAGGGCAGCGAGCGCCGGAAGGGTGTCGTCGAAGCTCTGAAGCAGGACGTGGAACGCCAGGCTGCGCTGCGTGAGTCTGAAGCGCCTAAGGCGGCGGAGGAGGCCACCAAGCCCGCAGAGCCCGTCATGGACGAGCCTGAGCGTCCTGGCAGCTACGTCGCTCAGACGGGGGTCCTCCCTCGCATGCGCCGCTACGCACAAAGCCTGAAGAAGGTGGGTGAGAAGGTGCGTGAGAAGCTGGGCGTCGAGAAGCGCGCGTGGGACGCGGCTTACTCGGGCAAGGCCCGTGGCTCTGACATGAACAGGATTGCCCAGGAACTGGGCGATCTGGGCCGTTCGTTTGCGGCTCTCCAGCAGGCCATGTCTGGTCGCCGCATCACGTTCGACGACTACCCCAACCTGGGCAAGGAACTTGAGCGAATGGTCGAGCGGATCGACCGGCTCTGGGAAGAACCCGAGTTCGCGGACATCGAGAGGCCGCCTCAGTATGACGTTGCTCGTAGCATTCTTAACGCTCTACGCGATGGTGAGTCTGCTCGCAAAGCTTCCGATGCCGACAAGGTCAAGGAGGCGCTCGATGACTACGACTCGCTGGACTTCAGTCGCAAGCTGACCGGCGAACAAAAGAAGGCCCTGCAAGCGCTTCTGGAGATCGTAGACCGCCCCCTCGACCAGGAACTAACGAGCGAGCAGAAGTCGGTTTACGACAAGCTCATGCGCCTCGCTCCAGGCGATGCGACCAGGCTCATTCTTGCGCTGGAGCGTGCTCGTAAGAACATGGGCATGGGGGACGACGCCTCTGATGTTTCAGAGAAGCTGACGGGCCGCAAGATTGACCCCGCCGAGGCTAAGGCGAGGGTTGTCAGGGCTGCCGCCGAGCACTTCAAGATGACTCCAGAGCAGTTGGAGGCGCGCTGGCGCGAGATGCGCGAGCTTGCTGACAAGCCCGCCGTAGATCAGCCTCCGAAAACTCCGGCTCGAAAGGAGATCGAGAGCCGCAGCGAGCCTCTTCCCAAGGGCACGCCTGAGCAGGAGTGGCGGGACATCGAACGCAGCGAGCAACTTCGCGAGCGCGAGGAGATGATGCGCCTCATCCTGGCGAGGCGCCGGGCCTCGGCCGAGAAGAAGGCTGAGTGGGACGCTGGCGCGGCAGCCGAGGAGGTCAAGATC
>Ga0070750_10002554_pt1 | contig 10090 bp, 10 predicted proteins | sample VirMetDEL_Nov_24_FD_77013 | JGI IMG/M metagenome (GOLD analysis project Ga0070750, IMG submission 77013) | Aqueous microbial communities from the Delaware River and Bay under freshwater to marine salinity gradient to study organic matter... | ecosystem: Environmental > Aquatic > Marine >... | reverse complement strand
GATTTTTAGGGGAACTAAAAGAGTAAACACCTAGAAATTTTTTAGATTTTTAGGGGAACTAAAAGAGTAAACACCTAGAAATTTTTTAGATTTTTAGGGAAACTGAAAGAGACCCACCAAGAAATTTTTTAGATTTTTAGGGAAACTAAAAGAGTAAACAGTAGCATTAGAATCTAAATTTGCAACAACAGTAAAACTAAAATAGGGCTTAGCCTCTAACAGGATACTAAAATAGATTAACAGGAGAATACAAGATGACTAAAGACAACTTATTAAAACTAGCAGAGTCTCAAGGACTTAAGCTTAACAAGAAACTAAAGGTAACTGATATTCAAAAGGCTATCAGAGAGCATTTAGCGGAGTTAAACGCGAAAGCTACAACAGAAGCTCCAGCAAAAGAGACTGTTAAGGAAACTTTTAAGGAAGCTAGAGAAGAGATCTCTAAGGTGGAAGGAACTTTTAGAGGATTTCACCCTATTACTGGAGAGCCAGTATAAAAACTAGATCTCGCGAAGCTGAGGCTAAACAGAGGAAACTCCAGTTTCTTAGGTTTCAGGCTCAGCTAGAAGCAGAAATCCATAGCTACTGGAAGCCTCATTACGGGCAAGTTCCAGTAGCTCAGGGATTATTCCGTAGATGGAAGAGGTACGTATTTCTACAATGTGGGCGAAAGTTCGGTAAAACTGACTTTGCTATTTATTGTATGTATATGTACGCTATTCTATTTCCTAACTCTCAGATTTATTATATTGCAGATACAATGAAACACGCTGGGGAGCTAGTATGGCACAATAAGCGTCTACAAGGTTTCTTCAAATCAAGTAAAAGATTACGTGGAGAGAGCGATGAGGAGTTTAAAGCTAGGCGAGAAATTGGGCTAGCTTTACATGACAAATATGTACTAAAAGAAAATAACTCAGAAATGCGTCTATACTTCCATAACGGGAGTTTTATTAAAGTAGATGGTGCTGAAAATTACGCAAATGCCGATGGTATTGAGCCAGATTTCATGGTTTATGATGAATTTAAGTCACATGATCCTAGATTTAATGAGGCAATGGAGCCTAACCTTAGGGTAAAGCGAGCGCCACTTTTAATTGTTGGTACTCCACCAGAAGAGATGGAGACATACTATGAGAAGATTGCGAATTCCTTTAAGAGGCTAAGTTACGCTGAACACTATAAGCGACCTAGTTATATGAACTCACATATTTACCCTGGAGGAGAGCAGGACCCTGAATTCCAAGAGGAATGTGAGAAGTACTTATCTAGGGGTGATCAGGACGTAATGGAAAGAGAGCTCTACGCTGAGATTGTAGTTTCAGGAGCTAAAGCCCTATTCCCTGTATTGGAGATGCCACAATATGACTATGAAAAAGAAAAATATGTGGGTTACTCGCGACACGTACGTCCACACCAAGAACTCATGGGGCGGATACAGAGAGCACCTAAAGACTGGGAGTTTTTCGATACATACGATCCAGGATCTTCGGTGTGTTTCGCTGGGCTATTCGGAGTGCTTAACAAATATACAAAAGAAGTCCTCATATTGGACGAAATCTATGAGAAAGATACGAGAGAAACTTCAACAGGTAAAATCTATCCTAGGGCGGAAGTAGCTATGAATGAGATCTATCCAGTAGAAGATTACTGGTATGGGACTTATGACCACGCGGCTACTTGGTTTAGGAATGAAGTGCAGGACAGGTATGGTAGAAACCTTATGCCTTGTGTGAAAGACCTGAAGAATAAGGAAGAAAAGCTTGGTTTAATCAAGGATATGCTGATTGACGGGAAGATCGTCTTCTCTGAACGTTGTAGATGGATGCTTTGGGAGATGATGCACTATCGTAAGGATGATAAAGGTAATATTCCTAAGGAAAATGACCACTTAATAGATGCTCTTAGATATAAGCTAAATGCTATGCACTACGATCCGAGTTGGTTAGAGAAGCCTAAGCAGGTGGAAGGGGCTAGAAGTATTGGCTTGACTTTTGAGGGCGCGATGCAGGATCATAGAACAGAAGATCCGTATGGATTGAGCGATTATCGACAAAAATATGCTCAAATTAATGTTAGAGAGACCTATGAGGAGTAATGGATGCAAGTATTGAATATTTTTGCTATGGTTTTTGGATTATGTGGACTAACAGCAGGAGGAATTGCTATTCTATTAGCAACCCGTTGTTGGGCGAAAGTTGAAGGCCTTATGAATAGTACTCACCAGGTGCAGTACATTCCGATTGACGAGCAAGGTAAAGTCGGGAAGGACCTAGATAAGAGTATGGAACAGGCTTTAAGCCACGAATACAACGGCGAACGCGATTTCATGTAGGATTTAGATGAGAGAAGAAGAAAATGATTCTTTGGATGAGAAGGTTCTAGCTGCTTCTGTTTTACTTGGGCTTAAAAGCCCTGATATAGGACTGAGTGGAGAAGGAGGGAAGTCTAAAAAACTCCAGGATCTTCCAATTTCTCAAATAGAGAGTGCAAAGAAGACTATTGGAGCTTCCGACTATTCACCAAAAGCTCCTGTTGAGTATATTGGAGATAGGAAAAACGCTCCTGCTGGATATGCCCGAAAGCCAGGTATAGATTGGAAAAGTTCCAACCCAGAAAAAACTATGCCTGATACTATGTTAAATTCTAGAAGTAAAGAAGGCAGGAAGCAGATCAGACGTTTAAAATCTAATCCTATCTCGAGGCTTAATCATAATACGGGGAAGTTCGAAGTAGATGACATAGCTACTCAAAGAATGAAAAACCAATATAAAGACTCTTATATACGGGCGGAAGCTGAACTAGATAGGCGAGGCTTTGAAAAAGTGCCTAAGAAGAGATTCAAAGAAGGTAATCGTCCCCATCACTACAAAAAGGGCATGAAAACTCTAAAAGCTCTCGGACCGATAGGGGCTTTAATCGGACTAGCAGCTTCTAGTGATGTAGAGGCTTCAGATTTTATACCTATATTGGACACAGCGGAAACAATGGGGCAAGATAAAGCTATAGAAGATCCAACTTCTGTAGAGTATCAAGCTGAACAAAACAGAAGAAGACTAGCGAAAGCTATAGAAGCCAGAAGGAAATAATATGGGATATGAGTCATTTGATGATTTTAATTCGACTAGTGGTCAGTCAGCGGTAAGAGACCAGAAACCTTTTGCACTTAGAGATGATAAGTCAGAGGAAGGTACTCTTGAGTGGCTAAATGAGAACTATGATTACCTAGTAAAGGAAAGTTTATCTCGTTTTGAAGACTACAGAAGATGGGGCTACTACTATAAGGGAGTTCATTGGAGAAAAACCGTTGTTAGGACGGAAGATGGAACTCAAGATACTACTAATAAGAAGCCCAAAATGGTTGATAACTTCTTTATGGAGTTTATTGACGATAAAGTATCTCAGATGGCGCGTTTTGGTACAGAATTTACGACTATTCCTTGGAATAACGAGATTGAAGACCAGAATACAGCCAAAGCTTGTGATAAATTACTAAAAGCTAGAGCAGATGAGCTGGATTTCGACGGACTTAACCGAGAATTAGATAAAATCAAGTACAAATACGGAACGACTTTTATGATGGTTAAGTGGGACAAGGAATGTGGGCCAGAACTTCCTCAATATAAGAAGTTAAGAAAGATCTACAAGAATAAAATCCCTAAAAAGGTCCTTAATCAGCTTGGATTAGACGGAGATCCTAAAATCGGTGACGTTAAATGTTACCCTCAGACTCCAGGAAGAATCCTAGCAGATCCTACTTATGAAACTTGGGACAATGTTAAGGATATTTACGAGATTGAGTGGACTAACCTACACGAAGCTAAGCATGATTACCCGAATAAAGACATTCAGGAAGATGTAGACACAGAACAGCTTAATTACAACCTGACAACAGAAGATGTAACTAAGCCGACTGATATGATTACGATCAGACACTACTATCACCCACCAACTAAGTACCTTCCAGAGGGCGCATACATTAAATTCTGTAGAAGCGCGATCCTGGAGTGGTCTGAATACCCTTACGATCATGGAAAGATGCCATTTGTAGTAGATAGAGATATTGTAATCGAGAAAGAGATCTGGGGTAGACCTAGATGTTCTCAGATTGAGCAATTCCAGAGACATTACAACAATATTTCATCATCTCAAGCCAGAGATCTAGGTGTAGGATCGGCTCCAAAGTACTTAGTTCCTCAAGGTGCTGTAGATTTCCGTACAATTAACAACGAATTTACAGTAGTTGAGTACAAAGGCCCTATCGCTCCTCAGCTAATGCCAGGAAATCCTGTTTCTAGAGATGGGATCGTGATCCAGGATAGAATGGAGAACAGAATGGGTAAACTGATGAAGGTTTATGATATTTCTAGAGGTGAGCCACCTAAAGGAATTACTGCCAACTCCGCTCTAAGATTTATGGATGAGCAAGAGTCTCAGACCCTAGAAGATGACCAAAGAAAGAGAAAAAGAAGAGTTCTAGATACTTATAAGCTTATGATTGGACTTATGGCCCAATATTATAAAGCAGGGGATGGAAGAACTCTTAGAACTCTAGGTAAAAACAATGCTTATATGATTCAATCTATGAAGAAAGCAGACTTTACTAAGATTTATGATGTACAATTTCAAAATACTTCATCTCTGCCAGACACTAAGACAGGTAAGATCGCAGCAATTATAGACTTAAATACGGCGACACAGACTGATCCAGTATTCAGGAGAGAAGATGTAGTTAATATGCTCGACTTAGGGACAGACGAAACTTTCACGGAAGAAGCGACTTATTCTCTAGACTGCGCTAAGCAGATGTTAGAGATGCTTCTCAATGGAGAGGCAGTCCCTGAGCCAGAGCTACATGATGATTTAATTGTATTCTACACGACTTTCTTTAGATCTATTCAGTCATTCCAGTTTAAAACAACTGTACCTGATGAGATTAAACAGGCGATATATGACTATATTGAGACTTTAGAAGGTCTAATCTTTATCAAAGCTCAGAGAAACATGAAGTTAGCTCAGGAAATCCAGATGCTAGATTACTATCCAAGTTTCTTTGTACTTCCAGAGCCAGTAATGCCTCCTAGTCCAGAAGAGATCGCAGCTACTACAGCGGGCGAGACTTCTGACCAGGCAGTAGGTGGAATGGAAACGCAGAAGATGGAGAATACTCAAAAGGCAGTAGATACTGCTAGAGAGAAATCAAACACAGAACAAGCATAATCGACAAAATATATTCTTAGATAGGAGGAATACATGACAGATGTAGAACTAGACACTTTTGATGATGGTCCTTACACAGAGGGCTTTGACGAGGTAGAGGATTCAGGTGAAGCAGAAGGACAAGCCGAAGAGGAAACTGCAGCACAAGAAGAACAGACGGAAGAGGTCGACGCAGACTCCCAAGTCAATTTGCTCGAAGAAAAAGAAGATGAAGAATCTGAAGAGAGCGAGGAAGACGAGGAGGAAGATGGAGAAGATGAAGACGAAGATTCAGAAGAAGATGAAGAGTCCGAGTCTGACGAGGATGGAGAAGATGAGGAATCAGAAACTCCTACACCAACTGGACCAGAAGTTAAGATGCTTAAAGCCTTCTCTGAAGGAAAGCGATACGAAGTCCCTCAAAATGCCACTATCCAGACCAAAGTTAATGGAAAGTCCGAATTGGTTACAATTCAGGAACTTAAAGACAACTACAGTGGAAAGGTTAGCTACGAAGAAAAGTTCTCAAAGCTAGATGAGAGAGATAAGTCTGTATCTGAAAGAGAGCAAGGATTTACTAAGCAGCAAGAGCAACTTTCTCACGATTTAAATGAAATCGGGACTAGGGTTAAGTCGGCATTAGAAGGAAAAGGAAATCCTTTAGAACCTTTAAATTATTTGCTTGACCTAGTTGGGATAAACACAGTACATTATAATAAGATGACGATGGATTTCCTCCAGCGCGACTTTGAATCATTCGAAATGATGACACCGAGCGAGAGGGAAGCACATTGGGCATCTAAAGAAAATACTTATCTGAAGAACAAACAAGAGTCCTCTGCCCAAACCCAAGCTGCACGACAGGCCGAAACGGAGCGTCAGCAACAGGTGGAAAGTATGAGGGAGGCTCATGGGGTTAGTGAAGAAGAGTATCAATCAGCTTTAAAGAATTTACAGAGTCAGGGAGTAGATAAAATCACTCCTGAAATGACGGTAAGAGCTGCTAAAATTACACCGATTATGGCGGAAGTAACACAAGCATTAGACCCTTACCTGGATAGACTAAGTGATGATAAGGCAGACGATCTCGCTATTCAATTTGCTAATGACCTAGCCGACGATCCAAACCTTACCATTGATTTTGTAAAAGAATTTCTAGCTGAGCAGTTCGAAGTTGAAGACATTGTGTCTGAGATTAAGGACAAAGTTGATACAACGTCATCAAAGACAAAAGTATCAAAAACTAAGGGCTCTCCTAAGAAGGAAGCTCACAGTTACGAAAGTTTTGACGATTTTGACTACTAACGGAGGTTTTACATGAGTCAATTTAATTTAGTAGATCAGACGAATCTTTTTAAGATTAACTACTACAAAAAGTCTGAAAATATGTACAACAGTGATAACGTACTAGCAGGTCGTATTAAGAAAAGATATGACTTTGTTGGTAAGCAGAGATTTGTGGCTACTCCACTAAGTTTCTCTGGTGGTGTTGGTGCAGGTGTTTTACCTAAGTCTAACGCTGGTAAGTACGAAGGTGCTGTTATCCTTTCTAAGAGAGTTTACGCTACTTGTGAAATCGAAAGAGAGGCTATCCACGCGTCTAAGGGCGATAAAGGTGCTTTCGTTCAAGCAACAAAAGAAACAGTTCAAAAGACTGTAGAATCTTACATGAGAAATGACTCAAGAATCAGATTTGGTGACGGATCAGGTATTCTTGGTAGAGGTGATGGAGCTACAAACGTAGCAGGTGCTGGTACAGACGTTTCACCATATACTGTTGTTATCTCTGAAGCTTCATGGTTAGAAGCTAACTTTGAAGAGAAAGATTATATCCAAGTTGTTACAGGTATGAACGCATGGCCAGATAACTCTACAGGGGTTGCTGAAGGTGCTCAAACTGAAGTTAACTTACTTGAGATTGTTGAAGTAGATCCAGATGCAAGAGAAGTTTCTCTAGTAGGTGTTTCTCCTACTCTAGCGGCTTTATCTGGTGTTGGTCCTGTTACAGTAACTACTGGTTTCTGTATGCAAAAGTCTTTTGGTGTTGAGCCTCAAGGTCTTAAAGGTATCAGAGATGCTTCAGTAGCAGGTACAGGTACACTTTACAATATTCCAGTTCAGAGACGTTGGAAGTCAATTGTTGAAGATGCTTTAGGTACTGGTGTAACTACTGACCTAATGAATGGTGTAATGCTTCAGCTTAAGAAGAGATTCGGTAAAGCTGCTACAATGATTATGACTTCTTTTGAGCAGTACCAAAACATTCTTGCTCTACTTGAAGACCAAAAAATCTACAACCTTCCTAACAAGAACCTTAAAGGTCACATGGGATTTGAAGGTGTTGAGTATGTTGGTACAGGTGGAAAGAAAATTGGTATCTTTGTAGATAGATTTGCGAAGAGAGATACAATCTACTTCCTAAATGACAGCTACTTAGAGTGTCACCACAGACCAGGATTTGGTTGGTTTGATGATGACGGTACTGTTTTCTTAAGACTACAGGCTGACGATGCATACGGTGCTCGTTACGGTGGATACTACGAAAACTATATTACTCCGACTGCTCACGCGTTCCTAGAGAACCTAGCAATCTAAGAGTATATTCTGTCGATAATAGGGAGCTTCGGCTCCCTTTTAAATAAACAATCCCTCCATAGGGTAACAAGAGGAAAAAATTATGAGTTCACTATCCAGAAGTGTAAAAACAGAACAAATCAAAATGCGTCAGCTTACAGTTGACATTACAGCAGCAACTTCCGCTGTTTCTGGTTTCGATAAGCTAGGAATTAGAGAAGTAATCAAAAATGGTGCAGGTGATTTTACAATCGTACTTAAGCGCCCTTTCAACGCTAAAAATGCAAATACTCCAAGAATTCAGGTTATGCCAATGAGTGCAGGAGTAACATCTCATTTAGATGCTTCGGCACATGATAGAGTGACAGTTGTACTTTCTGCTGATGTAGATTTTACAATCTCTATTCTAGGGTGTGATCACAGATTTAACGTATAATCTTTGATTTGAGTCCAAGCAATGAGTAAAGATAAAATGGTCGAGCTTCTCTTAGAGGAAGTTCGGCTAAATCGAAAAGAAATTAAAGAGCTTCGTAAAGAATTGTGGACTTTAAAGACCCGATTCGCAATGATAGCTGTCACTATGGGAGTTGCAGGAGGCAAGGTTTCTCAGTTTCTTCCATTCTTCAAATAAGAGGTAGAAAATGGGTGTAAAGGCCATAGTCGAATTTATAGATCCTAGTAGTTTCACTTACGACAACACAAAGTTGGCGATTGCTAATAGTCAATTGACTTTAGCCTCTCAAGTAAGTCCGAGTGAGCTATGCTACTTCAATTTCAACACAGATTCCGATAACGATGCCACTAGAGGGAATTTCCCTATATCTCCTAGTGGAGGGGCCTCTATATCTGGAGGAAAGCTACTTCTTCCTACTACTACAGCAAAAGCCGCTTTAAACACGTCTTACTATTCTACTTCTACTGGAGCTATTCATTTTAAGCTTACTTTGAACAGTTTTCCTACTGTTGCTCAGACTTTGGTGGACTATAGAGATCCTTCGGGGGCTAGCCAAGCTCAAAACTATATTAGAGTGCAAGATGGCGGAAGTGGGAATATTCAATTTAGATGGATAATGAGAGATGATTCAGGAACTACTTTTATAAATGCAGCATTTGGTGTCATGGCCCACACTCCTGGAATGGAAGTAGATGTGTACTATGAATGGGACTTAGTAGGAGGCTCTCAGAGATTCTTTTTAAATGGAGTAGGTGCTTATAATAGTCCAAGTATTGCGACTATGACTAATACAGGAGCTCATACTTTCATTATCGGTAAGGATAGAGATACTTCTTCTCTGGACTTTGATGTAGATGATTTTCAGACATTCAATACTGCTGTTAAAGCAGGAGAGTCTTCTTTCTCTGTTCCAGTACCAGAAGCAACTCCTTACCCTACAGGATCTCATAAGTGCATTGTAAATCCACTTATTACCCTAGATCGGGTTAATGGATTCATGGCTTCCTCTGAAAGAAATACAGGGGAGATAAAGTATTATTTCACTATAAACAGTGTACCTTACTGGCATGATGGAGTTGATTGGGTGGTATCAGATGAGACCATAGCTCAATCTAACACAGAGCCAGAAATCCAAGCTAACATAGAGACTATTCCTGTATCCGATGGAGTTTCTTTAAGAATGAGTATATTTCTTGAAGGTTCAGACCTATACCAAACACCAGTAATAAACTCGGTTTGTATGGACTATGATTTCTTCCTAGATCCAGTACTTCCTGTAGTTTGTGCAGTTTATGGGTCTGTTAGAGATAATGGAGGAAATGCGGTAGGTGGAGCTAAGGTTACTTTCCAGACTCCTGATTATTTCTATAATAATTCTTTAATTGCTACGAAAGTAGAGGGATTTACGGACAATGACGGAGTATTTGCGATTGCGGTTGTAGAGACTCAGACTATCCCAGGAATAGATGCAACTTGTACTATTGAGTACAAAGAAGCAGGAAAAACGATAAAAAATACATATACGGGACTTGAAATCCCTGCAAGTTTAACTGCTAAGATTTCAGACCTTATATAACACTAAGAAACCCTTAAGGAGTGGAGGTTATTATGACTATCAAGGGGAAACCATCAAATTACGGCAAGCCTAAAGAGATTGCCCTAAAAGACGAGGGCTATGGACAGAATTATATGTCTATTGTGCCAGTGGGTGCAGGAAGGTATGCTTCTGAAAGCATCACTAAGGCCTTAGCACCTCAAGAGCTAGTAGCGGTTGCTCCTGGAGCGAATTCTAGTAATTGGGCTATCGAATACGTGGGCCATACTGCTAGAGTGGGAGATTTTATACGATTCTCAGCAGGGGCT
>Ga0070750_10002551_pt1 | contig 10094 bp, 11 predicted proteins | sample VirMetDEL_Nov_24_FD_77013 | JGI IMG/M metagenome (GOLD analysis project Ga0070750, IMG submission 77013) | Aqueous microbial communities from the Delaware River and Bay under freshwater to marine salinity gradient to study organic matter... | ecosystem: Environmental > Aquatic > Marine >... | reverse complement strand
TTATTTGGTTCCATCATTTGTTCTTTAAAACTAACCACCTACAAACTCCACTTTTTCTTGTTCTAACCACTCATCTGCAAGCATTACATAGCAGTCTAACCAGTTAATATACATATACTTAGTTTTTTCTGGTTTTATTGTTGTTGCTACAAACACTTTCGATCTTGAGTATTTGAAAAAGAGTAAAGGTTGCTGTAACTTTAGCTCAGCTTGCTTTACAATCTTTTCCCACCACTGCAGCAGATAGTTGGTTTTATTTGTAAAAATTTTATCAGTGAGAGGAGACTTCTCATAGTTCTTTACTTCGATACAAAAAAGATTTTTTGCGTCTGGAACATAGAGATCTCCCTTCAAGTAAGAAAGAGCGCCCGAACTGGGCACTCTCTCAAACTGTAGACCTGTAGCATTCCGAAGCATATCTCTTACGAGATACTCACCACGAGCGCCTTTTGCTCTTGAACCAACCATTATGCTACTAACCTACTTATATTTGAATCTTTAAGAACTTCTACTTTTTCAAGTAATGGATGAGACCACCCATGGTTTACAAGATAAGTATTCAGTTCTTCTTCCAATAGAACTTCTACAAGCCTTTCTTTTCCTACTTCGTCAAGCACCGTCATCACTTCGTCAAGAAATAGTACATTGATACGGCTCGAAGATAAACTACTCATCAGACGACGAATCGCTAAAAGAGTAGCAGTATTTACTCGTGCCAGTTCTCCACTTGACAGTGCAAGAATATCAATCACATTTCCATTATCTGTAATTTCAACATTCAACTTATCATTATTGACTGCAAAATTCAGAGTAAAACGACCGTCAGAAAGTTCTGCGAGGTATTCGCTTGTTAATTCTTCCAGTTCTTTCACAAGATTTTCGATCTTGTATGCTATTAATCCGTTCGTACTGAACGCTTTTTTGAGAATTTCAAGATTTCCACGCTTCTTTGAAATATCGGCGTGTCGTTCTGAGACTTCTGCAAGCTGTTCCTCAAACTCTGTAGTTTGTTCAGTAACAACTTGAATTCGAGCGTTATGTGCAGAACGACTTTCATTTTCCTTCTGCAGTCTACGAATTTCAGACTTTTGGTCTTCAAGTCGTGCTCGAACTTCTGAGAGACGAAGTTGAAGTTTTTCTTCGTCCACAAGCTCTGAAGGAAGGTTACTATCGACGGAGCGATATAAATCTTCCCACTCTTTTTGCTTCTCAGACTTTAGGCGAAATCTCTTATTGTTTTCTTGAATTTCTTCAATTTTCTTCTGGATATCAATTTGTTTGTCTTGTTCGATTTTAATCTTTTCTTTTTCTTCCGAAATATGTTTCTCTTTAAAATCTTCACTAACGGGTTGTTCGCATGTAGGACATACATTTTCCAGACTCTCCATCTTTTTGATGATTTTTTGTGAGAGACCGATTGACCCCGCTATAGCCCCGACTTCAGACTGATATTCATCATACGAAATTATCTGATTCGCATCAATTGCACGAATTTCTGTAATGTTAATCTCTCTCAGTAATTTTTTATACTGATTATTTTGTGAGATTTGTCGATTCGTAGATGAGATATTTTTAATTTCAGCCATAAGACTGCTGGCTTCATCCTCATCTTCTTCCGAGATTTTTGGAATATTTACAAGTTCTCGTGGGGTAGTATCGGTCAATCGATTATTTTCCAACCATTTTTCAATAGTCGATATACGACCTTCGAGATTTGAGAATTCTTGTTCAACCTCTCTTGATGCTTCTTTAAAAATTTCAAACAGGTTTACATACTTCTCAAGTCCTAACAAATCGATGAGAAACTTTTTTCGATTCGCGTCGGTTGCTGTAAGAAAATTCAAACTAGCATTTGTATTTTGGTATACTACTTGAGAGAAAGTTTTGAAGTCAACTCCAATAACTTCCTGTATAGTTTTGTAAGTATTGGTAGCCGTATGACTACCAATATCTTCACCGTTTTTTAGAAACTTTACTTTCAAAGAAGACTTTCTCTGAAGGTCAATTTCATACTCATCTTCTCCCTTTGAAAAAGAAAGATATATTGAGTAGCCTGCATTCAATTCTCGATTGGGAATATCTGCTTTTTTAATTCCTTTCGAGTTTTTATTGAACAGGACTTCTTCTAGTATTAAAGGAATTGAAGATTTACCAACACCATTACTACCCAGTATCTGAGTAAGGCGAGTGGAGGATAAATCAATTTCATTGTTCTCTCCGTAAGAGAAACAATTACTCCACTTCAAGGTTTTTAGCGTAATCATTAAATATTCCTACTATATCTGGTATTTTTTCGTCATTTATCTCTAATACATAGAGTAGATACTCTACTAATTCTTCTCCGATTGTAAGCTCTTTATCTAAAACTAAAGTCGCTTCTGAACTTCGTTTTACAACTTTCTTATCAAGAAGTTCAGTAGAGGCTACTTTCGCAAGATCGCCCAGATCTCCTTCGAGTTCATAGATTACATGATCGTACAACCCTGTAATCATTTCAGAAGGGTCTGAAACGGTCTTACGAAGTAGTTGTGGAAGCTCTAACTTCTCCCAGTACCATTCCCAGTTTTCCAATATCATTAGCACTCCAGTTTCCACTTTTGATCGGTGAAAACTTGTAGTCATAGGACTACCAGGATATACTATGTTTCTTTGGCAGTTTGAATGCGAGTGCAGATCTCCCGCAAAAACAACTGGAAATCGATCAAAGCGATCTAAATCAACCTCTGGAGTCACGTGAGGAGGAATCTCTCCGCGAACATGAGTGAACACGGGAAAATCCTTATTTAGCATCTCTATAGAGTTTTTCTTGTGTAAATCACAATAAGGCAAAATGCTAAAGCCTCTTTCATCCTCATATGCCTCATCAACTATAGTCACTTTTGGATTGATCGAAGTTGTTACTTCCTTTAAAGCACTAAAGAAAGTTTTGTTTTTCTTTGTAGCTTCATGGTTGCCATCATAAATCAGCGTTTCAATTTCACACTTTTTTACAAAAGCAAAATATAATTCTAATTCTTCTATCGTTGGAACTCTGTCGAACAGGTCGCCGCCAATAATGTGCACATCTGCATCTTCTTCCAGTAAATGAATCTGGTGAAAGAACGTGTCATAGCGAGCACGTGCCCAGTTTAAGGGCACGTTTTTTTGACCAAGTTTAATATGCCAATCGGCAGAGAATAGAATTTTCATTAGGCAACGTCAAACTCGTCTTCAATAGACTCATCCACGTTCTCATCAGCACCAGCACCGCCAGACATGATTCGCTCAAGCAGTTCTTTCTGTGCATCAGGAGTAGGACGAGGAAGTAACTCATCAATAGGAGTAGCAGAAGCTACAACTTCTTGCTCTTCATCCGTAAGAGGACGAATACCTTTTTGACATTTCAAAGTTTGAAGAGTATACTCGACGTTATAGACATTTGGACCTGTCTTCGTTCGCTTGAAATGAATATCCCAACCGTTTTCAATATCGGTAGGATCACCCAAATCTTCAGCAGCTACAAGAATCTGATCCATTAACTTCTTCTTGAGATTGAATACTTTTGCTTTACCGTCCGTGGGGTCGATGCACTGTACAGAGTAGGACCATCCACACTTGAGATCAGGATAGTATTCCCGAACCCAGTCTTTTTCAGCATTGATAAAAGCTTCTTTTTGTCGGTCAAAAGAAAGACACTCCATTGGAATGTTCTTATCGTTTTCACCTTTTACCCAGTAGATATATCGTGGCAAGAGATCGCCGAAAAGACGAACACAATTGTCACCGTTTTTATAAGTGTACTGTTCAAGAGACGACTTTTTAGCGCCGCCAGCAGAAGAAGTAAATTTAATACCCATAGTTTTTCTCCGTTTTAATATGTGACTTCTTCCCAACAGAAGAATATTTCATCTTCAATTCGGGTAAGTAGCCTGTGGTTGTTTATAAGTTGTTCTGATACTGGAGAAAGAAGCATATTTAAGCTTCTTTTTCCTGTGGCTTTATATTCAGCAAAGCTACGAAAACTAGCCAGCGCCACATACTGAGCTAGTTCCGTGTCTCCAAAAATTTTTCTGTTAGAGATTATCTTTTCTGGGCACAACAAAAAGCTATCCCCAGACCAGTTCTCCTGTGAGAGAGCGTAGGTAGGGTCGTACCGATTTTTCGGTAGATGAGGAAAAGTAATATATGCTATTATAGATAGTATTTCGGAGGATTTACCTTCTGTTTTACTATATATTTTTGCCCAATTATAAAAAATCACAGAGATATCTCGAAGTCAGGGATATATTATACAGGAAACATCTTCGAGTGTCAAGAACTTTTTTTCTCACATCTCCTTAAAGAATACATTATATCTCTGCTGTAGATAGTGTCCCAAACGTAGTTTTGCCTGTTTCTCCGCCGTTCTTCCTTTTAGATTTATATCTACAACTACAGGGTCTTTCTTCCCAGGATGCTCTCGAATTACACGACCAATTAACTGTGTAAGAAGTGGCGTATTATTTACTGGGGTTGCAAGAATAAGACAACTCAAAGGATTTACACTGATACCCTCAGAAAAGATACTTTGAGTTCCTAATAATATATCTACTTTTCCGTCTTGTACTCTTTTAATCTTTTCCTCTCGTTCAGTTAGCGGTACCTCTCCTGTTATAAGTTCGCAATAATCTCCTAAAGTTTCTCTCACTCTTTTGAGAAAGTATACTCGATCTGATAGAAGTAATACTTTATGTCCTTGTTTGCGATAAGCAGCAGCAAGAAAACAAATTAGCTTTCCATACTCTTCCTGCGATACAAGGTCATTGATACGGTTTGCCCAAGGAATTTTCGCGCCGTCCATAAAACGAATCTTTGTTTGAATCACATCTACAGAGGGCTCCATATAGTTTTCTTTTGGAGGAGTGAATTTTGTATGTCCAAAATAGTCTGGAAGCATTACATGACGCCCATCTTTTCTTTCTACCGTACCAGATAATCCGATCTTGTAGCGAGCATAGCTTGAATCTACAAGACGATTAAAAGTATTTGCTGGAATATGGTGGCACTCGTCAACGATGAGAGTCCCAAAGCTTTTACTTATCTTCTCTCGTATTTTATAAAGTGTTTGTATATTTCCAACTACAATTGGAGCATCAATCTCATATCTTCCAGAGCCTACAACTCCTGGAGAGATTCCGAATACTTTCTGTATCTCTTTCTCCCATTGAGTTCGTAGTGCCACTGTATGAGTAATTATCAGAGTTTTTTGACCGAGCTTTTTTGCAATTGCTAAAGCTGTAAAAGTCTTTCCCCAAGACACAAAAGCATTAATTACTGCATTATCTTGAAGTTGATTATAGACTTCCTGTTGACTGTCTCGGAGTTCATAACGAAATTCAGGAAGTTCAACAGGAAGTTCTACTCTTTTATCTTTTATTTCGTACCCGCGAGGAATTAAGTCAAGTCTTCCAACAGGAATAGATACTAGACCACTGCTTAATTTTCTAGCATTTTTAATTATCTGCGGTGGTTTATCACGACGATAACTTTCTATTCTATATGTAAGAGCCTTATCAAGTTCTGTAAAACTTGAAGGCTCTATATCCATATAGATTCTGTTGGAAATTATCGCTTTCACTTAGTCCACGTTTCTGATTCTAGTTTACGTTGTCTTTTTTCTTCTGTGTGTAATAATCCGACTTTTATTTCCATATCTCTGATTCTACCCTGAAGAATATCTATTTTACCAATTAATTGTTCAATCTTACGGTGAACTTTTTCAAATTCCATATCTTGTTTCATATACAGTCCTTATATTTCTGTACAAGATAGCTTTTTACGAAGTCGCTTCTTACAATATCGTTTATACCAAACTCAATAAAATCAAACTCATCCATAGCTTTAATAATCTTCATGAAGTCGTGTAGTCCATTATTACGAAGATCAGCCTGAAAAAAGTCTCCACAGAATATAATTCTACAGTTTTGACCAACGCGAGTAATAATACTATCTAACTCATGAAAAGTCATATTTTGGCACTCATCTACAATTATTACTGAATTGTTAAAGGTGGTTCCACGAATGTAAGAAGTTGTTAAAAAATTAATAATTCCTTTTTGTTTCATCTGTCCGTAGGGATTATCTCCTCTACTAAACAGTTCTTGCAGTATATTTACATATGGATTCTCATAGACTTTGGACTTCTCATCCTCTGTTCCTGGTAAAAATCCCATCTCTCTTGTAGGAACCGCACTTCTTACTAAAACTATACGGTCATAATCTTCTTTTTGAAGATCGTCAAGTGCAAGATATAAAGAAATAAATGTTTTTCCTGTTCCTGCACATCCATGAAGCATTAAATGCTTAGTTGATTCAAATACTTCAAGTTGGCTTTTTGTAAGTGGTTCAATTTCTTTTAAGTAAAAATTTAAGGCGGATAACGCATCCCGTCTTTTTCTTGGCATTAAATTTTCCTTCGACTATCTTCCTGTCTTTCTTCTGAAAGATCGTATAATAACCAGGGCTTTTTGTTAAGATAGAGAACTGAAGCCCAGTTTTTGCTATAATGTGGCTGATTAATTATAAAAGGAAAATTTACATGATTACACCATAAACGAGTATGAGTATCCCTTGCCTCTCTTCTTTTTATACTAACACTTTTTACAGTGTGCCACTCTGTTTTTTTATAAGAAAAGATCTTTCCCCAACTGTCAATCATTATTGGGGGATTCTCTTTTAATATATCAAAGTATTCCAAATATGCTTTATTTAATTTTTTCAGCTTATGTGGTGTTTGTAACCTTCTTTTTCCGAGTGTATCTCCTACCTGATTTCGATCGTCTACTACTAACTCATCGAGGAGAAGCAGCCCGTCACGAATATAAAAATCTTCATTCGGCAGAGCATACACCGGAAAGAGAATATTTTTTAGTACTTGTTTATAGGTTAATGAAGCTACCATACTTTGATTCAAACTTACCCATTGAGTAATCGTCTCCTACTTCAAAGTCACAACCTACAGGAGCCCCGGGAATATAGATACCGCGATCTTTTTGAATCTCTTCTTTCAAAATCGCACTGTACTCTTCTACTTCTTCTATCGGCACTTCCGCAAGCACAGAGTCATGAACAAGAGCAAAGATTTTACTCTTCATTCCTTTCGCTTTAATACGTGCGTGTGCTTCAATAGCTCCAATTAGATTAATATCTGAAGCAGCGGACTGAACTAAAAAGTTCAACCCTGAACGAACAGCGTGTCCCTGTACTCCTTTGTTGTCAGAAAGCACGTCCGGAAGACGACGCTTACGACCAAAATGAGAATAGATACTACCATTCTTTAGAATTGCTTTCTTTTGGTTTTCAATCCACTCTTCGAGTTTCCAGAAAGCTCCAAAGTATTCTTTAATTACTTGTCGTGCTTCATCTACAGACATTCTTCCACCGTCTTTTGTAACCTGTTCAGCAATCTTATGTGGGCCAGCGCCATACATAATACCGAAAGTTACAGCTTTTGCAGCCTGACGATAGGTGGAGTACTTCTCTGCAACTTCATCAATCTCGCAGTCGAGTCGAAATACTTTGTGTGCAATTGTAGAGTGAAAGTTTCCACCTGAACGAAATACATCCTGCAACTCGATATCGTCTGCAAGAACAGCGGCGACATACACTTCAGCAGTTGTTAAGTCCATAGCCACAATCTTATTGCCTTCGGATGCTTTGATACACCCTTTGACGATTGGATCATCACGAGGAATCTGTTGCATATTCAGTTTTCCACTTGATGACAGACGACCTGAAGTTGTACCGTGCAGATTGAAGTTCGTTCTTAGATGACTATCACGATCAAGCTGTGGAATAATCTTATCAAGATAAGTATTTTTAATCTTTGTCTTTTTACGAACGTCGAGAATCAAACGAGGAATCTCGTGCTGAAGTGAGAGCTTCTCTAGTACCTCTGAATTTGTTGAGTGTTCTCCTTTTTCAGTTTTGATTCCTGTTGGTTCGAGTTGAGCATAATCGAAAAGCAACTTACGCAATTGCATTACACTGTTCGGATTAAACTCCTTTCCTTCGGCTTGCTGAAAAGCAATTACAGCTTCGTGCGATTGAAGGTTTTCTACTGCTTTTGTAATCTCTTCTAGCATTAGATCCTGTCCTGCGAGCAGGCGATCACGGCTGAAAGGTACACCAGCATCTTGTACATCCATTAGAAATCTACACGCTGGAAGAAGAATGTTCTTATACACTCTCATTAGATTGGGATTTCCCTTCTTCAGAGCTTTTTCAAACTTTTCAAACAGCATGAAGGTAGCACAGGCATCAATGGCGGCATAAGTCTTCATCACTTCAAAGGGAATCCACTCCCACTTGAAATCATCTTTGAGCACACCGTGGCTCTTTCGATAGTCTTCCATCCACTGATACATTGGTTTTTCATAGTCACCATAGTCTGTGTACTTCATGGCGAGCATCTTCAGGCCGTGAGTGCCTGGATTCTCGTCAATCATGTAGTGCATAAGCATCGTATCTTCAAAAGCTTTAATTTGCACATTGAAATGATACTCAAACATCGGAACGTCAAACTTGGCGTTGTGGAATACCATTCTCTTCTTATCAAAGAGTTCCTGAAGTTTTACTTCTACATCATCGTCAATAACGTCTGCATTAATATAAGCCCCAGAATCAGGAGCAGAGCTAAGAGAGATACCGAGAATATGCCCATTGCGAGGATAGAGGCCAGTCGTTTCAGAATCGATTCCAACGAAGTCGTAAGGCGAATCAATACATCTTTGAATATAGGCGAGAGTATCTGCTTTTTCTGTGATTCCGATAAACTTTTCATCATTAATCTCTGCTTTCTTTTTTGTACCAGCAATGTAACCAAGAATATTTGTCTTGGCATCGTCCCATGTTTTCTTTGCTTCAGGCTTAAATGCAAGCATCGCAGGATTAATTGTAGGAAGAAACTTCTCGTCTACAATTGTACCGGCATATTGCATTACCTGAGTAACCTTTGTATAAAACTTTAAAGGTTCTGAGCCTACGAGAATTACCCACTCATAGGCGTCGGGGTCGAACTCCAGGTCCACGTCTTTCTTTAGCACTTTTGTAAGATTGGGGTCTGAAGTAAGAGAGAAACGATCGAACTCGAACTCATTATCGAAAAGTCGAACATAGTCGTTTCTACTTGGTTTTGTTTCAATCACGGCTACACTAGCCATAGAGTTTTCTCCGTAGTCCTGTTACTTGTGGCTGTGAAAGTGAACCTGGATCACCAGATCGTAAATTTATCACTCTCACAGGAAAATTCTTTGCAAGTTTCTTGACGTGTTCGGCTGCTTGTTCTCCTGCCTGGTCTGCATCAAACAGGAGATCAAGCCCTGTCACGCCGGAAATCTTGAGATAGTTAAACTTTGTTTCATTAAAATTCTTTACACCAAAACAACAGATGGCGTTGTCAAGTCCCTTGTCGTGTAGATTCATCATATCAAATATTCCTTCCACAAGAATGACACGCCCCTGAAGTGGGCGAACTTGTGGAAAGAGAGGTAACTTCACACCACTAGGGTAGAACATATACTTATTATCGAGTGTTCCTGTTTCATCTCTTCCCTGAAAACACACTATTCTACCACTTGCATCTGTAATTGGAAAATTAATTCTACCAATAAAGTGGGTATCATGATGCCGAAATGCGTTAAACTTTCGATAAGTTTCTGGTTTGATATCTCTCCAATTACCAAGATATGGCATGTAGCCTTCTGGCATTGACAGTCCTACTCCTGAAGAACGTATGTTAGACAATAATCTTTTCAGTTTTTCTCGTCGTATTTCTGTCTCACTATAATCTACATTATAGTGCCGAAAGAGACTTCCTTTGTACCCGCAAGAGAAACAGTGAAAGACGCCCAATACTTTATCAATTCTCATACTTGGGTTTCGATCTTCGTGTTCTGGGTTGAGGCATTTAATCAGCACGTCTTTTCCAGACATCCGATAATAAATACCTCTCTCTTCTAATAGATCTATTACTGCGCTCATAGCTCGTATACATCCTCAGAAGGACCACCATCATCCTTTGGAATATATCCAGTCTCAGGACCGATACGAAGAGATGCCCAATCCATCGTAGAAGT
>Ga0070750_10002547_pt1 | contig 10098 bp, 9 predicted proteins | sample VirMetDEL_Nov_24_FD_77013 | JGI IMG/M metagenome (GOLD analysis project Ga0070750, IMG submission 77013) | Aqueous microbial communities from the Delaware River and Bay under freshwater to marine salinity gradient to study organic matter... | ecosystem: Environmental > Aquatic > Marine > Coastal... | reverse complement strand
CTCAAGGCCGCCAACGCCGAGCGGGAGCGCAAGGCGAAGGAGGAGCAAGGCCAGTTCCAGGAGCTCTACCAGAGCGCCAGCACTGAGCTTGAAACCGCCAAGGCGCAGCTTGCGGAGTTCCAGAAGCGGGAGACCGAGCGTCTGGAGCGCATCACGGCCCAGGCTGCTGAGGCTGCAAAGGCGCTGCCGGAGAACCTGCGGGCGCTGGTGCCGGATGGGCTGAGCCCTGACGCCACGCTGGCCCAGGTGCAGAAGCTGCAAGCGCTGGCCGGGCAGTCCCCCACCGGGACGATGGGCGGCGGCGGAAAGCGCCCCACCAAGGTCCCTGACCACACCCCCGCCGAGAAGGCTGGGGCCGAAGACCTGATGCGGTCTCACCCGCTGATGGACTTTGACACCGCTCTCATGTCATTCCGAGCGCTGAACAAGAAGACTTGACCCCGGCCCATTTGGGCCACTTTCTACAAGAGAGGCCCAAATGGCTGACAACTACGGACTCAAGTACACCGTCCCCCGTGTCTCCTTCCTTCTGGATGCGGACACGGCAGACATCGACGAGGGCGATGCCCTCACCTTCACCGATGCCACCAGCGGCTACGTCAAGAAGGTGGACGCAGCAGCCGAGGCCGTGATGGGCTTCGCCATGCAGAAGGTGGACAGCCCCTCCAGCGATGGCGGTGCCTCCGTGCTGGTCGATACCTCCAAGGAGAGCGTCTACGAGTTCCCCGCCGACGCGGGTAGCGTGACCCAGGCCCTGGTCGGGGCCTCCCTGGACATCGGCGCCGATGGTCGCTCCATCGACATCAACGGCACCGTCACCGCTGACCTCGTGGTTGTTGGTGTGGACACCGACGCCAACACCTGTCTGGTCAAGCGCGCCTGAGCCTGAGCCTTCCCACACTTTGAGGGGCGAAGGCCCCAGGAGAGATCCAAATGGACGTCACCCACATTCCCGAGCTTGCAGTCAAGAGCGCCTACCCCGTGATGATGGAGCAGCACGCCGCAGTGCCCGGTGTCCGCGACCAGATCGCAGACATCCGCTTCATCGACGCCGGCACCATGTACGGCGACAAGGGCACCACCATCATCGGCGGTTCCCGCATGGAGGAGCGCGAGGACGGCGCTGGCTTCGCCCAGGACCGCATGGAGAAGGGCTGGACCTGGCAGATCAAGATCCGCAACTACGGTAAGGAGCTGCCCCTGGACAACCGTCTGGTCGAGGCGTCCACCAGCACCGAGATCGGCAACATCATCGCCGAGTGGGCCGCCAGCGTCGCCAAGAACAGCGCCTACCAGAAGGAGCAGTTTGTCGCTGACCTTCTCCAGAAGGGCACCCTGACCGCTGGTGACAGCATCTTTGACGGGTCCTTCCCCGGCAACGATGACCCCAACCCGCTGTTCATCTACGACGGGCTGCCCCTGTTCGACACCGCCCACACCATCAAGGTGGGCTCCGGCACCTACGCCAACCACGTCGCCTCTTCTGCCCTGACCTCGGCCAACCTGACCTCGGCCAAGGTCCTCATGCAGCAGACCAGCGCCGTGGACGACCGTGGCGAGCGGATTATGAACATGGCTCAGTCCATCATCGTGCCGCCCTCGATGGAGGCCACCGCCCGCGTCCTGCTGAACTCCCAGCAGCTTCCCGGCAGCCCCAACAACGACGTGAACATCCACCAGGGCACCCTGGGTCTGATCGTCAACCCCTTCCTGAGCGACACCGCCAGCGCCTCGGCTTGGTGGCTCAAGATGTCCGAGCCCGGCATCCGCTTCTACGAGCAGCGCGGCGGCCCCGCCGTCCGCGTGTACCAGAAGGAGGAGACCAACCAGACCATCGTGCAGCTCAACGACTACTGGGGTGGCGGCGCGACCAACTGGCGCGGCCTCGGAGCCTTCAACAAGGCTGCATCCTGATCTGACGGCGGTGGTGTGGTGGGCTTCGGTCCACCCGCCCCCACGTCCTCCCCGGCCTCGGTGGTGGGCTGGGAAGGACGAGAGGGCGAACCCAGGGAGACCCAATGGCCTTCACCTACGACCTGAGCACGGACGCGGGCAAGGTGCGCCTCAAGATTGGGGACACCGACGCGGCGGCCTACGTGTTTGAGGATGACGAGATCTCCTACTTCCTGACGGCGGGGGGCTCTGTCGATGGTGGGGCCATCGAGGCATTGCGGGCGCTGCTGACCTCCAGGTCCTACCGGATGAAGCGGGCCACGGTTCAGGGTGTCGCCTACGACGACACCGCCCAGGTTGCCGCTATCAAAGAGGCCCTGGCCCTGCTGGGTGGGGACATGCCCACGGTGGAGCTCACCACGTCCGGGCCGATGCCTTGGGAGCAGCGCCACTTTACTGAGGGTGGCCTGTGAACCTCCCCCGCTCGGCCCTGCTGGACTCCGTAGCGGAGGCGTCCCTGACCGCTGACGTGGATGGGCTGCTGACGCTGGGGGCTGCCCCGGTGTCTGTCTCGTTCGCCACGGACAGCGCGGCGGTGTTGCAGACGGACGGGACCTTCACCCGGACGACGGACACGGACACCATCACCGGGTTTCTGGCGCCGCTGACCTCCAAAGAGATCGACCAGACTCCGGGGGCCTTGGTTGGGGACTCGTGGCTGCTGTTCCCCATCGCGGACGTGTCAAGCGTCCCCGTCGTCCACAGCCGGGCGACCATCGGCTCCACGGTCTGGGAGGTGCTGAGCGTCGGCGTCCCTCCCCTGAGCACTCACTATCGCCTGATGGTGCGCGCCCATGCTTGACGTGAAAGTGAACCAAGACGAGCTAAATCGGGAGATTCGGCATCTGCTGGCCAGAATGCCCGCAAAGCTCCGAGAGCCCGTCGTTAAGAAGTTGGCGTTTGACGTGCTCCAAGACGTGCAGGTCGGGATCTACACGGGCGGGTTCGGCAACCCACGCCGCGTTGACACCGGGCGCTACGTGGGCGGCTGGCGCATGGCTCAGGCCGACCTTGGGATGGGTTCTGTGGACACCCTCGGAGCCTTGCCTGGGGACGGCTATGCCGTAGTCACGACCACCATCGGAAAGACGGTAGCGGTCCTCACCAACGCGGTAGAGTACGCCTCCTACGTCGAGTACGGCACAACCAATATGAAGGCTGGCAACCACGTAGCGGTGGCCCTCCAGCGGGCGGGCGATGACGCATACCAGGTTGTGACCGAACTCATGCGCAAGACGTGGAAGGACTGATGGACGCTTCCAACCGACTGCGCAACGTGCGCCAGACGCTCTACACCTGGCTGGCCACCCTGACCCTCACCGGGACCCCTGCCGTGGTCGTGGATGGGGCTCCAGTGACCTTCAACGGGGCAACGGTGCGCTATCAGATTGAGCCGGTGTCCCAAGTCCTGGCCGCTGTTGATTCAACGGACAACACCTTCCGGGGGCGCGTGCTGCTGGTGGCCGACCTGTTCTTTCCCCTGCCGGGGATTGAGACGGCGGCGGGGATTTACGACCTTGACCAGACGGCTGACGATTTGCGGGATGCCTTCTCGCTGCTGAACGTCCCCTTGAATGACTACAGCGTAGACCCCAACAGCCCCACCACCCTGGACGGGGGGCATGTCCTGCGCTCCCTTGGTCCTGCTCAGTTCTCTCGCCTGTCCCATGTGGACGGCTACCAGCGCGCTCGCGTCTCCGTTGTGGTGATGTGGGACGCCTACCAAACCGCATAGGAGGCCCCACATGGCCGATCTAGACTACGGCTCCAGTGTCCCGCCGTTCATCAAGGCGAACAAGTCCATCAGCCTGGAGGATGGAACCGGCACCCCCGTCACCCTGAGCATCACCGACTACACCGGCGAACTGATGGCCTCCGAGCCCCAGCGCGTCAGCGTGTCCTACAAGCCCAACGGGCGCCGCCCGGCCACGCCCGGCGTGCTGGAGACGGACGACCAGGAGATCGAGCTCACCCTCAAGATTGGGCTCAAGTCCTGGAAGGGCAGCACGACCCACACCCCGCTGGAGTTCATGCGCGGTGAGACGGTCAACGCTCAGGCGCTCACCAGCACCGGGGCCTTTGGCAAGTTCCTGTTCACCCTCGTCCACACCTACAACAACGGCACCACGTCCCAGACCGTCACCTACGAGTACGTGGAGTACGTCAGCGGGACCGAGACCGAGACGGACGGGATCATGTACATCGAGGCGACCTTGCGCGCTCACCAGAACGCGCCCACCTACGCCTGACCCTTAGCGGCGGGGGCTGACGCCCCACCGGGACCACCCGGCAGCCCTCGCCGCTTCACCCTTGGGGCAGTCCGTGGGAGGACACATCATGCGTGGATTCAAGAGCACCGCTACCGTCAACGTCACCATCGAGCGCCCCGGCGCCAGCGTCACCTTGGGGCTTGCCGCCCCGCCGTTTGGGTGGTGGCAGGGCCTCCAGGCCGCATACCCCAAGCCCGTCAAGTACGACAACAAGATGAAGGGTGGGGAGCGCGTCACCGTCGAGGTGCAGGACAAGGCTGGGGAGCGTGAGCGGTGGGACGACCTCGCCGCGCTGGCGCTCGGGAAGGCCCTGCACTGCGCTGGCGAGTTGGAGCAGAACTTCCCTGACCCCCTGCCGGACGTGGGAGGACTCAAGGCGCTGGCCGGGTCCATTCGGAAGGAGCTCGCCGCCGCAAACCTGCGGGACGCTGAGGTGTCCACGCTGGTCCAGGCTGCCCTGAACATCATCCAGGGAGACCTCCCCACCATTGAGGAGGCCAATGCAGCGGGAAACGACTGAGCCCCAGCCATGGCCGCTACACCCAGCGGGCTCTCTTGGTGCTGGCACTGGAAAGCTCCGGGTGCAAGACCGTGGCTGAGTTCGGGGCGCTCCCAGACAACGAGCGGGACCTTTGGGTGGGTAGAGCTCGGACCCGCATAGGCGAGATCACAGCCAACACCCATCCGCCCGAGCGGTAGGAGACATCATGCCCGGCTTTGACTTTGAGATTGGGGCAGACACATCCGCCTTTGAACAGGCGATGCAGAACGACATCCCCAACGCGGCAAAGCGGGCAGCCTCCAAGACTGCCAACGCGGTAGGGGCTGCCCTCAAGGCCGGGCTGGCTGGTGTCGCTGCTGCTGCCACCGCTGCGGGCGGGCTGGGGGCTGCGGTCATCAAGTCCGCGTCTGAGTTTGAGACCCTGAACATGCGGCTTGTGACCCTCATGGGGTCCACTTCTGAGGCCAAGGCCCGCATGGCTGAGCTTGCGGAGTTCGCCGCCGCTACCCCGTTCAGCCTGTCCGGGTTGACTGAGGCAGAGGCCACCCTGCGCGGCTTCGGCGCTGACGCTGAGGCAGCACTCCCCAAGGTGGCAGACCTTGCCGCCGCGATGGGGATGGACCTCGCAGAAGCATCGAGCGCGGTTGGCCGGGCATGGGCTGGCGGCGCTGGTGCGGCTGACGTGCTCCGAGAGCGGGGCGTGCTGGCCGCGATGGAGATGCGGACGGGCATCAAGGCCACGGAGATGTCCCTCACCGACTTCCGTAAGGAGCTGCTGGTCACCCTGGATGACTTTGAGGGCGGCGCGGACACCCTGAGCAAGACCCTTCCGGGCATGATCTCCACCCTGCGCGACGAGTGGGACCAGTTCGCTCGCCAGGTCGCGGACGCTGGGTTCTACGACGCAAGCAAACAGGCGCTTGTGGAGATCCAGGGCCTCATCAACGACAACCGGGAGAGCATTGGGGACCTCGCCCGCGAGACAGGGCGCTGGCTCAAGGGCGCGCTGATGTTCGCCGTTGACCTCACGGGCGATCTGGTGTTGACCTGGCACCAAGTGCGCTTGGCTGTGATGTCAGTGGAGGGGATTGTCCAGGGCCTCCAGGCCAGGACGGCGCAGTACCTGAGCGAGATGCGTCAAGGCATCGCGGACCTGTTGCCGGAAGGGTCTGGTATGCAGCGCTTCATGCAGCAGCAGGCCGACACCATGGCCGCTGAGGCGGAAGCCTACCGCGCGAGCATGAACGCGACCCGCGCCGAGGCTGACGCGGTGAAGGCTCAGATCGCCCGCACACAGGCCGAGGTTGACGGCATCCTCAGCCGCATCGAGAACGCGGACTTTGGCGGGGCTGGCATTGAACGGGCGCAAGCCGAGCAGGCAGACCCAGCCGAGGATCCGCAGGTCAAGCAAGCCGAAGCGGTGACCGAAGAGCTGATTGATTGGGAGCAGCGCCGCCAGGACGCATTGACCACCCTGACCGAGCAGGGGGCCGCTGAACGTCTCCGCATCGAAGAGGAAAACGCCCAGAAGATGGAGGCAATCTCCAGAAAGGGCGCGTCCACGATGGTCTCTATCGTCCAGGAGAGCGCCCGTATGCGCATCGAGGAGGACGCCAGCATGGGCGAAATCCTCCGCAAGCAGGGATTCAAACTGATGGGCGACCTGCTGGCCCAACTTGCCTTCAAGCTGGCTGTGGAGGGTATCTCCAACCTCGCCGCAGGAAACCCCAAGGGCGCTGCCCAGCTTGTAGGAGCTGGCATCGCCGCTGTGGGTGCTGCTGCCGCTTACGCTGGTTCCACGGGCAGCCTTCCCGGCCAAAGCGGCGGGGAGTCCGACTCCAGCGAAGGCGCATCGGCTGGCGACTCAGGCGGCACCCGCACGACCATCAACGGCACGAGCGGCGGCGGTGGGCAGGTCGCGGACGATGGCGGGCTGGCTGAGGCTGGACGGGAGCTCCAGAGGGCCGCAAGGGACCTCATGGCGGCGGCGCGGTCGATGCGGCGCAGTGGAGGCGGCGGGGGTGTTACTGAACTGCTGACAAAGGAGCGCGGGATCTCCGGCCTGCGCCCCAGCTTCCGAGGAGCGTAGACCATGCCCCGCTACCTGATGCCCCCGTCTCCGCTCACTGACCCGTCCAAGGTCCTCTCGGCCACCTCCGAGCGTGGTTCTGCAATCCGGCGGGGTCCACAGCCTGACAGCGGCAACGTGGGCACCCTCAAGCTGACGGCGGAACACACCCTCCCCGGCGTGACGGCTTCCGCGCTGGAGTTCGATATTGAGGGCGGCGGCAACCCTGACGGCTACCTCCCCGGCGGCTCGACCACGGCCAGCGGTGCGCGTGTTCGGTGGCGTGTGAGCGGAGACACCAGCGACGAGACGCGGGCGTGGGTAGACCGCATCTTCACCCGCTACCTGGACGTGGCTGTGGAGTCTGGGGTGTCCACTGCGAACGGGAAGCCCTCCCAACTGCGCCAGTTGACGGACGGGACCTGCGGCTTTGTGGTGGCTCGGTCGGCGGCCTCCAACACGTCCCTGCGGTTTGTCTACAAGAGCGACAGGTTCTCCGACTGGACCAGCGTGACCATCTCGGACAACTCGGTGGATACCCTCCAGTTGACCAGCGCGACCAACCGACCCGGCCTGCTGGTGACGGACTCCGGGCGCCTGATTGCCTACGCTCAGATCGACAGCCCCTATGCGGGCTCCTCCACCGACTTCATCGCGGCGTGGTACTCCGACGACAGCGGCGCTACCTGGAGCGTTCTCTCTCAGGCGGCGGCCACCTTTGCGGGTAGTTGTCATGCTGAATGGTTGGGCGGCGCTGCTGTGCTTGTGGACGCGGGTGGCGCGGTCTGGACCTCCAACTCGGACGGGGTGGCTTTTGTCCAGACGGGCGCGGCCTCCTCCTACTCAAACGCGTACACCGTCAACATGGGCAACGGCTCGGTGCTGGTGTTCGCGGACGACGGCGGGACCACCACCGACATGTTCATCGCGTCGCTTGCGGCGGGGGGCTCGCTTGAGTCTGACAGCGCGTGGCGCCAGGCTGGGATGGGCGCGACCTTTGCGGAGTTCATGGTGGTTCGCGACGATGTGGGGGACCTGTTTTTGGTCGGCATCGCAGACGAGTCCATGGCCTCCGCTGAGTTGTACGCATCCACCGACGGCGGCGCGTCGTGGGTCGATGCCCTGCCGGATGGCGGCTACCGCCTCTTCGGCCTTAGCAATGGAACCCTGAGCCCGGCCCAGACCGTGGAAGGGCTCGCAGGCGGCATGATGGGCGCTGACCTTGTGGTCCTCGGCACGTCGGCAGTCAGCACCAGCGGGACCAGCGGCAACGACGGCAACATCATCGCCATCTACCTCGGCGGCTGGGACGTGGACGTGTCCGAAGAGACCTTCGGCGGGGAGCTCGCGGGAGGCCCTTACGAGTACCACGCAATGCCCATCACCCTGCCGGAGAACACGGGATGGACGCGCAACGACACCAGCGCTGGCGCTACGGCCACCATCGCAAACGGCGGGCTGCGCATTGTATCGTCTGCTGGTGGAAACTCCGAATGGACTGCCCCGGCCTCTTGGACTTCCGGCGGCTCCAGCGGGCTGCGCGCTCGCTTTGTGGTGCAGGTTGCCAGCGGCGGCTCGGTTATAACGGAGCGGTCCCGCATCAAGTTCCAGAAGGGCAATGCTACGGACGGGGTGTGGTTCGTTCTGCGGTTCTCCAGCACGCAGATCCGTGCTGCGGACTCCAGCGGAGCACTTGCCACCGATACGCCCTTTCCCAGCCTTAACCAGCCCATCGAGTTCATCGTGATCTTCGACGCTGACCCCGGCGCAAGCGGGACCGCCACCGTGCTCTACCGGTTCCAGTCGCAAGGCGTAGATGGGGAGTGGACAGTCCTCATGGCAAACCAGACCATCGCCAACGACGCCTCAGCCGCCAACGACGAGATCACCTTTGGCGGGACCAACCCCGGCGCTGTTGATTGGTATGTGAGGTGGTTCGCGCTCTCCGAGGACAACACCGGCATCAACAAGGGGACCGGAGCTCGAGGGCGGGCTCTCTCCAACCAGTCGCCCATGTACATCTACGGCGGGGTCTCCGTTGGGGCCTATGGGACCTCGGGCATTGCCGGGGACTCCTACACGCTGACGCAGGTGGCGGCGTGGCCGAAGGAGGCCGTCTGGGGCGCTGACTCCCCGTCCGAGCAATGCCAGTCCACCACGGACACGTCCCTTTGGCGCATTGTGTTCGACATGGGCGCGAACAACGAGATGTGGGGGGACATTGTTGCGGCGTTCGGGACAAACGTGGCTGAGTTCAAGGTGATGGCCAATGCCACCGACTCCTGGGGCAGCCCCGCGCGCTCGGTGACGGTTGACACGTCCATCCGGTCTGACAGCCTGGACGGGACCGGCCCTGGTTGGGCGGCGCTGGACACCACCGACGAGATGGTCCCGCATGAGTTCGCCAGCAAGGCGGGCAAGCGGTACATGGTCAGCTTCTCAGGCACCGGCAACGCCTACGAGATCACGGACAACACCGCCACGACCCTGATTTGTCGGGACCAGGATCTGAGCAGCGAGACCGGCACGGCCACCATCTACATGAACGCCGGATGGGGCAGCATCAACCTGGACGAGATGCGCTATCTGGCCTTTGAGGTGGCAGCGAACGAGCCCAACCCGGATGGGTACTTCTCCCTGGGTCAGTTGGTGGCCTCCGAGAAGGTCTCCATGAACGTGGGCGACGGCTCAGACGCGGCCTTTGGGTGGCAGCGCGGGACTCGGATCCCCGTCCAGGTCGAAGAGGCTGAGGACGGCTACCAGACCGCCACGGTCATTGGTGGACCCCAAGAGACGCTGCTGCTGCCCATGGTCGAGAGCGTGCAGGAGCTCCGAGACTGGAGCCACGAGGTCTCCGCGCTCCTCCGCTACCTGGACGGGCCGGGCTCGCTTGTGGCCTTGGTGCTGGACAGCACGGAGAGCAGTTTCCACCGCAACGGCGGGCTCTACCGAGTGCAGGGCACCACCGTTTCCGAGACCCACGTCTACGGCAACGCGACGGACACCACGCAGCGCTGGCGCGCCCCCGCCATCTCACTCCGAGAGGTCACCTGATGCCTGGACAGTCCACCCAATACGTGCTCCACGCCAAGCTCCCCGGCTCCGAGGTCTGGGTGGGTGAGGTGCCCGGCCCGGTGACGTGGGCGGCCAGCACGGCGGGGATCCAGGTTGTGCGCGGTTTGGAGATCGCTGAGGCGGTCCTATCCCTTGAAGGTGGCCGCGAGGCTGTGTCCCTTGAGTCGGTGGGGGACGTGTTGGGCATTCTGGATGTCGGCCCCTTTGGCGCTGCGGCGGTCTGTGAGGTT
>Ga0070750_10002546_pt1 | contig 10098 bp, 9 predicted proteins | sample VirMetDEL_Nov_24_FD_77013 | JGI IMG/M metagenome (GOLD analysis project Ga0070750, IMG submission 77013) | Aqueous microbial communities from the Delaware River and Bay under freshwater to marine salinity gradient to study organic matter... | ecosystem: Environmental > Aquatic > Marine > Coastal... | reverse complement strand
GCAGTATTTGACTGAGAACCAGCAGTATTATCATATACAAATTCATGACACATCTGCCGACCACTCATTACAGCTTCACGATCCTTGTTCATTTCATTTGAAATAAACATAGACTCATAGGACTTAAAGAAATTGTAATCATCCGTTTCATCTACGGTATTACCTCCAACACGTAGAGTTGCTCTACGAATTAGACTGTGAACACCTACACCAAGAGGGAAAAAAGCACCATCAGCAGTTGAAGCATTTTTCTTTACAGCTAAAGTAATTCTTGAACCATCATGTAAATAACCCTTGTTCTGTAAAACAAAACGGCAAGATACATCATTGCAGACAATTGGGTCAAGTACATCAGACGTGACATCCATAGCCATATTAGATTGAATTTCTCCTACCTTAATAAGGTTAGGAACATTTCCTTCATCCATTTTAGGGGGGTCAATAGGGAGAGTTTCTTGAATATTAGCCATATTTTTATAATATTAATTACATAAAAAAATAAATAAAAAAAAAAATTAAAACTTCATTTAGGCTACGATCTGGATGCCCTGAGGAGAATATAGCATAGTCTGTCTTGAATGGACGAAAAGGAAAAGAGCATTTGGAGAATCACTGTCAAGCCCTACCTCCATCTGGATACCAAAAGGAGTTGTAGAAAAATCTTCACCTACACCAGTTCCAGAAGTATCAAATGGAACTCCAATACATTCCATTACACCTCCTTCAGCAGTTAGAGGAGTCGTTGCTCCAGAATAAAGTCTGTTCGTATTTACAGGAGATATCTGAGACTTAATATTATTTGGCTTAATACTATCACGTGCAAAAGTTACAACTTGAGGATCTACTACAGTAGTGTTTTCACTATCCTTTACATTTGTATCTAAATTAAAGTTAAAAGGCATACGACGGCCTGCCTTGGTTATAATTATAGATTTTATATCTGCTTGAGTACCATCACTGTTGAGAGGAGTAGTAGTAGCATACGAATTATATGCTAAGTTGTTAAGATACTTAGAAGGACACATATTCATGAAAACTCCAAGAGTTCTTGAAGTTCCAAGGTTGAAATTAACTACAGCATTAGCCGAATTAATTACATTGAAATACGAGGTAATAGCATTGTATGTGATTTGACCTGTAGAAGGCATCTGTTGCTGAGGAACATTTAATTCACAATGGAGACGGACATTTTCTAGTTCATAAAAAGCATCCGTAAGACCAGTAGTAGAACCATTAAGAGCATACAATGCCTGAGCATCTGGGGCTAATGTTAGTGAAATCTCAACCCCCCCTAGTGCTGTACCATCAAGGGGTAGTAAATTTCCTGAAGATAGGACCCCTGTTGGAAGATTTACACAAAATCTTGAACCATGGGCAGTAGCAGGGAAATCAACTAATTCTCTCTTTTGAGTTTCATAGTTAGGTACAGAAAGGGACTGATTGTTTGAAAAAGTCATTTTTTCTTCACGAGATGCTACATAAGGATTGTATGAAGCAAGGAAACGTCCATAATGGTTTATGGTTTCGATTACCTGACGAGATCTCTGAGATGTAATAGTTACTTTATCAATAATTGAATAGAGAGCAAGTTTTTCATCAATACCAAGCTGATCGGCAGTAGTTGGCTTAGTTCTACTAGCATCCTTAAAGAACTTAATATCTCCAGAAAGTCTAACACTACCACAATCAAGGAGATGAGGCTGTGAACCTATTAGGAAAGAAACAATTGGATTTCCTTGCTTGTGGGAAATCTTCTGGGTAGAATTAATATTCGAAGGCTGTATCTCGTTGTAGATAATACTCATTTTTATAATACTTAATATATATTATTTTAGATGAGATTATTTTAAAAAATATTATTACAAAAATATCTATACTTCAACTTGAATTCCATCCCCACGGATAACTATTCTACGAAGGTGGTATACAAAATTACACCAGAGCATATCCTTTTCAGGTGGGTTGCTTACGTCTTGGTAATGAACGTTAAGACGTAAATCTTTGTTTCTCATGTCATACACACCATTATTGAGAGAAAATGTTCTTCCTACAGCAAAGTTCTCATTGAATCTTGACATCTGTAGAGCAGGCATACCAGCAGCCTGAAGAGCCTTATCAAGTTCAAGTAGAGGAATAGCATCTACAGAACTCTTAGAAGAAATCTTTTCCGTATTGACATTTAATGATGGCTGATTACGTCCGTCATAGAAAAAGAAATATTCTGTGAGTCTGTTAGAGATTCCAGCAATACCACTTTGAGAAGAAAGTAATGTATGGTCGTAAGAGTTAGCATGGATTTCATAAGTTCCATTACAAGAAATCTGATCCTTTGCCGAATATACAGAGGCATCCGTAGGAACACAGATAACAGACTTAGCACGTTGATGATTACCAGGGATTCCAATATTTGCTACACGGTCTCCCTTGAGTTGAGAATAATTGTATACTTGAGTTGAAAGGAAATCATAAACCATCATTTTTCCTGCTTTCATGTCAGCCATAGCCTCTTGCTGTGCCTTAGCACCAAGATCAATTTGATTGAGGACAAGTTCTACATTACTCATAGAGTAAGTCGGAGAATATGTTGTAGCACTAGATACTGAGGTAGAATATAGGAAAACATTTCCAGCATTCGTAATATCCGAACCATTATTTGTAACAGAAGCATTAAGAGTAACTTTAACATACTTATTTGCTCCAGTTCCAGAAGTTTCAATAGTCTTAATAACAGCATTAGCAGATAATTCATATTGTTTAGTAGTATCTCTGAGTTGAATCTTTTCTCCAACAACTAGAGGGAAATTATCAACTTCCCAGTTGTTGTTATCATGCTTGATAAATAATACATTAGAATCAGAACCATTCTGCCACGATGCTGGTGAAGCAGTATTACCATCAAGAGAGTGGAAAAGTGGATTGAGTGTAAGTCTACGGTTTGTATTTACACTATCTAACTGACGGAAGCATCTCTTATTTTCTGATGTAAGAATAGAAATAAATAAACCATTCATTAATCCACATGGAACAACACGGTCATTTTGGAAGAGTCCAGTATGAAGGGGAAGCTTCAACTTACACTGAGTGTATTTATTTGAGTTCGTAAATGCTTCACTTGTAGGATCAGCACTTACATTACTGTAATAAGGAGAATACTTGTGATTAGCAAGTTGAGACTTAGTAGAGCCACGAGTTCCACGAGAATCAGGAGTCCATACCCCAGCACCTTCATTTAATGCTCTAAGATTCTTTAGAGTTTCATTTGAATGATAAGCATACTTCATAGCTACATGAACTGGGTAGTGTCTAATTTCCTCAAGCAATTCAGTCTTGTCCCCAGAATGAATACGAATAGTATCAATGAGAACTTGTCCACCAATGAGTTCATCTAACTGGAGTCGAGTATTACAAGCATTGGTATCTTGAGAAATAGTTAAATCGAATTGGAGGTAAGAGTTCTGAGGTTTGAAATATTCTACATTAGGGGGAATCTAAAATTCAATAACTTTTTGAGCATCATAGGTGAGACCATTTTGAGATGGAATTGCAACATAATCCTCTTTAAGTGGAATCTTGTTATCAGCTACGAAAAATCCTGAAGACATATTTTATAATGTAAACAATATAAAAAAATAAATAAAAAAAAATAAATTAAAAATTACCTTGTAGCAGCAAAAGATCCAGCAAGAGATGCCTGTGCTACTTGTTGAAGTGGTGGGGGATCTGTTGGTTTTGTATCTGTCTGAATTTTCTTTGCTGTTTCTACTGCCTCACCTGCTGCCTCAGATAATCCTCCTGCTGCCTGAAGTGCTGTTCCAATAACACCAGCCAATTGAAAACCAGGGACAAATCCAAGCATGTCAAGAGCAGTACCTCCAATTGTAGCAAGATTTCCAAGTTTTTCTCCAAAATTATCTCCAGCAAGACCCTTTCCTGCTTTAAGACTTTCATATTCTGAAGCAATATCCATACCAGATGAAACAAGTCCACCTAGAACTCCTACACCTTTACCTAATGCCCCAGCTACCTTAGCACCCTTTCCAGCCAATTCTCCTACCTCTTCAGCACTCTTAGCACCTTTAGTTAATACATCAGAACCTTCAGCAAATGTTCCTTCACTTGTTGTAATAGCAGCCGAAGGTTTTTCAGCAAGTTCATCTATTTCTTCACCTGCTGCTGCTGCCTTTGGTTTTAATTCATCTGGTGTCGGTTTTACTTCAGTAAAGCCAGGCTTACCAGCATTCTTAACAGATTCATTGTAAGAATCTAGTGTAGTTTTAAAATTACTCATTGCAGTTGATTCTGTAAGAGCATCTTTAACTCCAGACATGATACCTTCTTCTTCGTCATTACCTACAGCAACTTTTGCTGCTTTAGAAGCATTCTCTATTGCCGTCTTATTTTGTAGTCTTATACTTTCATTAAGATTACTTACAGCACCCATTCTTGAGTTCCCGAGGGAAATAGCACTACTCATGTTATAGCCGTCCATTGTTTTATATTATTCATTATAAATTAATTTTGAGAGATATTTTCTAATTTATTTAGTTCATCTTGTTTTTCTTCTTCACTTTGATCTGCTCCTCCAGTAGCTACGAGTTTCCTAAAATTATGGAACATCTCAGGGGGATTCTTTGATAATTTCATATAACAGAAATCATATTTCTTCTTACAACATTGTTTATATAATTTTAACCAGTTCTCACTACCCTTGAATAAATCCCCAAATTCTTCCGAAATTGCAAAAAGTTCCCGTTGATTAGGGAAAGGACTTCCTACAATTACAGAGGTAGCATTAGATCTTATAATAGGATCTACAGCACCTCTGAACTTCTGAACTGATATAACTAATAATTTAATACCGTAATGACGGCTACGAGTTACAAGATTTGCTATGTTACTATCCAGCATTCCCACACAATCATCAAGAACCAAAGCAATTTCTTTTGTAGGATCATCATCTCCTTTAGCTGTTTGTCTTTGTATAATATTTTGAATTAATTCAGGACTATACGTATCATGACATTCGAATCTCTTTTTCATAAATCTACTTGTAGAATCCATATTGATTGTGGGACTAATTACAACTACACCCCCAGGGAAAAAATCTTGACCATAAAAATTATCATTAAGAAAAAGTGAAGAAATTATGGTACTTTTTCCGGTCTGTCTTGGACTTATCATGAGGAGACATTCACCAGCCCCTTTCACACCTACACCTACATCAGGCAAGTTAGGATGGTGGTATTTTGCTGTTCCATTATTTTCATCGATTATAGGAATAATTTCTGGACCTTCCATTGTATATTATACTTTAGAAATTATTTTTTTAATTTAATCTTTATATTATACATTATATTTTTAATGTGTATTAAAAACGTTCTTTGAAAAAAATCCAGAATCACCATAGTAACATTTTGGAGGATATACCAATTGCTTGATAGCTTCTTCATGTTTTTTTCTTTCTACTTCTTCTTCAAGCTTTTTCTTTTTTTCTGCCTTTCTCCTTTGTCTTAATTGTTCATTTTTTAATAATGCTTCATCAATTGCCTTCTGTATTATATCAGGATCTATATCTGCTTTAGGTCTTGGTGGTGGTACATCATTGACAATATCTTCTAATTCTTTTTTTTTACTTGCCTTCTTTTTTTGATTAGCCTTTGATTCTAATTCTTTCATTTCTTTTCTTTCTTTTGCTTTTTGTTTCCGTGCTTCAACTGCTTTCTCTCTTGCAATTTTTAATTTAGCCTTATGCTCTTCACTCATGGGCTTACGTGGTTTCTTCTCTTTCTTTACTGGTGCTACTACAGGCTCGGTCGTCTTCTTCTGCTTTACAAATATTTCATCTGTGTTAATATTTTCTTTAACAGGCTCTGGTGGTTCATCCTCCTCAGTATCAGATTGTGGTGGGGTTTCAATTATTAAATCAGGATCATTTACAATTTCAGGTAAAATATTTGACATTCTCTATATTTTACTTTATATTTTATTGTATTTCATTAAAAAATAATTAAAAAAAGGTATAAACTAAATATTTATTTTACATCTTATGTTTTTGTCTAATATGTAACACTACAACTGTAGAACCTACAGCACTCTTGACAAACTTCTCTGTCTTATCAATTAAATCAACTGAAAAATCTCCAATACTTAATGGGCCTGCATTATTAAGATCAAGATAAGTTTTTTCACCAGGTTCAAAAAACAATCCACCTGTCTCATTACCACTATTATCAAAACGAGGGCAGTGGTAAATAATTTGAGACTGATTACCAGTAACTCCATTGATACTTCTTTGTGTTAAATTATTTACTCTTACAAATACAGATTCATTTGCTACTAGTTTAGGTACTACAGTAGATGAGAATGTTACAGCAGAACCATTAGTGGTTGTAGGTGTTTCAAGAACAGCAGTATTATCAAATCCAAGAATATTTGACATATTTGCTCCAAGAGTGGGTCTGTATTTCTTACTTTCTGAAAGAATAGGCACTACATCGTAGGCAATCTTTCCTCCAGAAGTTCTTACAAAATCGTGTTCTGTAGGAACTCCAGTTTCATTATATAATCTTGTATCTACAGTATTTAGATATTTTGTTCTCTTTATATTTAATAGTGTAGCATACCAATCATGGTTTGTTAGTCTTTCATTTAATGGAATGCTATTTGATTTTGTAGTATCATATCCATCATAATTAAATCCAGTTATATCTCTACCTTCATATTTATGAATTTGTAAATAATTATCTGTTCTAGCATCACCATCTGCTGTTCCTCTAATTTCCATCTTACCATATAAATAAGCACAAGTTTGAGCAACAGGTTTAAAGTAAGATGTTTTATTATTTGATGCTTGGTAATCTGGACTACATATTTTTGATGGAGTTGCTGATACTCCTTTAGTTAATGTAACATCAACTGCTTCACCATCTACAGTAAATTGAATATGATTGAATGCAGAAGCATTACCAGTTAAATCATACGGTTCAGAGTTGGGACTCCCACTTCCATTCCAATAATCTACTTCTTCCATTTCAAAAGTAAAATTTCCTCCTGATTGTCTTTTAGCAACTGATTGATATAAACGTAGTTCATAGATATCTGAAGCATTATTATATACAGATGATGCTACATAATCATAGAAACCCATTCCATTATGTTTCCAATAGGGTGGAGATGCAAAATATCTAAATACTTGAGTCCCATCAGGAGCTACATGTTTTACTTGAGGATTACAATATCTACTTAAGCCAACACTCCAATTTGAAGCATTCCCATAATTAACTTGAAAATTTCCTTGAGTGCAAGATAGTGGTGATGATTTTATTTGAGCAAATGCTCTAGGATTCTCCGAAGCATTCGTAGACCTTTTGTAAAATCTATGATTACTTCCTGTATATTCCCAACCATCAGACCAAAGATCTCCTTTTACAAAGTCTGCTTGATTCGATGGTGAACTGTCTTGAGTTGGTTTGTTATCAGTACCTGAGGCAGATGACTTTTTATCATACGTTAAATTAAAACCTTCAAAAACATTTCCTGTTCCTCTTTTTACAGAAGCATTAGCTTCACCTTGTAGATCAGGATGATAAATACCAGTATTCATATTTGGTATAAGAGCATTATCTACATAGTCTTCAGAATTATATTCTCCATACGGATCTACACGGATAAGTGCTGGATGTCTAGGAGATTCTTCAAATGTAAAATCATCAGTTAATTTTTTTCCGATATATTGATACATAGTTGAATTAGTTCTTCCAACAGAAAATACACCATCCTTATTCATCTTAATACTCTGCAATGCTACTTCACTATTGGGAGGAATAACCAAAGGTGTTTGTAAATTGTTAGTAAATGAAAATGCTCTATCGAGACCTCTTGGAATAACATCAACATTACTTAGAGTCTCAAATTTGTTGTTTGACAATATTACCAATGACATTTTTATAATATTCTCAATATAAAAAAAATATAATAATAATTATAATAAAAATGCCGAAACATACTAAACCTCAGATGTATGACAACAATGAATGCTTTAACCTACCAAAAAAAAATGAAGAAGATAAAAAGATCAATCCTAAAAAAGTTTTTAAAGGCTATACTGCCCCCAAGGGTCGGAAAGGTTCTAAAAAGTCTAACATTACCAAAAATTACTAAATACATTACCAAACTTCATTTTTTTTGGTAATTTTTTTTATGGTCTCTTATGCTCTTATTATACTCTATTATATATATATACTATATATATAAATTACTTAAATTACCAAAATTACTAATATATTATATATTAGGAGAGCAGAGTAAGAGTATATAAAATTTATATATGTACTCGGACTAGGAGTTTATGGGGAGGACTCATTTTGAGCTATTTTGTAATGTTTGGTAATTTTTTGGTAATTCCCCAAAATCCAGCCTCACGTGTAATTATTAATCCTTCTTCATTAAATCCTGTTGGACTCTTAATATTTATCCTCATACAACCATTTATTCTCAAATATTTATTTACATCATTACTCTTGACTTGTAAATTATTGTCTTTGAATATTTGTTTAACTTCTCTGAGTGTTAAACGATCTTTTCTATTTCCCGTGAATGTAAATAATTTTTTCACTTCTTCATTTATATCTGTATCAATGTAATCATAAATATTTTTAATCTTCCGTTTCATCTTATTACAATATATATTATAATCATATTTTTAAATCTATTCATCATCAAGTATTCTCAGAGATCTCCAGCCATCAAATGATTTGCCGTCTCTCATTATTTTGCATTTGATACCTCCACGACTAGTAAGGTATTTATTGTATTTCTGAGGACTCATGTTGATTTGCTTTTTAGTAATTAAATATCTCAATTGTTTAGTTGATACAATATCATCATAGCCGACCTGCTTTTGTATACTGCAATCTTTTTCAGAATCCCAGTCATCATAAGTCTGCCCCTTGTATAATAGTAGTTCGTCAAGTAGTGTATATTCAGTTTCAGCTTCTTTGAAATCTTTTTGAGCCTCAGCCATCGATTTGGGTAATGGTAACCTTTCACCATAACTTTCAAAGAGTATATCCACAAAAGCATTAACTACGTCTTTAGACTTACTCCAAGATTTAATGTTATCGTCTTTCTTATGGTATGAAATAATAATCTCATTTGTTTCTTGATTTCTAACTGTTGTTCCGACCCTCTCATCATCAACAAATTTAGATGGGAAGTAATAAATAGAACTTGTCTCTTTAGCATCAGTAGGTGTGATAGGTGGTAAATCATTGCAGAAGATCATTGGACGAACCTGTGTTTGAAAATTAATTTCATCTTGGTGATTTAATCTTGCTTCAATGACATCTCCACCACTAGCTAATTTTTTCAATATATTTCCATTCATTTTGTATGTATTATTTTCATCTCTTGTAATCTCATTTGTTAAACAGAATCTTTTGAACTCAAAAGGTATTAACCATGAAAAACTCTTAGCACTATCTCCAATGTTATTTTTGAATACAAAGTTTTCTCCATTAGTTGTTCTACAGTAATCTCCAAAAGCAGCTTCAAGCATTCCAACTAAAACACCTTTTCCACAATCTCTCTCACCCATACAGACAACCCAGTTTTTATCTTCAATCTCTCCAGCTAATGCCCTAGCAGCTGTATTGAGCCAACTATCTCTCATTTCATTATCATTAGCAAAAATAGGATTTAATATTCTTTTATAGACTTCATCTCTGAACTCTTTTGTAGAAGGTGTATAATCTCTTTTTATTTTTACAGCAGTATACGTCTCAGTATCATAGGGCTTGAGTGTATTACTCAAGAAATCCCAGTAACCATTATTGAAACATAATTTCCTAAAATTACTATTAAACAACTTATCCAAAAAATCCTGATCTTCTGTAGGAGTTACAAACTTTAAAATATTTGAACAACCAGTGGCCATAGTTGAGTATGGTCTCAATGCTCCTTCATCATTCATAAAAATATTTAATTGTGCTATTATATTTTTTAATTCTTCTTTGATATCTTTTTCTCGTGAGATCCATACATTATCAATTTTCATAAAGTTTCTTCCATTACAATGAATGTAATCATTTTTTAATTTAT
>Ga0070750_10002542_pt1 | contig 10100 bp, 29 predicted proteins | sample VirMetDEL_Nov_24_FD_77013 | JGI IMG/M metagenome (GOLD analysis project Ga0070750, IMG submission 77013) | Aqueous microbial communities from the Delaware River and Bay under freshwater to marine salinity gradient to study organic matter... | ecosystem: Environmental > Aquatic > Marine >... | reverse complement strand
TAGTGATAAGAAGTCCTCCTTAAAATATCTAGTCTTATCTGCAAAGTAATTATATATACTCAAGTCATCAAGCTTCTGTAGGTAGTCCAACACATCATCCTTAATCTCTACCTCTGTGGTGTTGTCAACCCTGTTACTCTTAACCTTAATGAATATAAAGTTATCCCCACCATCAGGGTAGTACCTGTAGTACCCCCTATCCTGTAAGAAATTCTTGAACATAATGTGTATCATTGACACCACTCCCCTGTCACTCTTATTCCAAAACTGCAAGCTGTTAGCGTCCTTCTCTTTCTCTGATATTACAGCATCCGCTACATCGTCCTCAACCCCAGCGTCAATCAGTTGAGAACGGATTTCTTTTTTTGGCACGCCTAATTTTATCTTATTCCTAACCTGATTCACTCGTTCCTTATCCTCGAAGAACTTAGTATTGAAGTTGTGAGTATTCTTATATGCGCTATTGATAATCTGCTTAACCTCTGACTCAGGGAAGTCCTGCATGTGAAACCTTTTCATTACAAAGGTTGCCATGTTTTGGTCTATACCGAACTCATTAAAGGCTGCCGCTAGGATGTACAGGTTATTATTCCTTTGACCCTCTATCATCCCATACTTAGACTCCCACCAAGTTGTTAGTCGTTGTACTATGTCATCATCATCCTCCACCTTAATCGTTAAACGTCCTGTGTTGGTACTTATCTGCTCCTGGGTGTCCACCTTTATTTTATCCCATAACTTGCTCTTAGGATTAACATATATGTCCTTGTCGTAGCTCTCGTAACAAACCCTAGATATATTCTTGCAGGTAGTGTCAAAGTACTCACAATTATAGTGGTCCTCTAACGCCTGGAAGTACTGCTTGTGATTATCTATATCCCTAGGTATCTTAACCAATACCTTTATCCCATTACCACTTGGTGAGGTAAATACTGCAAAACTAAACTTATCAGCCTCCAGCGATTTTCTTTTCTTAGTTAGCGATGCCTTGTTCTTAAAGTCATCAAAGTCTAGACAGATTAAACCGCTATGGTTAACGATAGAGCTATCGGCTCTCTTATTAAACTCACCAGAGAAACATATAGCTGGTAGCTTTTTCTTTAGCTCGTTCCTCTTCTCCTTATCTTTCTCCTTGCGTATGCCCTCTACTAATTCCTTGCATTTACCTTCCTTAATTCTTGATAATACCACCTCTACATTACGAAAGAACGGTGTTGAGGTATCCTTAATTGTTTGAAAAATTGTTATTTTATGTGTGTTTTCGTCCATTTTATTCCACTTATTTACTAATATTCCACTTATATTCCACTTATATTCCACATTTTTAGGACTTAACTGCTTGATTATCAGCACTTATTCCAGTATTCCACTTATTCTCCTTACGTATACGGAAAAAAATAATAATAATATTTTTTATATATAAGAGTAATAGGGGTATTTTTTGTGGAATGTGGAATACCCCTATTCTCATTAATCAACCTAGAAAGGCAGGTCCTCTTGTTTAGCCTCTACCTTCTTCTCTTCCTTCTTCTCTTCCTTCTCCGCAAGTGTAACAGTACCATCGGTCCATACTACCTTGCCGTTGCCTATGTAGTTACGTTTAGCCTTAGCATCACGTTCCTCCTTTGTTTGGTTCTCATATACCCCACAGTTATTTCCGTAGTTGGTATCATCGTTTACTGAGATAGTAATGTTGAGGTACTTGCCCTCATACAATCTCTCCTTGGTAATCTTTGTCACATCTAGTGACGCACTAATTAATGTAGCCATAGCTTTAAAGTGTTTCGTTTATAAAATAATTATCAATATCCTCCGTGGGACTTTCCCCGAAGAATGTTTTAAAGACTTCCAACGCTTGGAAGACCTTATCTCTACCGCCATCAAGAAACTCTTCCGAGCAGTCATACATTCCTGTGCGACCACTCTTCTTGTCGACAACGATAAATAACATCGGCTTACTGAATAGTTGGTTATATACCCAGGCTTGACTATCATAGTTATACTTACGAGCTGAATACTTAAACTTGTCAATATCTGAACAAGTCTTTAGGTCTACTACTAAATCTCGTGTAACTATATCTGCCTTACCTTTCCACATAACACCACCAATCTCACCGATGGCTGGCTCTTCAAACTTATTATCTTCATCGTAGATAAGTTCGTTGAAGAACAAGTTCTTCTTAATCTCTGAGGTTAGAAAGTTCATCTCATCTACCTCCTTAGATAGTATAATATTATCCCTATCAACTTTTTTACATAGTTCCTTAAATATATTTGTGTTCCTAGTGGATGCATCGCACACTATAAAGTCCTTAATCTTCTGAGGCTCTAGCATTAGTGTGTGGAAGTATCTGCCTAGTATCATGGGGAGGGTTGTCTCCCTGGGCTTACCGAAGTTAGATGGGTCCTTCAGTAGCGTACCTATATCTGAGTTAGATAAGTACTTCTTACCAAACGAACCATAGTACTTGGTGTCGTCCCTTAGCTCATCTACCGCTATCATGACTTGATTACTTTATTAAGTTCAGTCTTTACCTTAGGTGTAATCTTATACTTAACACCCAGGTTCTTAACAATCTTAGTTAACCCTAACTCCTTGTTGTCGGCTACATATCCTAACACCTTCTTCCAATTAGCATCGCCAATATCTAGGCTGAAAATCTTAGGTTTATCATCCTTAGCCTCACTCATTGGTAGGTCTTCACCTGCATATACGTTTAATCCTAAGCCGTGAAGGGCTAACGCCTTTGTTGTGGACCTCTGTATAGCTGTGTTCACTTCGAAGCTTGTAATCGCCTCTAATTGAATCGACCTAGGTCTACCTTGTGTGGTCATAATTGGTAGGTAGTCGATGTGTTCTAGCCCATCTATAGTTACCCCTACCTTTACCCACGCTGTCTTGCCATCGGTGAAGTAGTTCATACCATCCTCACCCTCGTATACGGTACGTGTTAGTGTTGGGCACACCTTCTTCGCTTCAGCCCAAGCCCAAGCCCAGGATAGATACGTTAGGTTGCCTTTCTTCTCTGTCTTCTTTGATACATCTATCTTGGATAGCATATCATACGGTGATTTGTGTTTTTCCATTGTATTTTATTTTATTATATTAATTAATGGTAGTAGCACACCCTTACTCGTGTTGCTATCTCCCCCGTTTACTCTTGATAGGTTGTTATCCCTACATAGTGTCTTTAGTTTATTAGTCTCAACAATTATAATCTGCTCATTACTAATGATAAAAGCCCAGTAGTCTGCCCTTGATGTAGATAACCCACTTGGATTACCCCTACTCTCGTACTCAATAAATAGATTACCTGTCCTAGTAGCCTTGTAGTCGGTCTTTACCTCTACCTTATCACCCTTGAGTTTAAGTATATCGGCAAGTAATCCCTCGCCTTTCTGTCCTAACAGTAGGTCGTAGCTATAGTTTCCGTTGTGCTTCATTTAATTTTACTGTAGTGTTTACTTATCTTACTTATTATCTCATTCCTGGTGGACTTAGCCTTCTCAAGGCTCTGCTCCCTACCTGAGTTCATTAGGTGCTGAATAGATTTGTTCATACCCTCTAGCTTCATCTCCAAGTACTCTATACTGAGTAGGTGAGTGCCTTTTATTAGCCCATGTCGTAGTAGTATCACCTCATCGAATGAGCTAATCTCCCGATAGAAGTCCGAAGTACCCCTGGTGTTGTAGATAATCACCTCGCCATCACTCATCTTCACTATCTTATACCCATTGAGTATCGTGAATTTAGAGGTGGGGGTGGTGAAGATAGGTATATTACATACATTCACCACCTCATCCCATAGACTACTAATAGTTCTCTTGGTCATTGTCCATTTCTTTTAGCGTGTCCATGTAGGTCTCTAGCTCTAGTGTTCCCTCGTAGTATTGTCTAATGACACTACTGAACAGGTGGTCTAACTTACCCTCTGTTTCTTCCATAAATGTTTCTTTTGTCTTTCCCATAGTTTTTGATTTTATTTGATTTATATGTGTTTACGTTTGTGTGTGTAGAAGGTTACAAAATTATTGAATATATTTTTGATTACCTATTATTATATTAAATTTATCTTCATCGTAGCCCTCGTTTACTAGGCTCTTCATCACCCTATCGAAGTACTCCTTGTTGGTCCTACCCCCATCACAGATGCCCTCGCATAGCTTCACTCCATCGTACCTTAGCTCCATGTCTCTCTTGACTCCCTCACACTCTCCCTCTTGTAATATCTTCTCTCTGTGATATACAAGTAAGGCTTGAACTTTTTCTGGAGTAGTTTCCTGGTGTATAAATGGCTCTAGCTCATTGATTACCTCCATCATGCCACAGCCTATGTTACGCATAATCTGATTTCTTTTGTTCATATATAGCTCTGCCTTGCTCTTTAGGTCTGTTAGTTTTATTATTAGATTAGTCATAGTAGTCGCTGTTTTATGCCGTTAATACTCTCAGACTCGCACTTCTTTATGTATAGCTCTACCGCCTTGCTTAACATCCAGGAAAGTGTCGTACCATCCTCTCTCTTTTTATTCTTTAAGAACTCCTCCTGACTATCGGTCAGGTTAATCTTATATGTCTTCCAATTATTTCTATTCATCTTCTTTTAGTTTTACATTTCGTTATGACACCATCCACACCACCATCCATCATAGGTTTTTTTAGCTTTACCCCCACAGCTATTACATATCTTAAATTCTTCTTTACTCATCTTCTTTTAGTTTTAAGTTTTCTAACCTCTCTACCTAGGTCTGTGTCGTTAGGATATCTCTCTATCAGCTCATCTATAGTCTTGCTGTTGCTGTACTGTTTAGCTAAGTCTAACCTGGGCTTGTATACCGTATCCTTTACTTGTCTTAGTTCGTTTAGTGTTTTCTTTTTCATCGTCTTTTTTTTAGGTACATACTCTTTATTTTCTTTTTAATCTTCTCTATATCCTCAGCTATATGCTTATCGAATTGCTTGTAGTCTTCTACCTTCTTGAGTGCATATACCACCGTACTCCTATCGAAGTTAAATATACTCGCCACATCTATCTGTCGGAGGTGGTGGTAGTGCTTGTATATGAAGTATATCGACACGTATTTAGCTATTATCTCCTTAGCTCCTCGATAAGACTTGTTAGTTACTGCCTCTTGGTCCGCACCGAAATGGTCGCAGATAATGTTTATTATTTGGTCGATGTACTCCCTCTTAAATGGGGGTACAAATACCCTATCCTTGTCTAATAATTTCTTTGCCATCTCTATTCCTTCTCTATTTAATATGTGTGCTAGTCTATCCATAGTTATAAGTTTTAATCGTACATCTCCTTTCCGATGAGTATACCCACGATGAGTATACCCACAAAGGATATTAGCATTAGTATAAAGTATCCTATCATTTCTTTTTATTTTTTCTAAGTATAATCATTAGGGTTAGTAAGATTATAAAATTAACGTATCCCTTCATCTTCTTTTTCTTTTATCCAGGTTTCTATATCATCTGTTGTTACTAATCTAAATAGGTGAGGGAAGTTCTCCATTAGAAATTCCTCTATTAATTTAATCTTCTCTTTCATTCTTACTTACCTAGTTTACAGATTAATAATGTAACAACAAACGTGAGTACCGCAAATATCATTAGTCCGTAGCACTCTAAGAACTCTATTATCTTATCTCTTTTCATCGCCTATTTTTTTATTGTAGTTATCCATGTATTCTACAAGCAACTTGGAATAGCTTGTGTTGTTCTTAGATGCATTCTTCTTGAACGTATCCATTACTTTCTTCTTCTCATTGGGTATATAAAATGTTCGTACCATATCTATTTGTTTTTATTTATAATTTTATTTCTTTATTATTCTCTAGGTCGTAGATGGCTAGTTGGTGTCTCCTACTAGCTATCTGTAACGCACCACCCAGGCTGACATCATCCTTACTAAACAGCTCGGCTGTATCCAGGTAGTACTTGCCGTCAGACTCCCACCCACCTAGTACGATGTTGTCTTCCATCAGCTTACCAATATTCTCTACAATGAATTGTCGTATCTGTGCGTTGGTAGGTAGCTCATTGTATACTCTCTCACTCGCCTTGTTGAGTGCTATAGAGTAGCAGGAAAACCCTGCTACGTTTCCTACGTGTAGACTCCAGGAGAATCCTCCCTTTGCTAGCTCTGGTCTTAGGTCATATAAGTTCTTCATAGTTGCAAGTTTTAGTATCCGAATATCTCTACCAGGATGAATGATACACTTGTGATTGTTGCCATTACCCCACTAGCTAATGCTACGCAGATAAGGTCTTGCTTGATTTGATTGATTGTTTTTTTCATGTTTGTTTATTTTATTTGGTTAGCAATATGTTTAGTTGTAATTAACTTATGGTTCTCGTCAAATACTTGTTTATCCTCTCCGTACTTCACCACCATCTCACCATCGAAATTCCAAGGGTCGTTAGGGGATTGCTCTATGTCTGCTTGATTGCAGAAGGATACATAGTTACCCCCCTCTTGATTGATTCCTATACATATTTTAATGTTACCATTGTGGTGTGGTAGTTCTATGCCTATTGACATTGGCTGTTCCATTACGTGTCGCCATTTTAAAGCGTCAGAAAGTGTTGTCTTTTTTGTTTTCATGTTTGTTTGTTTTGTTGGTTTATATTCTTTTACGCAAGGTAATGTAGAAAGTTACATTTATTTACACTTTTTCGACCAATGGCTGTTTTTTGTCGACCAATTGTATTAATGTAACGACATTGTTATATACGAAGCTTTGCACAAATGACTTGGGTATCTTCATCCTGGTTAGCTGTTGTACCCTATCGACTGCTTCCATTAAATAGTTCCAATCGTTGTGGTATTTCATTACTGAACGGTGTCCAATGAAGTCTGCTATTAGCATATTCTTTTGGTGAGTGTTTAGCTCTACCTCATCAGACTCACTGTTTTGATGAGTGTGAACAGCCATTATCTGTTCATCTGTGCTGTCGTCTATGTAGTACTCATAATCCCCTATGGTTATGTATACTACCTTGTCGTTTCTTATATCTATTTTCATTTGATTAGGTTTTTAATTGTGTTTAATTAAGTCTAGTTCCTGGTGTGTTAATTCAACAATAAATAATGTATTACCCCACCCGTTGTTAGTAAGTCTATTAGCTTTTAAAACGTATGTCATTTTCATCTTTTTATCTTCGTTACAAAATTGACCTACGATAAAAAACTCTCCATAAATTCTACTATCGTAACTATCTAACGTTTTTTTATTTTCTAGTGTTATTGTCTTCATTTGATTAGGTTTTTAATTGTGTTTACATCTGTTGTTCCGTACTTCTGCTTGATGTACGCTAAGTACTTCTTACACTCGGTTATTTTTTCTAGTTCGTTCATATTACATAAAGTATTTTTTTGTTTTACCATTACTAACCATGTCGTATCGCTGTGTGCCGTTGAGGTACCAAGAGTCGAAATGATTGCTGTGATACCACTCTATTAAGTCATATGGGTTGTATCCCCTACACACTACCTTGCGTGTGTCGATATCTATTAATTTCCATTGTCGTCTAGTCATAGTTTCCATAAGTCTTTTTCTTCTACAATATTACACTCAAGCATATCTAACACTTCTTTTGTTGCTTGTTCCTTACCTCTCCAAAAATTATATGCAACTACGTCTGTTTTTACACACCTCATTTCATCGTCTGCGTTTTTCTTGTACGATTCATAGTCATACTTTAATCTTTGTAATACATTAATATTTATTGCTCTCATAGTTTCTATTTGTTATATTGGTTTATAAATTCTACTACTGCTTTGTATACCCACTCAATGTTAGTTGTACATAACGCATACTTTAGATTTGTTAAGTCCCAATCAGCATTTTGCTCATCTCTAGACTTTATAATCTCGTTTGCTACTGGCATCAGCCAATCCCAAGAGGTGTGGTATTGTAGTTCGTTCTCTTTAATAACCACGTTATCTATGACTATTACGTTGTCTAACTTAGGGTACACAATGCCCATAAATTCTGCTATTAGTTTATTGTTTTCTTGTGTGTTCATTGTGTTTAGTTTAGTTGGTTTATATTTATATACGTCAGTTAGTTATCTAGGGTTACAATTAATCTGCATTTTCTTTTTCAATTTCCATTTTCATATCCCCGATATAATCAGCAATATCTTCGCTGTCCATCTCACATATAAGGCTCTCCATCTCTTCCTGGACATCTTCCAAGACTTTTATAGCCTGGGTTAGCTTGGTGTCATAATCCCTGCTGGTGTCCTCATTCAATCCGTACAAGTCGTCTATTATTTTTTCTAGTGTTATTTTATTTAATTTATCCATATTTTCTATTTGTTTTGGTTAGTAAAGCTGATGTTGTAGATTATATTTTCTCCTGACTGTTTGTCTGCATACTCACATCCTTGATTATATTTATTGCTATCTACTTCATAGATGTAGTCGACAAATAAATTGTACCACTCTAATTTATCTTTTAGTTTTTGCACGTGGTTTTTTAATTCGTCTAAATTCATTTTATTTAATTTATCCATAATTTCTATTTGTTTAGGTTAAATAATTCTCTTGCTTTAATCAATGCGTAGCTTTTCTGTTGGTAGTGTGTGCCACATCTTTGACCTCTAGGTAATTCAATACCTTTGTAATCTGTCTGTTGATTTAAGATAGCTTGTGCTATTCTCTCAATCTCTTGTAGCTCTGTTTGTGCTTGTTGTTGTGTCATAGTTTCTAATTTTATAGTGATGATATTAAATAGTTTAATTGGTTAATCTGTTCTGTTAGTTCGGCATTCTCTTTAATTTTTTCTGCTAATGATTTAGTTAACTCCATTTTTAATTCTAACAAGTCCTCTATCCTATCCTCTAGCTTATCAATTTTATTGCTTAATAATTTTTGTGTTGTCATAGTTTCTAATTTTTAGTTTTTATATTTCAAAATCTTCTTCAAATGAGGAGTATAATTCTTGGCATACATACTTACCAATAGACTCGTAGTATCTCGTTCTATCTTTAGATGATGGAGTTTCACCATCTTCGTAAGAATGTAACTCCTTTACCTCTTCAATTAAATTCTCTATAAAGTCATTTTTTATTGCTTGTTCCCATAGTCTGCTCATAATTTCTATTTTTTAGTTGTGTTTATATTTATATTGTTTAACGGGGTAGTTTTAAAAAGGTTACATTTATTTTAAATTATTTTTTTATTGTGGTAAGTAACCTCGGTCAAAGTCGTAGTAGTCCTGGAATTTATCTTTGTCTTCTTGGTCTGAACTTGCCCTCTTTAGTTTATTTGAAAGTTCATAATATATTTTAAAGTTCTTAAGTTGTTTATTTATTTTTTCAGCATAATATAGTATTTCTTCAATTTCCGATATGTCAACTGGGTGCTTGCTCCATAAAGCTTCAGAAATATTTTTTTGCTCTGATAATTCTTTTAGTACTGATATTGCTATTTTCATTTTGTTTTGGTTTTAGTTATTAATCAAAGATAAAGTCTGTTAGTCCCTTAATCCCTACGAAGTTTAGTTCCTTCTGTACGTCTGCCGGGCATTTGATATGCTCATATCCTTGGACCTCATCAATTAAAATTAGTTCCTCATTACTTCTAGCCAACCCCTCTTTTTTGTGGGTGTAGATAAAAATTGCTTTACCGTTAGCTAGTTCGATTTCTTGTTTATTAAATTGCTTCATAGTTTATTTATTTATTAGTTAATTACTTTGATGAGTGTGAATGATTTATTTTATTTGGTTAATGAATTTTTTTAGTTGTTCGGTTCTGTCTTCGTATGTTTTAACCCCTAGTTCGTTAGCTCCTAGTCTGAAGAAATATTGCTTAGATGTTATTAGACTATTTCTCCATAGGTACTTTAAAAATTCGGGGCTGTTGTTTTGTTCTTTCATCTCTTTATATTTATATTGTTTTACGTTGGTTAATTTAAAAGGTTACATTTAAAACAATTCATTTAAAAAATTCTCTATTGAATCTTCCATCTGCTCGGCAAGTTCAGAGTAACCCATTCCAACTCCATCGAGTTCGTTTTCCATTATTTCTGTTAATAAATCATTTTCTAATTTTGTTAATTGTATCATAATTATTGTTTTTTGG
>Ga0070750_10002535_pt1 | contig 10108 bp, 25 predicted proteins | sample VirMetDEL_Nov_24_FD_77013 | JGI IMG/M metagenome (GOLD analysis project Ga0070750, IMG submission 77013) | Aqueous microbial communities from the Delaware River and Bay under freshwater to marine salinity gradient to study organic matter... | ecosystem: Environmental > Aquatic > Marine >... | reverse complement strand
CTTGTCAATTAGCTGCTCAGTAGTTTTCATAAAGGCAGTGTTGGAGATGATGTCCTTTGGATCCTTGTTCACCCCAACAACCTTTTTATCTGCCGGAGAAAGAACGAGGGATACTGAATGTTTGCCTTGGGCTGCAGTAGCAGACTTTAGTCGAGAGACGAGTTTCTGTCTTGCCTTGGTACCAAACTTGTCGGTGAAGTTCTTGTCAAATTGAACAGGTAGACCTACAATCTTGCCGAACTGTTTGAAGGCATCGTTGGTCATGGGTACCATGTGACCATTGACTTTTAGTAAATTATCAGTAAGAATGTCGATGTCACCCATAGCAATCTCCTTTCTAATGGGTTGAAAGTCGATGGCTTGATTCTTCTTCCTGGTGTACTCCTCTTGGGAGATGGTGTTAAATTTTGGCATGTTGCTGTTTATTTAATTGATTCTGAATTTTTTTAAAATGGTCTTGAATGACAGAGAGGTGGTCTGGGACAAACTCAAAGTCGTCCTGTAGGGATTTACCCTGTATAACTAAAGCAAGTACATGTTCTAGTTTCTCTATGTCATCCCACATGGCAAAGCCTTTTTGAAACTCCATGTTTCCCACTGTTCCTTCGATGCGTTCTTTAATGGTCATGATCTATCTGCTGATTGATTACTTTTCCTTTAAATATAAGGTAACCCATTGTACTAAAAAAATGAAATGGAGGGCGGCGGGTTTGGCTCAACGGGTATCAAAAGGCCTCACCCGCCGTTGTTCTCCTATCCTGCAAATGGATTCTCGTCGGAACCCATTTGTACATTAAGCTGGCCCGTGCCTAGAAGCTTGTCAAAGGCATCATCCTCTGCTTCGATCTGCTTGCGCTCTTCTTCGTAAGTTTCACGGGCTCCCTCGTCAATGGAAAATCTCTTTTGATCGTACTTCACATTCTCGGTTTCTTTGAGGGAGAAGTACATCTTGCGATTAACCGGACCTCGACGGTTTTTGGTGAACATCACATAGGCGGTGCCGGAAACTTCATCTTCATAGCGAATCTCCATCATCCCGGTGGTGTTGTGCTTGAGTTTGTTGGACCCGACAAAAACTCCACCCTTTGTAACTTGCTGGATGGCAAGAAATGTGGTGTGCTTCTTGGCGGAGTTGTTGCCAAGGTTGTTGCGGATCATTTGGTCGATTAACCATTTCTCTGAACCTGAAGTGGTCATGCGGTTGACCTCCTTCACCGCTTCTTGGACCTCAACGAATGAATCGATAAGTACCACATCATATCCCGGTGCGAGTGCTTCTTCAATGACGAGCTTTGGGTTGTCGTCGATGTATTCCCCTAGAAAGAGTATATCGATATCGCCAAACTTCGGGTAGCGTTGCACATACTTATAAAGATCAATGCGTGTCATTTCCGCCGAGATGAAAAGGCATTTGTATCCGGCTTTGATGAGGTCTGATATAATGTCAAGTGTAACCGTTGATTTCCCAACACCTGGATCTCCCACCACCATATAGTTGGTAGCTTTAGGAAGACCCCCCTCGAGAGTAAATAGCTGGTCAATGGCACGACCAGTAGGCATTGGTACAAAAAGTTCGGGGTCGAACTCTTGGTGCTTCATTTGTACCAATTCTAGCTCTCGAGAGCGATCTGGAATTTGTGGGGTTACACCATCTGCGGGAAGTCCCGCTTCAATGCGTTTTTGTCTTGCCCTTTCTTTGACAGCTGCTGCAATCTTGGCTCTTGTTTCTTCGGCCATGGGCTTGCGGATACCGGTTGATTTTTGTCTTGCCATGCTTTATTCGATTATAATGATTTTGCAAACGTAACTCTTTTCCCCGAGGATAAAAAATGAAGCGGGGGAAAAGAAGTTAGGCTAGGCCCAACTTCTTCTTTTTAGCTTCTGACTTAGTGCCGTAGGTGTAGGCGTAGCAGTCATCTCCAAGACCTCTCTCGATCGATTGAGGGTTGGTGAGTGGGAGTGCGCATCGGCAACACTTACCTTCGTGGAGGAGATTAACTCCCTTTTGGCGTAGTGCCATTGGGTTGGCATAAACACCAGCGATGAACTTCATCATCTTACCAAGTTGGCTGGTGGCATCCACACCCTTACCGAGGCGGAATTTGTTCTCGTCTTGGAAGTAGTAACCCCCGAGGAGCATGCCTTGCTCCTTATCGCCCAAGAGGGAGATGGAGATGGTGAACTTGGGAAGCTTCTCGAGCTTGCCCTCCTCGTTGCGCTTCTTCCACTGCTTCACCTTGATGGTGACGTGGTTGTCGGTCTCAGGGTTGTGGAAGGTGAGGACCGCACGACCAGCGGTGAAGAGCTGAGGGAAAGTTAGTGGGTTGACGTTTGATCTGATCATGATGATTGTTGTTTGATTACAGAGCTAATATAGGCATAACCCTCGAGGATAAAAAATAAAACGGGGTTAATTACTAACTTTTTTATTTCCACTAAAACCAACGATCGCTTCGATAGGGTTCTTCGTGGATGGGGGTTAAAAAAAATATACACGTAGGGTGGAGTCTAGTCTTCCAGATTGTTGGTCCAGGCCCTTTCCCTTTTTAGGAACATTATAAAAGTAAGGTTTATCCTCGGGGAGAAAAAAAGAAACCTGGGATTTCTCCCAGGTTCCTGCAATCAAACAATTCCCTCCTACTTCTACGAATCCTGTAGGTAATCGGAGGTGTATTCTATGAGTTGTTCCTGTTGGAAGTCCAACTCACTTGTAATCATACCTTCTACTTGAAGGATGTAAGCTTCCTTTGCTTCTGATTCAGAAACCCCGAGTTCCTTTCCTAACTCTAGCACCTCATCCGGGATGGGTACCTGAAACGATAATTCAACGTATTCCATTATTCAATTGTTTTTCCAAGACCTTTAATTTACGTATTGTCTTTTACGTGCTCTGCTTCCTTCGTGAACTCCACCTCGGGCTGTGCTTTGGCTAGAGATTCCTCAATGAGGAATCTCTGAGATTCCTCAATGAACTTCATGTAGGCCAGTGTGATATCCCCTTGGACATTGTTCAGCCAAGTTCTAAGTTTATGGACATCATTTCTTGTCACCTTGCGTGGTTCCTCCAGTTTGAAGTAACAGAAGAATTCCCCCGATTCCGGATCCATAGTTACAGCATCCAAAGTGGACTGGGAAAGAACATCCTCCAGGAAGTCGGCCATCTCGTGACCACCCATCCCATAATTAGCATACTTCGGTACCATCTGTCGGGCTATCTTATAGACCCGGTTAGTAACTCCAATCGAAATAAATTCTTTAAAAACCTGTGCGTGTAGCATAATATTTAATTTGATTACAGGGTGAATATATGTTTAACTCTCGGGATAAAAAAATGAAGGGCCGGATAAAAATCCGACCCCAGCACTCAATCAATCAAACAAATCTATATCAGACCAGGAGCTGAACTCCCAGTGTTTCCATCTTCTTCTTAGCCATTTCGTCGAGGGAGGTTAGCTTCTTGTACCCTCCAACTGTTCCTATGACCGTTGGACCTTGCAGGGAGAGAACGTAATCCTTTCCCTCGATGATCCCTGCTTCCTCGAGCAGGGACCTCAGCGTTTCTAAAATATCAACCTTATCCATTTGGCAATTTTTTAATTTGATAAGCATAAGCCCAGTGGTCATTGTTCAGGTCGACCGTCACATTACGATCTCTAACTTTTGACCAATCCACCTCATCAACTGCATCTCCGTATTTTCCACCGTTGGTGATTTCAATACCTTCGACTACCGCCTTTCTGAAGGGTTCTGTTCCGAATCCGCCTCTCCAGAGGACGGTGTCTCCTACTTTTAATTTTGCCATGTGATTTTTATTTGATTACATAGCTAATATAGGCAATCGGGTCGCTAAGAAAAAATGGGAATGGAATTATTCGACCATTGTTTCGTCATAAGCCTTGTGCACCTTATGTACACCGTAGAATTCGTTGTAAGCACCAAAACCGAACTCCTTGCCAAATTCTACCTCTAACACATACAGGGCATCTGGTTTATAACCACTAGACATAATCCCTTCAAAAGCACTCTCGGCTGACTGTAGGTTTTTGTGGACTGAGTACATATCCCCATCGGGGTTAATCTCAAGTACTGTATAAATGGTGTTCTTCATGATTAATAAAAATATCCTTGGAATTCACAATTTTCTGGGGATTTATCCACCCATGGGGTTTCAGGATCCTCCACCAAGTTCGGTGAAATAAAAGGTTCTCCACTGAAGTATAGATCAATACCTTCCCCACGGTCAGCGTTCTGAATCCCATTCATTTCTGCAAGAAGTTCATAGAAGTCCTTACCTCCGAATTCACCGTATCCTTCGTAAGCTTCTTCCTTCCAAGCATTTCCCTCATTGTCCTTCATGTAAACAGTGAAGGTCTTATTTGAGGAATAAGCATTAGCAATGCTACGATCGGTGTCCTGTGTTTTCCAACTGAAAAATCCCATTTATCTCATAATTGTTTTTGTTTGATTACTAAACAAACATAGACCTTATCCCCGAAGATAAAAAATGTAAAGTACTAAAAAGCCCAGCATGTCTTGGAGGAGATTTAGCTGGGCTTAGTGTCTTTAGTAACCTTAGCTGATGCAAATGAACCCCTTTCGAGTTAGGGCTGGGAAAGTCAGGTTTGACCTCGAGAGGCAGGTTACTCTTCAATCCCCAAGACATCGGAGATTATTATACTTTCCCAAAAGTAGACTCCGCAAACGGAATCTAAGTTACTCCCTAAACCAAAAAGAAAAATAGGAGTAACCCACTACAACAAAGTTACCCCGACTACTAAGGGGTAACTTCACACAAACCTTGTGAAACAAGGTAGTCTTGTAACAGATCCATCTTCTTCTCAGTACCTGAATTAACCACATGTGGTTGGTAAAGGAATTCTTTGATGACATCTGTTGGTACACCCTGTACATCAATGTAAGGGTATTGTCTTGCAAATTCCAAAATGAACTGTCTGATAACCTCTCCCTGGTTATAACCATTTTGTTGGAAGAAAATTTGTTCCGGTGTATCCATGTTGTTATTGTTTGATAAAGCTAATATAATCGAAATACACTAATAATAAAAATGAACACACACGTATGCGAGAGTATGTTACGAACATACTACCTATGGATATGGTTAATTCTTAGGGACTTCCCATTTATTAAAAAACACATCAAGTTCATTATGTTTTAATTGTGCAGTCATTGATTCATATTCTTTTCTAAATTCAGAATTATATCCATATTTTTTGATACCAGCTTTAAACCTATCAAAAGAACTAACCATAACATCAGATATATGTAATGCCTTGCCGTTTTCATCAAATATTTTTAAATCTTTCATCTTTGTATTTTTTAATTCAGTTAGGTGTAGTTTACTTAACAACTTTAGAAACCTCTACAAAAATCATTTCACTCTTCATCGCCTACTGGTATTAAGAAGTTATCCAATAGGTTAGTCATAACCGAAAACAGTTTTTTGTTTCCAGCAAATTTACCAGCATCAGCTGCCATTGCAATTACCTCACGGCATTTCAATACCTCTTCGTCAGTCAATAAGACCGTGTTTAACTTTACTTCTTCACTCATAATTTCTCTCGTTTTTAACCTTCGTAAATCCAGTAACCGTATACACATCTATTTCCGTTGCGGCTTGAATCGTAGGTATCGTTTATAACACCATCAATAACGGCTACATAGTGTTTACTTAATTTACACACAATTCTACCTTTTGGTAATTCATCTGCTTTTAAGTGTGTTTGGCAGCCGCTTCCTATTTGCATAGTAGCAACCCATCTAAAACCCCACTCTCGCATAGTGTCTTTAAAGGCTTTGGTTTTGGTATACACACCGTTTCTTGCACTTCTTGCAACACCTCTTTCGGCATTAAGTTTAGCGAATGTTCTGTAGACTTCTTTGTAATCCATTCCCGATGCAATCGCTATAGCTCTGGTAACACAGTCACCTACATTCTTTCCTTTAAAGTAGTTTGACCTACCGCCATCGTTATAAACCCACGACTTGGTTTTCATATCCATAACCTTTATTTTTTAAATTGTGTGTGCATTGCAATGGCATGTTCTTTATCCAATGCATTATATGAATTACCTGTAGTTTTACCATTCTTGAAAACCTCAAACCAAGTGAATCCCATATGATCCTGACCACTTCTTTCTACTGCTGTAAGCATAACCTTTATTTTATTATTACTCATTTACCCTGTAAATATACGAAATGGATTTCGGGTAGCCAAATCTCTTGCTAGAAGTTTTTAGAAAAAATACACCAAGCCTATCCCAATTGAAGTCAAAATAACAGGCACCCCGATATCATAGGACTCATCTTTGATCTGGTCAATCAACCCTTGAACAATCCCAATACTTCCATAAAGTATTGCAATTATGCCAATGTATTCCAGTATTGCGAGAAATATGCTCATAACTTTTTTTTCATTTACCCTGTAAATATACGAAATGGATTTTGGGGAGCCAAATTTATTTATTTAGCTTTTGTATAAGACTCAACCTCTTTTTTAAGCTCTTTTAATTTCTTAATTATATGTGCATTATCCTTAAAACCTGCTTTTTTTAGATTATAGATATTTTGGTTAATATCTTCCTCTAATTTATCTAATACCCAAAACATAACCTTTATTACTTTAATACCGTGAATATACGAACCTTATCTTGGGGAGCCAAATTACTTATGAATTATTTCAACAATGTCATGATCTATCTCTAACCTCTTCTTCCGAAAAACAAATCCATCATGGGTACGGCTTCCGTAAGATCCGTTTGGATACTTTACCTCATGATCCATATAATGCTCTTCAGGTAGAGCCTTAACATATGTTAACTCCATCCCATGTTTTGAGATTAAAATATCTCCTGGTTTACATGTTCTTAAATCTACTGACATAACCTTCATTTTTAAACGAGTGAAATTTCTTCAACTTTAAATTCAAACCCCATTTGTTCTGCTATCCATTTCCATCGATCCACATCATTAGTGGTGTAAACCGTTTTAACCTTATCTCCTTGAAAATAAATTATGTACTTTGTTGGTGGCATATCTCTTTATATTTTAAAGATTCGTGTGCTTGTGTGACTATACATTCTATCTCACGACCAGTAAGCCAGTGTGATAATAGTTTCTCCTTGATAATACTCTGAAGTCTTTGAGGTGGAAATCTGACCAGCAGCGCTAAACGCTGGTCATCATTCAATTCCTCCCATTCTTCAAGAGCTTCCATGCGCTTAGTCTTCTTCATATCCATATCTAGGTTTTCATGTAGATAATTCTTCTATTACCTCAGCACCCCAAAGCGTTGCTTTGTCCTTTGCATCTTGCAATGAATCCGCAAAGATTGTGAAGAATTCACCGTGCTCTTTACAGAGATATTTCTTTTTCCCCTCCTCCATATTAATTCATTGAAATCCTATCAAATAAATCTGCTGCAGCCTCTAAATCTTCGTCGGAAATTTCATCTACCTCGTACGAATCCAAAACCTCAAACTGATCCTTCTCTGGGATAATCGCTAGGGTTCTCCCGTCATCCCATTTAACATGTAGTTGGTTGAGGTCATCCACGAATTGAACTACTCCGCATTGACCGGGTTGGATCGGATCCACATCTTCCATGGAAATCATCCGAACTCTTTTACCTTTTAAGTATTTCATTGTTTGATTATTTGTCTCAATATACTTAACCTCAACGCACAAAAAAACCGAGAATTCAAATTCCCGGTTTTTAGAAGCTATGCTTTTTTATTGAACCGCCTGGAGAAGCTCGTTAACCGTATATGGTCCTGACCATTCACAATCATCGTAGGATTCGCTTTGAGCAAACCTAATCTTCTTAATTACCTTTCCCTCGAAATCTTTTGGATCCAAAACATATATCGAGGTAGCATAGTCAGCGCAATCAATATCTGCAACATCACTATCCAATTTAAGATTTGTCCCATCTTCGAAAAGAAAGATAACATAATTACCACTTGCTCCACCACACCCCATATCTAGGGTGCTGTACATATAGATAGCATGAATATCCTGGATTCGAGCAACATACCCCTTCACCCGGGAAACCCCTTTAGCAAACTCGTAGGTCTTTGTGATTTTCTTTACGTCACCTGTAAACTCGTCTACCTTATCGGTTTGGAGTTCCTGTGCATTAATAAAGGTAAAGGATAAAAATCCTAGAAAGGCAAACAAAAATTTCTTCATCTTGTTGTTTTGTATAGTTACATGAGCAAATATACGCCTCATCCTCGGGGATAAAAAACGTAAGCACAAAAAAAATGGATTCACTAAGCGAATCCATTGGTGTAATCAAACAACAACACGGGAGGGGGCTTAGTCCCCTGGTTATGACACCCGGTTATTTTTGGTCCCCTTCCATTACTTCTAATGCCTTTTTAAGGTGCATAATGTAATGGGGTCGATTAAACGATTCGTCTAATCCGTAAGTTCTAATAGAGTTCATGACATAGTCTAGTGACCATAGAATGTCTGCCTTCTCATCTTTTGTTAAAGCCCTTTTCTCTCCAGCCATTGTATGTACATTTTAGCAGCAACTGCACGTCGCTGAGGTTTAAACTTGTATCTTTTCTGAAGCAACGCTTCAGCAAGACGAACGAATTGGTCTCTAACCTCCACATCTGGTAGGTTGATTTCCTTGGGTTTTTTTGCGGTTATGTATATTGCCATAGTGTTTAGTAGTAATCAGCGTCAAATTCACATTGGCCTTTTTCTTCCACACAGGCCTTAATCTTTTCTCCCAGTCCCAATCGGGCATACAACATTAGCATTGCGAGGGTGAGCATCTTTACCTCTTTTTCTTCCCCCTCTATTTCCAAATGCTTTGCTACCTGCTCATTGTTGTAACTTACACAACCTTCAAAGAACTGATCTAACTTTTCTTTGTTGTCTCCCAAACCCGAAATACACCGGTCTAGGGCATCCTGAATGTCAGGGAGATCTTCTTTGGTGAAGATGTAATGAGACCCAACGACCTCATTACTTTCATCATCAACGATCGGAGATTCTTGACCTCCGAAGTGGGAAGCATCTGTGCTGTCCTGAACAGCAAACCAAAACTTCCCTTCAATGTCTCCGCTATAATACCTTCCCATGATTAGTATATTTTTTCTTGGTACTCATCAATGGCTGATTGCACTGGAGTGAATTGTTTGCTAAACCCAAAATCATCATCGTTTCGGACCATTTGGACTAACCATTCCTCATCTTTATAAAGATAAGCATATTCACCCCAACAGTCTCCTGTATGACTGACATATTCATTTTCGGGGGTAACTATTGCATCAACATCACTTTCTCCCCTGTCAGCAAAATGCTCTTGTGACTGAAGTGAAACTAAATCTCCCTTGTCTATAAGGTTCATGACCTCAACAGGTGATGTGTAATTTTCGATAAGAGTTTGACCAACTCCTTCTGGATAACCGTCGTAATGACAGTAGATTGACTTGACTGAACCATCTTCTTGAGAGATTCCGATACGTGAACGTGTGCTCATAATTGTTATTGCTATTTGATTACTTAGCTAATATAGGTAATGGAATCGAATAAAAAAACTGAGCACAAGAAAAAAGTGCGAGGAAAAACTCCACGCACTTTCGATGTATTTTTACATAGGTTTCTCGTCGAGTTAATTACTTAAATTCTACAATGTTAGGGTACTCGCTGAGGAAACCAATTCTCCAACCAATTGTGGTAAATTCATAGGTGCTGTCGACCTTAATCTTACCGTACCAATCACTTGAGTTGAAGTTACCATAGAAAAGTTCGTCTTCCAACTTTAAGGTTCCATCCTCGGTATAAATGAGGTAATAGGAATCTACGTCTTTTCCACCCTTAGTGACAATACGTTCCTTATCAGTTACTGATGTCTTAACTGTTTCTTTGTGAAAAAAGCGAGCAAAGTTAATGCCGATTACTGCAATGATTACTAGTGCTACCAGTCCAATAATTCCTTTGTTCATGATGTTTTTTTTTGATTACTAGAGCTAATATAGGTAATGGAATCGAATAAAAAAACTGAGCACAAGAAAAAAGTGCGAGGAAAAACTCCACGCACTTTCGATGTATTTTTACATAGGTTTCTCGT
>Ga0070750_10002532_pt1 | contig 10111 bp, 9 predicted proteins | sample VirMetDEL_Nov_24_FD_77013 | JGI IMG/M metagenome (GOLD analysis project Ga0070750, IMG submission 77013) | Aqueous microbial communities from the Delaware River and Bay under freshwater to marine salinity gradient to study organic matter... | ecosystem: Environmental > Aquatic > Marine > Coastal... | reverse complement strand
TCGGTCGCACGCTTGTCAACTTCGGGCGACAGGGGTATGAAGCAGTGGTCGGGCTTCCTGGCGCAATCTCGGAGGGTGCTGGCCTTGCTGGGGATGCGGCAATCGTTGCTGCTCCGTCACGCAATGTCCCACCGTCTGTGCGCCGGCGTTCTTCGGAGCGTGTTACCGACTACATCGGCCAGACCGCGAAGTACTACCCGCGCCTTGCCCGCGATTTTCTCAAAGACCCAATCGGGACAATTGAGAATAGGCCGCTTGAGGTCGCGGCGGTCGGACCAGCCGTCTACAACGCCTTTGGCCGTGGGCTCGTCGCTACCGGACGCGCAACTGGTTCTGCCGGGCGCCTTGGAGCCGATATTGTTGCCGCGCCAAGCGTTCGTGTCGGCGTCGCAAGGACGCGTGCGCGCAGCAGGGCTCAACGAGATGCACAACGACGCACTGTCATGGGCGCGGACGGCACTCGTCTTTCGATGCAGCCCAACGTCTACGCCGCTCCGCGTCCTCGTTCGTTTGTCTTCGACGGCCGTCAGTCTCAGGCGGCCCGCCAGAGGGCCGCGTCTGAAGTAACCGGCAACCGCGTGGGCGGTCGTGTCTTTGATGTGACCCAGCGGATAGACGATTGGGTTAGCGACTCGTTTGTCCCGGGATCACGGCGCTACCGCGAGCCGGACAGGATCGCTCCTCCGGCAGAGATGGCAGACGCCGACGGTGTCGATCCGATTGAGGTTTCCAGGCGCCCGCGGTCGTCCAACCCGATCTCCCGCGAGATCCAGTCCCTGACGGACCGCTTTGTCCGCGGCAGGTTGATCGGTGGCGTTGTCGATCCGGTCAGGTCCGCGCTTTCCCCACTTGGGGTCCGTTCGCGCTATGAGAGCGCGGTGCGCCGTGAATCTCGCAACGCGGCGTATGGAGTCCGTGAGGCGACCGACCGCGACGTAATGGCAATAGTCGGTCCGTTCGCAAGGATGGTCAGGGACTTGAAGGGGTCAGGCCGCAGCGGCGGGCTCCCCGAGTCCGAGGTGGCGCAGGGGTCTGCCGCAGCGGCGTTGCGCCTGATGGGCCTCAACGACCCGGGGTTCGGTAGTCGAACCGCTGGGCGCGACCTCCTGATCCAGCGGATCGAGCGCCGGATTGACGAACTTGACAAGGACAAGCCGGCAGCCCGCAAGGTGAATGAGCGCCGCGATTGGGGTCGCGAGCGCAAGGGTCTTGAGGAGAACCTCAAGACTCTCCGCTCGATCCCCGACGAGTGGCTTGACCCGGAGACTGCTCCTAAGAACATCAACGATCTTGTTGCTGAGGAGCAGAAGCTCTCACGCTTTGCATCGCAGGAGAAGGTTGCGATGGGGATGATCTCTCCGTCCGCTGCCGCATGGAGCGATGTGCGCGCACAGGCTCAACTCCTTGGGGCGAAGCCTGCCGCCACCATCCGCGGAGAGCGTTCCGCAGGATTCCGCCGCGACCTCCAGGAGGCACGGGCGGTCCGCGAAGAACTTCGCCGGCGTACCAGTGAGCCTGAGGCCCGCAAAACCCCCGGCAACGAGGAACTTGACAGGTTCTCCGGCTACACGGATGACGCGCTCAAGATCATCGAGAAGGCCCGCACGCGTCGTGGCCGGACAATCCGCCAGCGGGTCCAGCCAGGAATTCGGCGCGCCGAGGAGGACGCGCTCAGGCCATATGAGAACTACCAGGCTGCACAGTCCGAAGTTGCCCGACTGTCATCTGAACTTCAGTCGCTCGTCCGGCGACGCGACGGGTCTTCCTTTGATGAGCCCCTTGAGGCGGCGATTGCTGAAGTCGAGCGCGGCGTGCGCGAGGCGGTGTTTGAGCGCGACCGCGCAGCTCAGAGAGTTCGCATGGCGCAGCAGGGCGCTCGGGCGATGCGTGCTTCTCAGCGACGGTCAGCGCAACGCCGGAGGGCGGCTGCGCTCCGCGACCAGCGCCGCGCTCGCGAGTCTGCTGAGTTTGAGGTTCGTCGTGCCGCAGATCGACTCCGTATGGCGCGCCAAGGGCGCGTGGCGCTTAGTCGCGCTGAGACTGCTCGCCTTCGCAGGATTGTTGCGGGAGCGCGGCGTGCTGTTCCGTCGGTCGCGGTCGAACTTGGCCGCGTGTTTCGTGCCGGCGAAAGGAAGGGTCGCGCGTCGACTCGCGCGAATGTCACGACGCAGTCCGGCCAGCGTGCCTACGGCACCATGCTGCGCTCCGACGCGAAGGTATACGTTGCGCGGACTAGGCAGGATGCTGTCCGTGACACTCGGCGCGATGTAGAGCGCGCAAAGGAAACGCTCGGCGTCTCCCGTGGTTCTGCCAAGGTGAGGAGTCGTGCCGAAGAGCGCGCACTTCGTGAGCTTGAGCAGGCGCGGCGCCAGAGAGATGTCGTTCGCTCCCGCAGGATTCCCGCTGCGCCGCGTCCCGACCGCAAGAGGACTCCCGCAGAAGAGCGCGCGCTGCGCCAGGCTGCGGAGGCCCGTGGCAACCTCCGCGGAGTACCGAGGCAGGCTGCTGCCGCCGAGAGGCGTCGCCAGAGGATCATCGGTAGGCAGGCCGTTGACCGCCAGCGTCCTGTTGGAACGCCACGGCAAATCCGGTCCAAGCAGACCGAACTCAACAATGCACGCGCGCGCGCGAGGAACGAGCGTGCGCGCGCTCTTCGCACCGCGTACACGGGATACGACATGCCGGAGCGCGCCGGCATGCAGCCCGGCTCGTACTACCCGGCCCGCAGGAATCAGGTTGATCGCCCCGCGATGCGGGTTGCCGAGACTGGCGGCCCGGGCGCCATAAGCGGTGCGCGCCTTACCCCGCCGCAGGAGCAGTTCAACCGCGGCGTGAACTTCGAGCGTGGCGACATTGACTTCTCGCCGCAGCAGATCGTCAATATGGTCCGTGACGCAGTAGACGCGCGGGAAAGGACTGCGGCAGCATCTGCTGTCGTCACCCGTTTCGCAATGCGCGACGGCAACGGCCGCCTGATCACCGGGGAGGCGGCGCGCGAACTTGCCAGCCGCAATCCCGGGTTTGTCGAAACGATCACGATGCGGCAGCTCGCCCGCATCTCGTCGCTGTCCGCGAACCGCGAAGCCGGTAAGCGCCTGATCCGCGATCTGGAAGAGGCGGTCTTCGACAACGCTGACTCTGTTGTTGCGATCCCGACTGCCGTAAGGCGGGGGTGGACCGACGCGCTTGGCAAGGCAAACCCCGTCACCCGGAGCCTGGAGTACGTCAACTCGCTGTGGAAGGGCGGCGTTCTCGCCCTCAACCCCCGCTGGTACATGCAGAACTTCTTTGGCATGTGGGGACAGTTCATCCTTGGCGCCGGCGCCGATCTCCAAGCCATATCGATGGCACGGAACTCCAAGTTCCTCGAGGTCATCCCGGGGAGGATCGCCGCGAACGGACTCGCCGCCGACCTTGGTGAGTACGCCGCAAGGATGCAGGGGCGCGGAGGTAATCCCGTGCAGCGGCTGATCCGGGGCGGCTTCAACCTCAACTCAATACTTGAGAGCGTGCCTCGCCGCGCGATGTTCTGGTCTGCGGCGAAGAGGAACCTCCAGCGCAACCAGTTCATGGAGCGCGGAGTGATGAACGAGGCGTACTTGGCACGCGCCTGGGCGGATGTGGTCGAAGGCGTCAAGAGGGGCGACCGTGGCGCGGAGGCGATCCTTGACGAGACGATTCTCGTCACCGAACGCTTCATGGGTAACTACTCGAGATACAACCCGTTCGAGAGAAACGTGCTGAGGGTCATCTTCCCGTTCTACGGGTGGATGCGGTCGATCCACCGCCTTGCCTTTGGACTTCCCCTCAAGCACCCGAAGCGTGCTGCGCTTCTGGTGATGGCGTCCCAGATGGCGTTCGAAGAGTCGGAACTCAACCGCAATCTCCTGACTGCCCCGCGCAGCGGCGTCTTTATCGGTAACCGGATGATCGGCACAAGCAGTTGGAACCCGGCGATGAGTATTGCCGACAGCCTTCGCCTGATATCCGAGGTAGGAGGGGTTATTGAGGGAACGAAACTCACCAGTCCCACTTCTGTCGATGAAGCGGTTGCGGGCATTGCAACCGATATCTTCCGATCCGCCGTACAGCAGGCAGGGCCGCTGGTCGGGATTCCATATCGTGCGATCACGGGAGAAACTCCTGCCGGGATCCCCGACAGGTTCTCTCCTGGCGCAAGCGGAAGGTGGTCCCAGCCGACCGGTGGCTACGTCAGCGTTGAGGGGGCCACAGGGTCCGAGTCCAACGACCCGCCGCGCAAGGGCCTCTTGGCAACAACTGAGCAGGCGTTCCCGCTTGTCAACAATGCGCGCCGGGCGCTTGCGGGCGGGACGCCGACGGCGGACGCGACCCTCCTCTCGCTCGTCCCGTGGGCCATGGCGGGGCGTCCGGCAGAGGACGCCCCATACATGGTCGTGAACGATCCGCGCACACCGCGCGTTGTTCAGACGGACGGACTGTCCGCTCTCAGCAACATCTTCTTGGGCGCTCCTGTCGACAGGGTCGACTGGAATGCCGCCGAGGCCCGCGAGGCCCAGGCGCTCGACAGGTTGCTGTCTGCGCTGAGTTCGACCGAGTCGCGCAAGCAGGAGGGCATCGCACAGCAAAAGGCAAAGAAGAAGAAGGCGAGGCGCTAGATGGCAGTCCCATCCCGTCAGCAGTTCCGCCGTTCTCTTGGCAGCAGTCCGATGGCCCGCGAGGCAGACGGAATCTACGACGCAGCGATCCGCGGCGGCATCAACCCCGCCTTCGTCGCTGGCCTCGCCGCCGCTGAGTCAAGCTACGGCACCGCCGGTTACGCGCGCGGGACGTACAACCCGTTTGGTCTTGGCGTCCACCTCGGCTGGAAGTTCCGCAACTACTCCGAAGCGACATCCAAGCTCGCCAAGACGTTGAAGGGCAACGGCTACCCGGGCCTTTTCAAGCAGCGTGGTCTTGCCGGGATCATCTCGCGTTACACGCCGGCGAGCGACGGCAACAACGAGGGCCAGCACTTCCGCAACATCGTCTCCTACGGGGGCCGGACCGGGGGCGATGCGCGTCAGGTCTACACCACGGCTGGCGCGCAGCCCGCTTCGCCAAGCGTGCAGGGCGGGGCCAACGTGCGCGATATCGGCGCGGTAGGTGGAGGCATCGACACGACGCAGCTCCTCGGGCTTCTGCGCCGGCAGACTCAGAACCTGAGGTCCGGCCGAGGCTATGACCGCAACCTCGGGGCGCAGATGCGCCAGCTCGTAATCAGCGGTATCGGCCAGAGGAACATCGGCGGCGGCAACGTGCCTGGTGCTGCGACGACCGGAGGCACCCCGGGGGACACGGGCGACTTCAACGTGGATTCCCTTGGGATCGGCTACGGAGGCGTCGACTCGCGTCAGATCACCCGCGGCGGTGAGGGGGGCGATTGGGGCGGGTCGATGCCGCGGGCTCTCCAGTTCCTCGGATGGGCGAAGCAGTCCGGGTACCAGCCGAACACCTCAGGCAGGTGGCTGTCGCAGAAGCGTTCCCGGCAGCGCACGGCCTCGGGCGGCGTGTCTGACCACTGGTCCGGGTCGGGCACCTCCTATGCGCTTGACCTCGGAGTCCCGAACGTCGCAGAGGGCGACAAGCTCCTCGGCAACATCATGCGCTACTTCGGGCAGCCGTCGTACAAGGGCGGTTCATGGCTGAACATCAACCGCGGTGGGTACCGCTACCAGATCGGATGGCGTACACCCGGCCACTACGACCACATCCATGTGGGCGTGAAGAAGCTGTAGTTAGGGATGCGTAACGTCATGCCCAAGTGCAAAGATGGTGCCCTGTGAGTTCCACCCCACAGCCAGCAAGCGCCGGTCAGATTCAGTGGCGAGTTGACCAACTCGAGAACCGCCTGGACCGTCTGGAGCAGTCGGATGCGGCCCGCACCGAGATCCTCGCCCGGATGGACGAGCGCCAGACGTCGCTCGCTGAAGACGTCAAGTTGCTCGGCCGCGACATGGCTGGCATCAAGCGCTCCCTGTACACCCTCCTCTTCGCGCTTGCGCTGGCGGTCGTATCGACCGGCATCGACATCGCAGTAAGGCTCGCAACATGAAGACGATCCTCGGTGCCAAGTGGATCCCGTCCGTGATCAAGCACCCCAAGCGTTCGCGGACGCTGGGCATCTGCATCCACAACACCTACGGGTCGAAGCAGGGTGACATCTACACCCTGACCAAGTCGGGCAAGGTCGACTGCCACTTCTACATCTCGAAGGACGGCGCGCTCTACCAGTTCCTCCCCCTCTGGTCGACCTCATGGACGGCGATGACGACCGCCAACAGCGTGGCGTTCCACATCGAGCATGAGGGCAAGCGCGAAGAGCCGTGGACTCCGATGCAGGCCAATACGTCCGCGAAGCTCGTCGCGTGGCTGTGCAAGAACTACGGGATCCCGGTCCGCCATGTCGATCCCCCGAACGACTGGCGGGGCATCTTCGACCACCGCGACCTCATGCGTTTCGAGGGCAACGACCACGGCGACGGCGTTCCCCCGTCCTACCCAGGCTGGGACAGGTACTTGCGGAAGATCCGCGCGGTGGACGCCAAGAAGATCACGATCCGCGAGCGGCTGGCGCGTGCGGGCTTCGGGAAGAAGTCCATCGACGCCATCTTGGAGAAGAGGGCCAAGGCACCTCGCTCCTCGTACAGCCGCCTGATCAAGGCGGGCTTCGGGAAGAAGTCCGCCAGCCAGCTCACTGGTTACAACCAGGAACTGGAGGAGCGCCTCAGGCGCGCCGGCTTCGGTGAGAAGAGTGCCGAGGCGATCACAGAAGGGCGGGCAAAGGCCCCCCGTTCCTCCTTCGGGAGGCTCATCCGCGCCGGGTTTGGGCGTAACTCCGCAAAGAAGCTCACGGGGTACGACCCGGACAAGGCGCACGACAAGTAGGAGCGATCCACATGAAGGTTCCCGTTGGCATTTCGACGGTCATCGCCGTCGTCACGATCATCGCGGCAGCCGTCGGTGCTGTCATCAGCGGACTGGACGGTGCGGGCACCGCCGTGCCGCTGACCCTGTCCATCATCGCCGGAGTCCTCGCTGCGGTCCTGTCGGTCCTGCGCTCCTGGCAGGCCAACACCTTGGCGGTCTGGACCGACGGTGGCCCCGACAACGGCGTGAGCGCGACGAGTTTCGAGGAGTTCCGCGCCGGCCTTGACGACTAGCCATGCGCGTCGTCCACATCTCTGAGAAGTTCGCCACGGGGGATGCGTTCACGCTCATCCCCACGGGCGACTGGCACCTCGGCGCCGCTGACTGCGACGAGGCGCAGATCCGTTCGGACCTCAAGGAGCATGAGGACAACCCGAACGCCCGACTGATCCTGATGGGAGACATCGGGGAGTTGATCGGGCCGGGAGATAAGCGGTGGCACCCGCAGGGGTACATGCCGCAGCGGTACGTCGACGCGATGCTGGACCCGGCCGGGGGAATCCCCACCGAGACGGTCAAGCACGCCGCAGAGATCCTCGAGCCGTGGGTAGGCCGCATCTGGGGCGTCGCATCCGGCAACCATGAGATGACGATCTCCAAGCACTGCCAGCGTGACCTGATGACCGAACTTGCGAGCGAGTTGGGCGGCGGGATCTTCAACCGCCTGCTCGGGTACTCAGGGTTCATCCATGTGACATGGACGCACCGCGAGCAGAACAAGGGCGTGGGGTCGATGAAGATCCACGTTCACCACGGCTGGCAGACCGCCGGCCGCGCGGGCTCGGGGAACCTCATCAACGGGATGGAGCGCGAGCTTGGCTACACCGACGCGGATGTACTTCTGCGCGGCCATAGCCATGCGCCCCGCATCGCCCAGGTGATCCCGTCACTTCGGATCAATCGGACCGGGGTTGCCGAGTGGCCTCGGCTGGTTGCGTCGACCGGCACCTACAAGGTCGGCCACATCGAGCCCAAGGCCGGTGACCACGCCCCGACGACCTACGAGACGTTCAAGAACTACCGACACAAGATGCCCGGCGCGCACCTCGGCCCGCCTGTCATCACGATCAAGCCCCGCCGAGTGGGGCAGATGAAGGAGCGCAGTCCGTGGACGCTGGAAGTGACGCTGTAATGAGTGGGGCCGACCCGTGGCCGTTCATCCGTGAGGAGATCCCGCGGGCATGGGTGGAGGTGAAGGCGGTGTTCATGGAGCCGCAGCCGGGTTTCATGGCGCTGGCCGAGGCGCGCTTCCGGCAAGGCGAGGCCGAGTACAAGGGCACTTCCGGCGAGTGGCTGAGAAAGCCGCCGGAGTGGTTCGACACGGAGCGCTACCAAGAACTGGTCGACCTCGTCCTCTACACGGCCATGCGCCGGGTTCTACACCCCGACGAGGGGACGTTCCGGTAGCGCAAACGGTTACGCATGCCGCTGCGTTCGTGTATAAAAGATGCTCGGGTCCGCAAACCGACGAGGAAGACCGATGACCCCATCCCCTGAAACACAGGCCGAAGAAGTCCGGCGCGTGATCACGGAGATGCGGCGAAGCGCCGCCAGGCTCGGCCCGTGCCCTACTTCCGCTTGGCTGGACGCTGCGGCTGAGGCCGCTTCGCAGACGCTCTGTCGATGGGAGTCTCGAGAACTTTCTTCAGCGTCTTCGCTGAACGAGCCGCCGGCGTAGGGTCATCTGTGAGCCCGACGAGGTAGTCGATGCTCACGCCCAGAACCATCGCCAAGCGCGACAGCGTCTCCACGCTGGGGAAGCTCTGGCCCTGCTGGATTCGGCACACGCTGGCAGAGGTCAGGTTCGCAATCTGCGCCAGAGCTTTCTGCTGCGTGGTTCCTGTCAGTTCGTAGAACCGCTCCAGGAACTTGACGCGGTCGACAATCGTCTCATCGCTCAAGAGAGTCTTTCGTTTGGTTGCGGTTGAGACATTAGGTATGCGCTACCGCAGGCACAAGGCGCGCGAAACGCAGCCTCCCCAGATGGCGTGCGCCTTACTGTCCGAAAGTACAGGTTTACGCTCGTAGCGACAATTTCTTTTTGTGCCGCTAGGAAGGGGAGGAGATGACGTCCGAGCCCAGTATTACGTTTCCGTAAACGTAAACGCACAACGAGGAACGGAAGACGACAGATGGAGCAACTGGAGGTATCGGGCGAGGAGATGACCCACCTCGTCGGAGCGATGGGCGACTTTGCCGACGGGATGCTCAAGACGTTCGTGAAGTTCCAAGACGACATGAGCGACGAGGCGCACGCCGCGTTTGACCGCCAGGTCAAGGTCTTCAACGCACGGGTCGGGGAGTTCTTCCCGCTCGAGGACGTCGTGGCCGACATCCTCGCCGCTCGCGAGGAGGAAGAAAATGAAGCGTAATCGCGTGGACGCCGCAGCCGCGGTGTTCTTCTCCGCGATGTTCGTGGCCGCGTGCGTCGTGGCCCTGTGGTTCCTGATCGACACGGCAGTCGGGGCGGTGGACTGATGCCACCGCGCACCGCAGTAGCCAAGAGGGGTGGCAAGCGCCGCTACGTCCGCGAGGTCAATGGAGTACTGACCGAACACATCAACGTGACCGGGTCAACGCGGTACTGGGGCGTGATGTCGTGGGCCATCCCCTACGGCGCCAAGACCGTGGCGACCAAGTACCTGACTGGTCAGGAGTCGGGGATCCTCCCGGCCCTGTACGAGGCCGACCCGCAGTCCGCGTTCGAGTGGCTGAAGAAGGCCCCCTACGAGGACCGCGACGCCGCCGGCGCAAAGGGCACCAAGGTTCACAAGCTCTTCGAGGAGTGGCTTAAGGGCGACAAGGACGCTGAGTCCATCGTCGCTGATGTCACCGACGAGGGTATCGCTGACATGTACTGGGGGCTGCACGAATTGTGCCGCCGGTACGAGATCGTCTGGGAGCGCAGCGAGCAGACGGTCTTCAACTCAGACGTCGGATACGCCGGGACCATGGACGGGATCGTCCTAATCAAGTTCCCGGGCGAGGACGAGCCACGCCGCTGCGTGGCCGACATCAAGACAAGCCGGTCGGTCAACAAGACCGAGTACCAGCTTCAGCTCGCCGCGCTTCGCCATGGCGATGTCATCTGCCATGACGACGGCTCCGAGGAGCCGATGCCGGAGACGGACGAGTTGGGCGTGATCCTCTGGGTCCGCCCCGA
>Ga0070750_10002529_pt1 | contig 10116 bp, 13 predicted proteins | sample VirMetDEL_Nov_24_FD_77013 | JGI IMG/M metagenome (GOLD analysis project Ga0070750, IMG submission 77013) | Aqueous microbial communities from the Delaware River and Bay under freshwater to marine salinity gradient to study organic matter... | ecosystem: Environmental > Aquatic > Marine >... | reverse complement strand
CTTCTCCGCTGAACCTCTTCAGACAGCTCAGATGAATCTTCTTTACAACGTAGCAGATGTTACGATGTTGATTTCATCAAACGAAGGCTGGGGACTATCACTTACCGAGTCTATGATGGCGGGTAAGATGATTCTTCTCAACGTCACAGGCGGTATGCAGGACCAGGCTCGCTTTGAAGACGATAACGGAAAGTGGGTTGACTTTGATGCTAACTTCCCATCCAACCATAGAGCAACATTTAAGAAATGCGGCGAATGGGCAGCAGCAGTATTTCCATCAAATCTCAGCATTGCCGGTTCACCTCCAACTCCATACATCTACGACGACAGATGTTCGCCTGAAGACGTTGCAGCAGCTCTTAAATGGGTATATGAATTAGGACCGGAAGAAAGAGAGCGCAGAGGTCTCAAAGGGAGAGAGTGGGTTCTATCGGAGGAGTCAAACATGTCTGCTAAGAACATGGCTAGTAGGGTAATTGAATGCTGTGATAAAGCGTTTGAGAACTTTACCCCAAGACCTTCTTATGACCTTATAGAAACCGGCCCCCGTCCTGTAAACTATGTTAAGCATAAATTGATCGACTACACCTATAGTTATGAGTAAAAATACGTTAGCAATCTCTTGCCCGGTAGATACCTATAGCGGTTATGGAGCAAGAGCCAGAGACTTCATTAAAGCACTTATCGCTTTAGACAAATTTGATATCCAGATTCTATCCCAGAGATGGGGCAACACACGATTTGGTTTTTTAGAGGATCATGGAGAATATGAACTTGCCTCATTAATTGTTCCTCATCTAACCACTCAACCTGATGTATGGATTCAGCATACGGTCCCTAACGAGTTTCAGCCTGTTGGTAAATTTAATATTGGACTAACGGCCGGTATTGAAACAACCATTTGCGATCCAAGCTGGTTAGTTGGCTGTAACAGAATGGACCTGATTATTGGGTCTAGTGCTCATTCCCTTCTTGCTCTAGAAAATTCTATTTTTGAGCAGAAAGACAGTAATACCAAGCAAGTAGTCCAGGTTGTTAAACTGGAAAAGCCTACAGCAACCATATTTGAAGGAGTTGATCTGACGAAGTATAGGGAGCTTAAAATGGATGAATCAGGATTTGATCTCAGTTCCGTTAAAGAAAACTTCCTTTACCTTGTAGTAGGCCATTGGATGCAAGGAGATCTAGGAGAAGATAGAAAGAATATTGGATACACGATTAAGTCTTTCTTAGAAACTTTTAAGAACAGACCTAACTCTCCAGCACTACTTCTTAAAGTGCAAAAAGGTGGAAGCTCAATCCAGGATCAGGAAACGATTTTAAACAAGATTGAACAGATCAAAGGAACTGTCAACGGAAAGTTACCAAATGTTTATCTTCTTCACGGAGATCTTTCTGATGAGGAAATGAATAAATTGTATAATAATCCGAAGGTGAAAGCTATGGTTTCGTTCACTAAGGGAGAAGGATTTGGTCGACCGTTACTTGAATTTTCGATAGCAACAGGAAAGCCAATCATTGCTTCAGGCTGGTCCGGTCATCGTGATTTTCTTGATGAAAAATACGCAGTGCTGGTTGGCGGAACTTTAACAAACGTACACCCATCCGCTGCTATGCCTAACATGTTATTGAAAGAAGCTCAATGGTTTACTCCTGACGATAACCAGGTTGGGACGGTGTATAAACAGGTAGTAAAGAAATACAAAGACTACCTTAAGAGCTCTCAGATCCTAGGTAGACAGAACCGTAAAAAGTTTTCCCTACAGGCAATGAAGGAAGAGATTGGAATCCTACTTGATGAAAAGCTCCCTGAGTTCCCAAAGCAGATTGAGCTCAAACTACCATCCCTTCAGCTTCCTAAACTAGAAAAATTAGACTAATGGACAAGTTAACCGATTGCGTAAGATGCGGTAGCAATGCCTGCTACCAGCAAGAGATTGATCAGACTACTAAGACGTGGATGTGCTTTACATGCGGCTTTTCCACCTCTACTTTAATGGTAGAAGGGAGTGACTTAGCTAAGAACACTGCCGAGGACCTGCCAGAACTTTACAAAGACTTAAAGTTTGTAGATGAAGAAACTAAAGTATGGTACCCGGCAACAATGACAGTGCCAGAGAAGGGAATGGTTTTTCTGGACGGTACAGATGCCAATGCCTGGCGCTGGGCAGCCGTAAGAGCTGTTCCTATCTTAGAAGAAGATAAGAGCAAGTTCCCAGAAGGTCAGACACACAAAATGGATATGAAAAGCATTCAGCATTTTGATCAGTATAGCTTTATGGATGCTTTGGATGCAATTGAGTTCTTTGCAGTATGAGTAAAGCACCTTCCATATCGTTTGCAATAACAGTCTGTAACGAGAAAGAAGAGATAAGAAGCCTGGTTGAGTTCTTAAGAGAAAATAAAAGACCTCATGATGAGATAGTTGTGCTCTTTGATCTTAAAAATGGAGACGAAGAACTCTTTGAGGAGTTGCAACCCTTAAATAAATTTCCTAACTTTCATATCTGGAGAGGGTTCTTCGATGGCGATTTTGCTCAATGGAAGAACAAGCTGAACAGCTACTGTACGAAAGACTACATATTTCAGATAGATGCTGACGAACAAGTATCACCTAGTTTGATGGTAATGCTTCCTTCTTTGTTAGAAATGAATCAAGAAGTAGACCTATACTGGGTGCCGAGAGTAAATACGGTTGAAGGAATTACAGAAGAGCATATTGCAAAGTGGAGATGGCACGTCAATGAGTTTGGATTCATCAATTGGCCAGACTGGCAAGGACGTATATACCGTAATCGAGAAGGAATCGAATGGACCGGAAAGGTACACGAACGTATTACCGGATACAAAACAATTGCACAGTTACCAGCTGTAGAAGACTACTCACTCAGACATCCTAAGACAATCGAACGTCAGGAAAGACAAAATAAGTTATATGACAGCCTCTAAAGATTTAGAATTTAAGACCGCTAAGAGATTCTCCGACCCAGGTGAAGTTAGAACAGCTTTAGTAGATATTGACGAGACTATCTGCTTCTATTCAGGCGAACGCAGATATGATCTGTCAGAGCCTAATTTTGAAAACATAAGCAAAATAAATAAACTATACGATGAAGGATGGAGAATTGTATACTGGACTGCTAGAGGAGCTGTATCTAAAGTAGACTTTACAGAACATACTAGAGAGCAACTCTGGCGTTGGGGAGCAAAGTTTCATGAACTAATCACCGGAACATCTCCTAATCCAAAGCCCCATTTCGATCTAGTAATCGACGATAAAGCTAAACGAATCGAAGAACTATAATGTATATTAACGGAAAAGAAGTAAAAGGGACTTACATTATTGCCGAGATCGGCATTAACCATAACGGTGATCTAGATATTGCTAAACGGCTAATTGACATCGCCGCTCTATCGGGATGTAACGCAGTAAAGTTTCAGAAAAGAAACCCAGACGTCTGCGTACCCGAGCATCAGAAAAATGTAATGCGAGATACTCCTTGGGGTGAAATGACTTACCTGGAGTATAAGTACCGAGTAGAGTTTGGAAAAGAAGAGTACGATGAAATCGATCGCTACTGCAAAGAAAAAGGTATTGCATGGTCGGCTTCACCTTGGGATTTGGATTCATTAGAATTTCTCCTTCAGTACGATATTCCTTTTATTAAGATTCCTTCTGCTATGCTTACCAATGATGAGCTACTCAAAGCCTCAGCAAGAGCAGATGGGAAGACAGTAATTCTTAGTACCGGTATGAGTACGGTAGAGGAGATCGATCATGCTGTAGAGGTTCTGAACAAGTACAGATTCGACCAGGGAGTAGAGCTTACCTCTTATGCCCTTCTACACACCAACTCAACCTACCCAGCTCCAATTGAAGAGCTAAACCTAGCGGCTATCATGACCTTGGCAGATCGTTATAAATGCGAGGTAGGGTACTCTGGTCATGAGTTTAGACTTGGTACAACAGTTGCAGCAGTTTATTTGGGAGCCACTATTCTCGAAAGGCACATCACGTTAGATCGTACAATGTGGGGAAGTGATCATTTGTCTTCTGTTGAACCTCAAGGACTGATTAAGCTAGTAAAAGGAGTTAGAGAGCTTGAACTCGCTCTAGGAGATGGAGAGATCAAAGTAACAGAATCAGAACTACCTGTCAGGAAAAAGCTGAGGGGGTAGGCATGAGAATTCTTCACCTGGGAGTATATGATCGTAATATAGGAGATAGTGTAGCACTACTTAATGCTAGAAGAAGTTGGGATCAGATCATACCCAACATTGAATGGTCACAGAAAAATATAGAAAGTTTTTGGGCCAGAAAAAATGACGTAGCATACTGTAGAAAATTTTTCTTATCCCTTTCCGGAAAAGTAGATGCTATTCTAGTTGGAGGAGGAGGTTTAATAGAGGACTACCATGGTCAAGGTACTAACTACAAACTTCCTTTCAATAGGGAAATATTAGAAGCATGTCCTGTCCCGGTGTTTTTCCATGGAGTAGGTCTAAATGTATTTCGCGGTAATACCGGATATAGAGAAGAAGCCGTCCAAGCCATTCAAGAAACTATAGATTACAGTTCCGGATTTAGCGTACGTAATGACGGGTCATATGAAAAGATGAGAGACTGGGTAGGGTTAGATACCTCTAAAGTATGTATTATACCCGATCCTGGACTACTTTTTCTCGACAGATTCAACATACCAGAGAAAGAAGAACTAACTATCGGAGGATTCCAACCGGCGATCAACGTCGGTAAGTATATAAACGAGAATAGGTTCTTAAATGATAGCAATTTAGAAACTGTTAAGAATCTAAGTATAGGTAGACTCACTTTCCCTCATACAATAAAGGATGCTCAAAGCTTTACGCTTAATAGCATCTGCACTCCTCAAGAATTTGACCTTTACAAAAAAACAGAAAACCTAGATAGATTTATAGAAAACTATAAAAAAATAGACTATATTGTTGCCATGAGAGGACATGGCCAACTTATGTCTATAGGTTTGAACATACCCGGTATCTATTTAAGTACACAAGATAAAGTTTTGGATTTTTCTATTCTTAATGGGTATGAAGATTACAACATAGATATAAGAGAAGAGAATTGGAGAGAAGAATTAGATCGAAAAATTTACTTGTTAACAGAAAAGAATTCTGAGCTTGCTCGTAAATGGTATAATCTAAGAGAAACAAACCTCCCTACCTGGTATCAGCAGTCTAATAAATTTATAAAAGAATGTCTCAAAAAAACTGTTTGATTTGTAACTCGAGTAACAATCCACTAATTAAACACAAGACTTACAAATGTAACGAATGTGGACATGTTTTTCTTAACTACACTGGTGATGGGCTACTTTACCATAAAGAACTATATCGTAAAGGGTCCAACGAAGGTAGCCGAGGAGGAGGAGAAGTCAAAGAGGGTAGATTTACTAACAAGTTTCATGAACGTAGAAATGAAATATGTAACAAGAGAGTAGCGGCTATTGAACCTTACTTGCAAGAATGTAAAAGCTTACTTGATGTAGGCGCCGGAGGCGGAACATTTCTTAACAAGTTACGAGGTAGAATAGATGAGTTAGAAGCAACTGAAATAAGTGACTTGTGTGTGGACAATTTAAGGAAAGATGGGTATGTGACCTACCACGGAGCTTTTACCCATATGGACTTGCCGAAGAAATACGATGTAGTTACATCTTGGCATGTCTTAGAGCATGTTGAGAACGTAAAAGAATTCCCAGTAAAAGCCCACAATGTAACCGGCAAATACCTTATCATAGAAGTTCCCATCAACAGGGCATTAAGAAACCCTGATCACAACTTTGACGGACATTTTCACTACTTTACCAAAAAATCTCTTGAGTTGTTGTTTAAAGATCATTTTCATATATTAGATATAAGAGGAGGAATACAGGCACCTGCTCTACTGGCTATAATGGAATCGAAGTAAAAAACTAGATGGGCAGTAATATATTTAATTTTGAGAAGGATTTTATAGGGAAGAAGATTTTAGTTATAGGAGGAGGTACGTCTACTCTAGATGTTAGGTGGGAAAACCTTGAGGTAGATTCTATTTGGACTTGCAATGATTTTTTCCTGGAACAACGTTTATTAGAAGTACCAATAGAAGTATACATGCTAGGACATAATACACCTTTAGATAACGACACCCTAGTAAACAAGCTTAATAACGATAATACATTTACCTTTTACGAACCGGTATACTATAGAGGTAAACAAGCCAGTAAGGAATTCATAGACTTTACCTCTAAATTAAACAACCCTGTATATGCTTCCGATATTCCTATTCCGTTTAAGGAGTATAGTGCAGCTCAAAAAGCTGGAGCAGCTCTCAGACTTATCATACTAGGTGTAATAGCGAAAGCTCAAAAAATTTATTTTTCTGGATTGGATGGGTTCAATAGAGAATTTACCAACATACATGCTTTTACTAAACATCCTGGTCTAAAGCCAACTGATACTAGAAGAACATACGAAGGAACTTTCGACTCGTATAGAAATGTATTCTGCTCTGCTTTCGAATTTTTAGCTGAATTAGACCAAGGCACCAGGACCCTTCAAAATTTAGGAGAAGGATTTGATTACAATATTGGTACAGAGATAAGTCGAAAGAGATTTCCATTAGATCCTAAGGTGAAAGAACTAATTAAAATGTAGATAGAACTTACTCTATTTATGTATGTAGTTCTGGTTGATAGTTTTACCGCAGTTTAACTAGACTTTAATTAGATGAAAAATATAAAAGATATTGCTTTCATTGTTCAAAGTAGACTTAACAGTGAAAGAGTACCTCGTAAAATGGTTAGACCTTTCGCAGGTACTACTCTGTTTGATTTAGTTTTAGATAAACTTATTCAATGTGAGGCGATCCCAAACGGTAACATTTACGCATCAGTACATGAAGAAGAGCCAAGAAACATAGCAGCAGGAAAGGATGTAAGAATTTACCATAGGTCTTATGAATCTGCTAATAATGATAACGACATAAGGACTATATACGAATGGCACAAGTTTCTCCCTCATGACTATGTAGTTCTGATTTCTGGATGTAATCCTCTACTTAAGGTAGATACGATTGAACGATTCGTTAAACAGTACGTCTTTCAGAAAGAAGAAAATTTATTTGGAGTAATTAAGAAGCATAATTACTATTGGAATATGAACGGCGCTTTAGTTACTCCTTGGCCGGAAGGTCAAACCATAATGAATACTAAAGCAGTAGAGCCTACTTACGAGGCAGCTCATTGCTTGTATGCGTCTAGGCGAGATTTAATTGCCGAGCAAATGTTCATGGGAGTATTTGAAGAACCAGGCGGAATCAAACTATTCGACGTTCCTGAATTGGAAGCGTTCGATATTGATGAACCCTGGCAATTTAAGGTTGCAGAAAAACTATATTATGAATTCTCAGACCAAGAAGATTAAAAAGCAGATAAGTACAGTCGATGAGTCTTTGGAGCGAATTAACCTTCTCAAGGATTGCTACAAAGGGGAGACTGCTTACTTAGTTACATGTGGACCTACACTAACTACTCACGATAGGGAGTCTTTACTTCGTAAGCTAGAAGGAAAGCTTGTTATTGCTTGTAAGCAAGCTTATGACTATGTCAAAGAAGTAGCGGACTTTCATCTACTCTCGGTATACAATTACCAGCCGTACGAATACTATTCTCAAGATACGATTATCCATTGGCAGCTCACGGCAATGAACATGCCAAACGAACTGGAAAGAATTCATAACTGGAAGCATCAGATGAATCTTGTACTTCCGGTCTATTCTACACCATGGATAAGCAAACGAGAAAGTACTGCGTTTTCTAGGAACTTTGATAACTGGAAGCTTTACGAAAAGGGCAAAGGAGTTTGGGGCCCAGGTATAATGTATGAGTCTGGATTTCCTCTCGCAATGCATTTAGGATGTAAAAATATTGTAACTATTGGTTGGGATATCGGAGATCTCTCAAAGTACCCTTCTGAAGATAGAATGGCTGTTGATGAGAATTGGATTGATCAACATGCATCAGATTTATATAAAGTAGACGTTGGTGGAGGACCTGAGTATGAGGAGCTGAAACATACAATTGATTGTACAAAAGAAATGTACGACTGGTTCTTGGAAAATGAAATTAATGTTCGTATCTTATCGAATACTAATCCGTCCGATGGTAGATTTGAACGCATTACCCTAAACGACTTATGAGATTTATCAACTCGACAATCATGAAAGGTATCTTTAAGTTCTTTGAAATCATTCAGAGACCTGTAGCAAAATATAAAGCAAGAAAAGCTTACAAAAAGAAAATTGAAAAACTTAGAGAGATAGATCCTTTTCGCTATACTATCCATTGATCGTATACAATCTACATATTATGTGGTATGAGTACCAGATGATTAACGAATGTCTGGACTCGGTACAGAATGCTCTAGAGCTTGCCCAGGAAGAAGTTCGATTGAGAGTATGCCTCAACAGGCAGACTTACTTAGAAAAATACGATTACAGGTTTGATCATAACGATCCGCTTAGGGAGCTGGTCAACCACCCCCTTTACTCCAGGATAGAATTTATTGAAAAGAACGATGCTCATCCGTTCTACAATATAGCTGATTGGAGAAGAGACGAGTACTATCCTGATGCTAAATATAATGTGTGGGGTGAAACAGATACGATCATGCCAAGAGAGTTCTTTAGAATTCTAGAGATGATTAATGTAGATGTACCCCATGTACTCTCATTTGCCTCTCGACCAATGTGGGATAACAGCTGGGATGTAGTTACTCATGAAGCGCTTCAAGGGTATTCAAAACCATGTCAATGCCCAGAAGATAACCACCGAGCTGACTGCATAGAACTTTTAGACGCTCCGTGGAAGTATAAGGACTTGATTACTCAAGACGAATTAGATAAATTTAATGAAGGTAGAGAAATCACTATCCAACAAGTACCGTTGAAGGTAGATGGATCTCTTCTATGTCTTTCCGGAGACTTACCACATCCTTTCATTCCTAGAGATATGCATTTTGTTAGAGAAGATACTTGTGCACAAGAGTTCTTTAGATCAAAAGGTATTCCTCAACTATGTGTAAAATCAATACTGAAAGGACATAACTATAAGCACCCAAATAAAAGAGTAGGTACTTCCGCTACAAGAGACGATGAAGTGTTTAGGCAATATGCTGAACAGTCTCAAAGAGCAATGATGAACTTTCTCACCGTAAATAGAAACTAATGACAATTGTTCCGATTTATAGGATTAGCGATTTTAGCAATCCAGAAAAAGTTAAGCCCGATTACGCCTCTAAAGAAAACTGTCTAAAGAACTTCGTTAGAGAGTTTGGTAAAGATAATCTCTATGTAATCTGTGACAAGGTTGTAGAAGAGACATACAACATGGTGTGTAAGTATGCCGATAAGGAAAAAGTATTTCTAAGCCAAAACGGGAATACAGGAACCTTTCTTGCAAGCCTTGAACTGGCTAAAAATCTTCTGGAACAAGTAGAGGAGAGCCGTAGAGAAGAAATCATTTTTTACTTTGTAGAGGATGATTATATTCATCGTAGAGGAGCGGCTCATATCTTGAGAGAAGCTTTTGTAGATCTAAAAGCCGATTACGTTACTCTATACGATCATCCAGACAAGTATCAAAATCTAAAAGATAAAAGGTACGAATGGGGTCACGGTAAAGTAGATTTAGATAGTCCAGAAGGAGTTCGGTATCCGAAACATCTTTATGGTAAAGGAGAAGATACTAGAGTCTACATTTCGACTAGCGTTCATTGGAAACGTACTTCAAGTACAACAATGACCTGGGCTACTACTTCTAAAAACCTTTTAGCGGACTATGACGATATGATTAATCTTCATACTGGTAAGCCCCTTCCTATGGGCGGTGTAACCTTTAAAATGCTGAAAGGTAAGAGAAAGTATCTACTAAGTCCAATTCCTTCTTTCTCTACCCATGCTGAAGAGAAGTGGATGTCGTATTTCATCAATTGGGAAAAAGAAGCAGGATGATTACCCACTGCATTAGTACCTACAATAACTTACCGTACCTTAAGATAGCTATCGACTCTGTTAGAAAGAATAGCTACTTTAAG
>Ga0070750_10002528_pt1 | contig 10116 bp, 22 predicted proteins | sample VirMetDEL_Nov_24_FD_77013 | JGI IMG/M metagenome (GOLD analysis project Ga0070750, IMG submission 77013) | Aqueous microbial communities from the Delaware River and Bay under freshwater to marine salinity gradient to study organic matter... | ecosystem: Environmental > Aquatic > Marine >... | reverse complement strand
GAGTCAGTGATTCGGTTCTACCGAGTGAACGGTAAGGGTGGGCGTAAGGATCGCCGATACAACATCCCAGCCAACGTGCTGCGCGATCAGGCGTCCATCGGCGACACCATCGCGTTCTCCTTCGTGATCGACAACATGGGGCAGTCTGTCCTGTGCGTTAACGTCACACGACAACCTGAACTGTCGAGCCTCGCCAGCGATGACCTCGATGTTACGGCTCTGGAGGTGCAGTCATGAGCAAGCTGAATTTGTTGCTCACCCGTGAGCAGAGTGTCGAGATGACCGCGAAACTGACACTAATCTTGATCGACATGTATGGGCTGGATGGATCGCTGGACATCGAAGTGGATCAACACGGCAACGAGTCCTTCACCGAAGATTCTCAAGAACGATTTGATGCGTTCTACGCCGAAGCCGGACAGATCCTTTTTGCTCTCGGATTAACTGAGGAGGTGCAGTCATGAGCGAATCAATCGACATGGATGTCTTGGAGGGCTACTGGGATTGCAATGTCATCAAGACAGATGATTGCGACCACGGCGCATGCGTCGGTTACGAAATCAAAGAATTGGGCATAACGATTTTCACCTACGAAAACAAACCAGCCCTGATCTCTTTCCACCAAGATTTATCGGAGGTGCGGTCATGAGTGAAAAATCAATCGACTTGGCAGCAAAAGAGTTTGTGAATCGGCACAAAAAAGACTTTTTGGATTTAGACCACATCAAAGACGGCTACGGCTCTGTCGCTGGTTTTCTCAGCGCAGAAGGTCAGCCGATGGGTGACCGAGGTGGAAAGCAAATAGAGATTAAATCGTGGCATCACAAAGACGGCTGGACTGACACCGTCGAGTGGTTCGAGGACACCTTTCAAATTGGTTACTACCGATTGCCCTCGGAGGAAAGGGTAACTCGACAAGACCACACGCCTGAATTGGATTTCGATCCTGATTTCGACTGGTGCTTGGATCGCATCAAAGAGCTGAGAGGCAATGGCTATTACGACATCTCTTTGCACGAAGTAAGCGAGGGTGAATACGTCGAGGAAGTCTCCATCGGATGGTACATAGACGACTGGGAGGTGCAGTCATGAGCAATCTGAATCTGAACACGATTCCCCTCGAGGTTTTTTGCGCCTTGCGAGAGATGGACAAGAAATACATCGGCACCAATGACTACATGGGCATCGCGTATTTCTGGGGCTTGAACGGCATCAAGCATTATCTCAGAGATGCGACGTTCGCCGAGAGGAAACGAGTCCACCGTATTTGGCTAAAGCGGGGTTTGGATTTTTTGGGCGAGACCGAAGAGCACTACGCGATAGTCAAGCAGGCGATGAGGCTGGAGGTGCAGTCATGAGCAAAGACATTCAAGACATTGTGCAAATCGCCAACTCACTGTCGAACAACGACCTCGCAAACCTGATCACGATGCTCGGGGATCGGCTAGATGTTTATGTGGGTCAGCTTGGCAGGCATCAGATCAGCTCACCAGTCAAAGACGCTTGCATGAACGGAGCTGTCGTTCAGATCAATCTCGAATTGTCAGAACTCGATGACATCAGCGAGGACGCTCAAGCAATTTACGCCGACTTCCAAGGACGCATGGTGCGAGCTGGTCACGATCAAGCGATCTCGGTTTTGGATGAGTGCTTCAGAGACCACCTGATCGATCAAAACGAGGAGGTACGGGTATGAGTGATCTATGGATTGTGGCATGGCATGCCACCGACATCCCCGAGCGGTTTGATGTTGTCGAGAGCAAAGAGAAGGCGTTGATCCGAAGGGATCTGATCGTCATGCGGAACTCAACCGATCCTCAGCTCGAGGTTTACGTTGCAGAGATGGATAAAACCGCAACCGCCTACGGGCGAGAAGGAGGCGTGTAGCAATGAACATCGACCTAGTAAAAAACTGTCCGCATTGCTCAAGACGCTTAGCTGACGCACTTGATTATTGGTCACAGAACTTCTTATCAAGAGCTGTTGACGACGAATTTGCAGATGAGATATCTGAACTTCTTTCAAATCAAGCAGATGCAATACGTTTAGCAAGTACAAAACGTTTTCTTAAAGGAGGCGTGTAGCAATGATCAAACAACCTTTCACAATCTCCGATCACCTTCATCTGAAGGTCTGCTACACGCTCGACACACCATATCGAAATGCCAACAGAGAGCAACTCGCCGAGTACATCTTGGCGGTGGCTTGTGACGGCAAAACGAGCTTCGCGCTTGCTGAGTGGAATCAGATTCTCGAGACCATTTTGGGTTCGAGCCTGACCGTTGGCGAGTGGCTAAACCAAAATCAAAAGGAGGTGGTGGCATGATTTTACCCCGCGAAAATTTTCGGTTCTTTTACGAGGCTGTGAGCCGTCGGTTCAGTGATCGAGCACCAGTCCTAGTGTCCGGCGAGGTTGAGGTGAAAGCCCTTGAGAACGCGCTGTGGGCGGTCAAAGCCGACTGTATGAACCACCATGAGAACGTGGAGTGGAGCACCCTGCAAATGACGGAGGTGAGGTGTGGTGACTGATGACCAAATCAAGAAATTTCTTGATGCCTACCCAGACCTCGAAATCGAAACCTTGTATCGGATGCTCGATGGCGACAAGCGCGACAGGAGGCGGGGCAATATGCCTCGCCGACAGATGGGGTTGGAAAACGCCGAGTATGCAGCCAAGGCTGAGGGCTTGGGGGTAGGTGAAGGCATCAAGACCTCGACTCGTGCTGAGTGCGTTGGCATCATCCGAGCATTGGAGCGGATCGGCAGGCAAGGCGGTCAGCGCACAATCGACAAGGAGCTGTGGGCGTGGCGGATAAGATGACAACCAATCAAGAGTTCAAGCAATTGAAGGAACACCACGGGCTAACCGTGACTCAATGCGCGTTGATGCTGGAGTGTACTGAAGAGGCGGTCAAAAACTGGCTTAAAAGCCCAAGCGTCACCAGCCACCGGAAGACTCCACCGATGGCTATTAAACTGTTCAAACTAATGCTGAGTTCGCAAACCGACGCAGAACATCCTTCGGGATAAGGAAAACCATCTTGGGGTGCCGGTCATCGGGTCCGTGGATCTGTACCGGCTTTACCCCTGACAACATCAAAGCCCTCAACAAACCCGCCCTGCTGAACCAAAGCTCTTCATCTCCCAGATCAAACAACCAGTGCGTGGCTTCGCTCGTCAGGATGCCGCTTGGCTTCATGTGGTGATACTCCACCACCACGTTGCCGGTCTCTTGTGATCTTGGATCGTACTTCACCTCGATGGTGACGTTCAATTCCGGTACAGCAAGGTCAAACCGGCTGTCTTTGCCGAAGGTTTGATAGGTCTCCCGAAAAGCCACCAGCATCTTGTCGAGCCACTCTCGCTCGATCTTGTTGCCGATTTCCAGATCAGCGGCTAGCGTCACTGACGCGACTCCCACAGCGCCATGATTCCATCTTCCACGAACTTTCGGAGGTTCGGTGTAGGTGTATCTTTGGGGATACTATCGAGCGCCTCACGGCGATCCAGCTTGGTTGGCAAGTCGAGGATGGCAGCAGGCAGGAAGAACGCCACGGTACTCTCTCCGGCATCCCACCATTCCTGTGGCAACTCCCGCTTGATCTCGGCGATGACCGTTGGGTAGTGAGTTTTTTTCGCCGCCCGTTCACAAATCCGGTGGAGCTGCTGAAAATTTCTAATAGCCATCATTTAGCTCCCACATTTCAATGACATGATCGTCGCAGTTGTCGCACTGATAGCAGGCGTCCCACCCAGGCGAGTACCTATCGCCATGCTCCGCTGGGATGTAGGTATGCGGGGTATCCGTTTCGCACACCTTGCAGAAGTAGAATCGCGTGTCCTCCTCAAACCTCATCGACCAGCTCTTCACGCATGATCATGACTGCCGTGTCCCAGTCGGTGGTGGCGGTGTAGTTTTTTTCTCGGGGGTAATCGCCGAGGAGGGATAGAGGGAACTTCACCTTGATCGGGCGACGGTCAAACTTCCAGACCAATACAGGTATCCGACCCATGTGCTCACCGGCTCGCCATGCTTGATCCCACCAAGCATTAGGCGGATCAAACTTGCAGGCGTAGCGTTTGCACTCAATCACGAAGGGGTCGAGGTCAATGTCACCCAGCTCACTTTCACGGTACTGGTCCAAAATGCGCGAGCAATCAACGCCCAGCTCGTCCTTGAGCTTGTTGACGATGTCCCGCTCAAACTGATGACCCTTGCGTCGTGCTGATGCGCTCAAGAATCTTTCCTTGGATCATCATCATTGGCGAACCGCAGCCACCACGCAGCCTTCTTCAGATCCTCATCAGGGGACTCGTGCTTATTCATGCACCGAAACTGGTACTTAAAGGCGTTGACGATGGCGAAGTCTCGAACCATCTCCCAGCCGAACACCTGAACCATGACATCAATACACTCGACATCACCTTGGTAATGGGCTGGCTGGTTGACCGGATCGCTCTTCGACCCGTACTTGTTGTCGGCTATCGACTGATCAGAATTCAAAGCCTTTGCTTGCTCATGAAAATCAGAATCTAAATGTTCCTTCATCGCTCTCGTCCTCCTTGTGTTTCTGTTGTTGACGCTCCACTCGAGCGGGGTCACTTCATCAATCGAAGAACCCCTCTTGCTGGTTGTGGATTTGTCTGACGACCCATTGGTGGATCTCGTGTTCGCTGCCATATCGCTCCTCGAACCTTGCTTTGTAGGGATGACGGCTGGTGTAGACAGACGTGTCCTCACCGCCACGGTGGTGTTTCTGGCAGAGCGGGATCGTAAGAAGATGAGAGCCTTCACGAACCTTGCCTTGTAAGTGGTGAACCTCAGCGGGACTGAAGATTCCCCATTCCCTGTGACAGACGGCGCAACCGAACTCACTGATTGCGTCCATCCAAGCCCGCTCTTCCTTCGAGGCTGTGTGGCTTTTCATACCTCTGCTCCAAGTTGACTAAAACTTGGTTGACTCGCAGACCATCACCCGCGATCAACCCCTCCAACTCGTCCATGAAAAATTCATCCACAACCATCTCAATCGCTTTTGTCTCGAGCACTTCCAGCTCGATGTTGATCGTCAGCTTCATGCGCCGTAGACCCTGCGCTCTGCACGATGCGTTGCCATCTCTGTCTGCCAAGTCTTAAAGGCGACCTCCGCAGCCATGAGATTTGCCTTAGCTGCTGCCAGAGATCCTTTTGCTGCGCCCCGCTCAATTCGTGCCATCTCCATTTCATCTTGATTGTCAGCCCAGCTCGTTTGCGCTGCTGCTGTTTTGCATTGGTGTTGGACCTGAGCTGTGAGCATCAGGCTCGCCATCGTTCTCTTTTCCTTGGCTTCGGCTACCGCGAGATCAGCCTCCGCCTGCGCGACTTGTGATCCGGCATCGCGAATCGAGATCGCAAAGTTTTCTTGGTTCAAAACAGTTTCTCCTTGGGCTTGGGCACATACGCCTTGGGTATCGCCGGTCTGCGCTCGAGGTATTGGCAGGAGCCTTCCTCGAAATCGAACCCGATCTTCCCCTCCCACATGCCGTGGCGGTTTTTGAGCACCTCGAGGTGGATGTCCCAGCTCTTAGCAATGTCCTCGTTCACCGGCTCATTGAAGATTCGGCAGGCTTCGAGGTGCTCGGCTTTGGGTTTGTTCTTCCAAACGGAGAACGCGCCATCGCACAGATCCGAGATTGCGGAGCTGCCCTTGATGTCGAATTTGCCGGGGGCACGGCTTTCGTTCTCTTGCTTGCGAGCGTGAGCAACGAGGAAGATCGTGACGATGAACTTCAGCTTGAACTGGACCAACGCCTCTACAAATTTTTGCTGACCCTCGTAATCGTCTTGCCGAACCATGTTGGTCAGACTGTCGATCACAAAGACGTTGATGCCGTAACGGCGATATCCGTACTCAAATGTACGAAGCAGGTCTGCTGGCTTGGGGGTCAGGTCATCAACGAACAGCCACAGGTTTGGAGCGAGCCAGTCGAGCGCCTTCTTGCGCCAATCTTTCTCAGGCTTCCTCACACCACAGGTCTGCATGAGCATTCGACCCAGCGTGTATCGGGGAGTCATCTCCATCGATGCAATCAGGATCTTCCGATCTTGGGTAATCGCATTCAGGCAGAGCTGGTTGAGCATCATGGACTTGCCGCTACCTGAGAACCCCGCTACCAGCCACAGATCATGCTCGCGAAACCGGACATCGTTCTCATCGAACTTCTCGAATCCAGATCGGAACCCACCGCTATCGTTCTCCTTAGCGTCGAAGAAAGCGTCCAGCTCATCCTCAAACTCAACCACCGTCCTGAGCTGCTCCGGTGCCTGCCACTTCGCATCTTCATAGGATGATTTGAGGATCTTTCGGGCATCGTCGTAGCCGCGCTCTTGGATCAGCTCGTTGATGTCTTTGGCAGGGAACCGAACACGAAACGCTCGATCACCGAGTCGCTGTTTGAGTTTCTCGGCGCACTTCTCACCCGCCTCATCGTGATCGGTGGCGAGGACGATCTCCTCGAACCGAGCGAGGTTATCGAACTCAGCTTCAAGCCACGTCAGGTTGCTGGCACCACTAGGAAGTGACAGTGCAGGGAAGCCAAGCTCGCGAGCAGCGATGGCATCCAGCTCGCCCTCGGTTAGCCAGACCGTCCGTGAGGTGTCAGGGATGGTGTGCCAGCCGTAGAGGATCTGCTGCATACCCGACTGGTTGCACATCCCAGGGTTGCCGTCGTAGTCGAGAGGCTTGTTCTTGAGGAAGACCAGTTTCCCAGCAGGATCGAAGAACTGAAACACCAGATCGGAGCCTTGGGTCTTAAGATCTGCGGTCTCGTAAATCTTATGCCGGTACACCAGCTCACCGACATCACGGAACCCTCGACCCTCAAGGAATGTGTGCAGGGAATCGGTGTTGGTTTGCTCGGGAGCCACCGGCTTGGAGTACCGCTTTATCTGAGCAGACCTGACCTTCATCGACGGCTTGATGTCGCGGATGTTGAATCGCTTCTTAGCCCAGTCCATCGCGGCAGGAATGCCGACGCCCTTCGAGTGGCAAATGAGATCGATCAGATCACCATGATCTCCCGCCTCGAAGTCAGTCCACTGCCCCGCTCTATCGCCGTGCAGGAATACGCTGAGGCTTCTCCCCTTCTCGCCAAGTACGTTGCCGATTTTGAAACAGCCGTGCTCGATAACGCCGTCAGAGAACAGCTCGGGGCACAGCACAGGGGCATGCTTGGCAAGCTCAACCTTGAGTGTTGCGATTTCCATCACTTCACTCCCGTCAGCATTTTGATGTCGCGGTCGGTACGGAAGTAATTCTTGATGAGCGCGTACTGTGGGTCGATGGATCGCCAGCCCTTTCCAACGGCGACATGCACCACCATCCCGTAGTCGGTGCAGTGAGCCTTCCTCAGAAGCTCAAACGTGCGTATCGCATTGTTGAGAAGCTTTGCGCCTAAGAACCCATCGCTGTCTGCCTTGTACCTCAACCAATAATCGAATGCCTCAACAGGGATTCCTTTGGGGCATTGCTTGATCGCGTCAGCGAGTGCGGTCTTCTTCTTTGTATTCTTATTATTACTTTGTAAGAGATATTCTTTTCTTTGTGTCTCGATATCCAGATCTGGGTTTTGCCACATCTGGGTTTGGTTGCATGTGGTGAAATGACCCGCTGTATCGGTGACATCGTAGTCCCACTGCTTGACCTTGCCGTCTTCGGACCGCTTGATGTTGCGCTTGATGTAGCCAGCCGCTTCCAGTGTTTTGGTGATCCGGCTCACACGCTCACGGCTGATCCCCCAGTACTGGGCGATGGATGCGTTGGTGACTTGCCAGTCAGTGGGATGCGATAAGAGGTGGACGAGAACGGCAACGCTCTCGAGGTTCAGACCGTCTTCTCTCTTTGCTGCGTTCGTGCCGCCTTGAAGCAGAGAATTTGACAGAACTGTGTAGTTTCTTTGGTGGTTGTTTCGGTAGATCATAAACCCTCCTTGGAAAGGAAAGCATTACTACTAATTGATGATTTTTCAACCTTTTGGTTACTTTTAGTATTTATTGATAATTATCAATAACTTATAAGAGAAGAACACTACCTATACTGTATGCATTGCCAGTTTTACGAGAGCCAAATCTGTGTTAATTTGATCCGGCTCGGCGGTTTCGTAGTTTGAAAGAGCGTAAAACTAAGGAGTTAACACACAAATATCGACACGGACGTTTGCTATGAATAAAACAGATAGAGCCGAATGGCTGAAAGAAACTCTGACCAACAAGAACGTACCCCTCTATGGGCGAGCGTCAACAATTTCACGCGAACTTCAATGTGCCAAAGCAGCCGCTACCGGTTGGCTGTTAGGAACCTTGCCAAGAGACATGGAGCTGGGGTTCAAGTTCGCAGATCTCTACAATTTCGATGTGCGCGAGTGGGTGTTGGGGACAACTCAAGACCCGCAAACCGCGCAGTGGCAAAAGGCGATCCATACCGCTAGAGCCTTCGAAAAGACGGTTGCAGAAATGAGCGATGAACAGTTTATGATGATAGTCAAGCTTGCGATGACTAAGGAAGACGATGAACTCGCAGCGTTAATCTCACAGCTCGGAACAATACTAAAAGCAACATAAGGAAGGGGGCGGAGGCATGCGGGCAGCAAGGGCTGTAGAAAGACGAGAGGTCATGCAAAAGGACGCAAGACTCGTAGGTCTTTTCCTTGATTTCTTGTGCGAGAAGGGAAGCGTCACGGCAAACGAGGACAAGGAATTCAAGCGTTATTCCGACATCGTTCACGACATGATGGTCTCGGCTGTCGCATGGGATGACGAAGCGGATGACGCCATCCCGTCGAACAAGTTTATTTTCCCTGATGATCATGGAAACCACATAGACACTCCCCACTGCCCCGGAGCCTGCTGTTGCTCGACGGGTTTACGCTCGTGCGGATCGTGGTATCCCATCGTTGCTTTCATTTAGACAAAACTTTTTGCATCTATTGGTTGCAAAAACCACTTAACTAATCCATTCTGAGACCTTCTGGACAAGGAGGTTTCAGACATGGAACAAGTTACCCCCGCCCACATCTGGGCAACGCTATCGACAATATCCAGCGATTCAGTGAGCACTGAGAAATTCGGTGGGATCACCTACGTCAAGTGGATGGCGGCTCACGCGATCATGATGAAGCACTTCCCGCAGTACACTTGGGAGTTTCTTCAAGACGAGCACGGCAAACACACCCACTTCTTTCCAGACAAGACCTGTGAGGTCCGATGCCGTGTTGCTGTCGGCGACATTAGTCATACCACCACCCTGCCGGTATACGGCAAGAGCAACACCGCGCAGCCCAATCCAAACGCGCATCAGGTCAATACCGCCAAGCAGCGGTGCCGTGTAAAGGCGCTTGCCGAGTTTGGCTTGTTCCATCACATGTGGTCTGACCTTCCCTTGGAGGAGCCTGATGCCCCTTCAGCTACAGATCCAAAGCCCGAAGCCGTAACGCAAACCCCAGAGGAGCGGCTTGCCGGTTACTACGAGTACCACAGGGAAGAACTTTTCTCTGCCACCAGCATGAGTGACGCGAAGGTCAAGTGGGGCAAATTCGAGAACTATGTTCGCAACTTAAAAGTTGATATCTCGGAGGATCAGCTTGCTGAGTTGGCGAAGGAATACTCTAACGAACTGATAGCAACCAAGAAGGCAAAGAAATGAGTGTCCTGATTCAAGGGTCACCTGAATGGCATGCCGAAAGAGCGGGAAAGATCCTTGCGAGCAACTGCGCTGCTTGGGAGGGCTTACACCCGTACACCAACGCCAAGAAGCTTGTGCGCGAAGGAGTGCGGCAACTTGCTGGCGAGCCGTCTGAGATCAAGCTGAACGCGGCAATGAAGCACGGTCAGGAGACCGAACCTAAAGCAGTCGAGTTCTACCAGCGCACGGAAAACAAGCAGGTGATGGAAACGGGCAGTGTGGCTCACGCGCAGTATGCGTTCCTGAGAGCATCCCCTGACGGTTTGGTGGGGCTTGATGGTGGACTGGAGATTAAGTCTCCGTTCTACGTCAAAGAGCCTTACAGCGTTTTTGCCCCGGACAAAGTGATGTACCTGTGGCAGTGCTATGTCGTCATGGAGGTGTGCGATCTCGAGTG
>Ga0070750_10002523_pt1 | contig 10132 bp, 22 predicted proteins | sample VirMetDEL_Nov_24_FD_77013 | JGI IMG/M metagenome (GOLD analysis project Ga0070750, IMG submission 77013) | Aqueous microbial communities from the Delaware River and Bay under freshwater to marine salinity gradient to study organic matter... | ecosystem: Environmental > Aquatic > Marine >... | reverse complement strand
TCCATCGCCTCATAACAATTCTATAGTACTATTTCTTTTTTAATGCATCTGCTCCAAAGAATGCTGAAACCAAAACTGCAATTGATGCAAAATATGTTGGTGCAATATCTGCAATCAAATCTGATGCTTTATCCATACCAAATGCAGATGTTACTGCAATACCAATTGGATATATCAAAAGCCCAATAAGTGAGAACCATGCCATCTTACGAATAGCATCTCTTTGAGCATCTTGATCTTCTAATGCTTTACGCTTAAATTCCAAATGCATTTCCATCTCTTCTTTTGAGATATGTCCATCACCATTTGTATCTGCACCCTCAATAGCATCAGCATCAATTGTTACAGATTTCTTTTCCTCTTCAGCCATAAGCTGTTCCTCCTCTTTTTATTTTTATATTTATGACGAGGGGAATAGTTTTCCTATTCAGATCACTTATCTTGTTTATCTGGGAAATATTTATTTGCCATTTCTAAGAAATCATCATATTTCGCAATTTGTTCCATTTCGATTTCAATTGCTTCCATGATATCTGAATGTTCACCAATACCTGCAGGATTTGCTAGATATACTTCAACATTTGCACAGTGTTTTTCAATATGTCCAATTGCGTGTGCCTTAAAGGCATTCAATAATAGTTCTCTCATTTACAAAGATCCTTATTAGTTCTTAATAATCTTAATTGCACCATATGCTACCATTGCATATGCAACTAAGTTAAGTGGTGCCATAAGCATAATAACACCTGCAGCTACAAGAGCAACTCCTTCATAAGAATTACCCTGAGTAAGTTTACTTTTTACCCAATTCATTTTCTAACTCCTCTATTCTGTTTTCGAGTTCATCAATTTTCTTTGTAACGAATGGATATTTCTTTCTCCATGCGTCCACTGGTTGTTCAAACCAAGTTAGTCCCCATCTTTCAACAAGGTAATCTAAGAACTGATCTAATTTAGCATAACACCATAAACCAGCTCTTGTGTCTTTAAAATATGCCAAGAATGCAGCGCCAAGCAGAGATCCAGCAATTGCTGTATAAATCCACAAGGTATCATCAAACATTCTTTCTATCATGCCATTTCCATAGCAGATTTTGTCGTCTCTTCAACACGACGTGTCCACCCTCTTCCGAAAGTTTCAAATGTGCTTAGTGACTCATAATATTTCTGTCTTTCTGCTTGGTAATTAGTAATTGTATCAGCTAAACCATGTTCTTCAACGTATGCTTCTACAGCTTTCAAAGTGTTTGGACCAATACCACCATCAGCAACAGTACCGATTAATGTTTGTAGATATTTAGCAGCACGACCTGTTCCAGCATTCACACCAAAGTCAAATACACATAGATCAAGACCAGCAGGCAAATCATCACCTTTTACTCTATCCCAATAACTCTTCTTATAGATTGGTGAAACATCTTCTATTGTTAAATCTTTCATATCTTTAGTACCACCATGTTCTTCATAAACACGTTTGGTTACACCAAGATTAGTTTCTCCACCCGGATCTTTTGGATGGTTCACATATCCACCTTCATGATGGAGAATCATTTCTAAACATTTTTCCCAATTTTCTGAAGCCATTTATCCCTCTTAAATAAGAAGGGCAGAGCTTGTTATAAGATCAAGATGCCCTGATTATAATCCTGCAGAGCCAGTATATAGATGCTGGATGCGATGGTATTTATACGTTAAAATGGTCGGGGCAGAGGGATTTGAACCCCCGATCTCCTGGTCCCAAACCAGGCGCTTTACCAGGCTAAGCTACGCCCCGATAATCTGGCGCTCCCTGCAGGACTCGAACCTGCGACCTACGGTTTAGAAGACCGTTGCTCTAATCCACTGAGCTAAGGAAGCAATTGATAACATACTAGACTTTTACCAGTATGTGTGTCAATAGTAATAGCTGGAAGTTCTTTATTATGTTCTCTACACTCGATCTTATGCCATGTATATCCCATAGCTTTTTGTTCGTCTACAGTGTCAAGAAACTCTTTATTGCCACCTACCATAAGCAGGCTTAATATCATAACAAATACCATTGTTTATCATCCTATTTAATTTACGAAGAAGAGTCATAGCTGTTCTATTCCAGAACTCTTTCATTTGTGGATCTGTAGCACGTATTGCTGCAGAAAAACAATTATCAATACGTCTCTCATAAAGTTCTATTACAGTCATTGTACAAATCCCATAATATAGCCTTGTAACACACCAAGTAGTTCCCAATCATTATATCCAAGTAGGAGTATAATAATAACTGCAATGATTAGCTTAAACATTATTTTTTTCCACAAGCTTATTTAATTTAGCTTCAATACGATCAATCGTAGCCATTAACCTTTCAAAAGACTCTTTTACTGTATCTTTTGGTCGAACAACTTTTTCATCTTCTTCATTCAATCGACGTAACATATAATCCTCATAAGATTCGTACATAATTTAATCCTCATCTTCCATTTTCCATTCTACTTCATAACCACCTTTACGATCAGTCCAGAAATCATCTTCTCTTTCATAATCATAATTCATCATGAAATCCCAAAATTCTTCAGTCTCATCATAATAATTATCTTCGAATTTTTCCATTGAACCAAATTCTTCAATAATATCTTCAATAGGAATATCGTAATTAAAATAACTATTAACTCGATGATATTCAATCTTTGTAATTTTCAAACTACTCATAATGCAAAACTTTCTCCACAACCACAACTTGCTGTGGCATTCGGGTTGATTACTTTCAAATAAGAACCACCAAGCTCATTTACATAATCGATGGTACATCCAATTACAAACATTTCAGCCATCGGATCAAGAACAAGATTATCCATAGTTGGATCTTCATCTGTCACATCCCACACATATTGAAATCCTGAACAACCACCACCTTTTACAGATAATGAAACATTTGGTTGTCCAACTTTCTTTAAGTACTGTTTAGCTGAGTCTGTAATATTAATCATCTTTGAAATCTAAGAGAATATGTCTTTCCTTCATGTGTGAACCGTACAATAGAATGTGAATATACTTGAGATGTCTCTGTACGATACCGAGTGATTGTATTACACTGTTGCTCTTGACGGTAACCAATAATCTCTCTATTATTCTTTTTCTTTTCTGATCCGATTAGACCACCAATGATTGCACCTGCTGCACCACCATTATCAACATTTTTTGTAACATTGTTACCAATAATACCACCAATGATTGCACCTTCAAGATCTAATCCAAAGATTGATGGATCATTGTTTGTACCGGTGTTACCGTAAATAGGTACGTCTACAAACTGACATACATTTTCAGTATATGGTACGTGGTTTGTTACTGTCTTATATTTGTCTACAACTGTTTCTGCAAGTGCTGGTGAGCAGCTTCCTACAATAATTGCTAATACTAAAAGATATTTCATAGAACCTCCATTATTCTCATATTTATTAACCCCAATCTTTCTTATCCCCAGTTTCTTCATTATATTCATAACCAGCGTTATAAGCTTCAATCTGATCATTAGTCATCATTTCTACTGGAATTAGGGTAGAACTTCCTGTAGGACCTTCATAGTAATGAGGCTTATTTGGACGATGATAATAACTATCTGCAGAACCACGATCATATGGACCACCATGACGTGTGTCATATGTTTTAGTACCTTCAACATTAGAACCGTATGGTAATTCCCAAATATTAGTCATTATATTGTCCCCAAATCTGATTCAATTTCATCAAAGCCGAATGTAGCAACTACGTGAGCTTGACCAGTTTCATCTACTAAAATATCACCAACTGATACGGAATGCATAGGAGCATGACGTGTATATTTATCTTCTGGACCGATATTACCAATCGTAAAAGCATCATCTAAGCTTGAAGTATCAAGATCAGCTACATGTACATATTTGTCAAGATTCTCTTGAAGGTTAAACGTGTTACCCATACCGTACATAAACGGAATGATATCATGCTTTTTCATGACTTCGGATGGGATCTGATAAACTTTAATCATAATGTAGTCTCCTATTTCCTATTGATACTACTAATATAATACTTTTCAGATCAAATGTAAACCCCCTAAATCACTTTTTTTTCATTTTTTTTGAAAAAATTTATCCCATCCTTCTTCATGGAATTCTTCATATACTATAGAGTTTAGGAAAGGTATAAGATCAGGACTTTTATCATATTCAGCAACAATAAGTGGACTAGATCTTTCAATAGTTTTTATTGCACCTTTTAGTGCTTCTACCTCATAACCTTCTATATCAAGATGGATAACATTCGGTTTTAAATTCAAATGATCTATAGTTGTCATTTCAGCCCAGGATGTACCTGTGGTAGAATTTCTAGAAATCTTTGTTGCACCATAGTTCTTATAATCATTCCTGATTTTGACAGCTTTTTTAGGAAGTTCGCCTATAAGATAATTCATTTTATATACGTTTGGGTTTCCAGCATTCACTAGTAAGCAGTGGAAATTTTCTGGTTCTGGTTCAAATGTATAAACAGATTTAAAATGTTCTGAATAGAAATCAGGTACAATACCACAAGCACCACCAGCTTGTATAATCAGATCATGACCAGGTGCCAAGTCAACTACTTTTTGGAATAATGCTGGTCCACTCTTTTCTTTATTGAGAGATCTCCAAAGGTGTATATCACGCTTGGGCCACAGATAAGTTTTTTCCCAGAGAAAGCTACTTCTTAGATGATACATGAACTTCTACATTCTCTGGAAGCTTAACTTTACTTTCATTATGTTTATGATGTAATACAAACTTTGTGTCACTAAACTCCTTAAACATTTCACCCCAAATAGGACGCCAGTTATTAGCTAATCTATGATTATTTGTATTACCTCTATCTGAATTTAATACCATATCAGTATAACTTCTTAAATTGAAATCAAAGATAGAATCAAATCCGTACATATGAATTTCTTCACCTTTTAGTTTGTTTGCTGCGTAATGTACTGCTAAGTGACCACAATTAAAATTAGTATAATTACCAGCATATTTTGGAAGAACAGTATAATAATCTCTAATACGATCCATCCACTTAATACGTAGATTTGGATTTAGTTCAATAAATTTATGAGGTCTTGCACCAAGAATCCACGGACCAGGTGGCAAAACAGATCCTTCATTCATCGCTACCATCATCTTAAAATCTACAATACATGTACCCCAAACATCTGGTACAGAAAAAGGAGGAACATTACATGTTATCTTTAATCCCTTTGCAGGCTTATAAAAAGATGCTGTATCACCATTACCAATTACATGTATAACCTTAGCCATTCATCAAATCCCAAATTTGTAATTTACCCTTTGCACCTGTAAAATGTTTAATAAGAATATCTTCTGGTACATTATCATCTTTATCCCACTGAACTCTTAATACATTGTACTTATTCGGTAAGTCTACGATATGTACAAAGCGTCTCATTGGGGTATTTAATAAAGAATGTAAAACTTCCTGATCCCCAACCTGGGGAGACTTAACAACTGCAGCATGCCACTCAGTAAGGATAGCTGGTACACCTTCAAATGCTACTACACCAGAATTATGCCATTTACTACCACGTCTTGTTGACCATGGAAGATCTTCTGCCATTGCTAATTTATTTCTTTCTGTTAAATCAAAAATACCACTAATATCACCAAGTACTTGACAATCTGTATCTAACCAACATACCTTCTTTGCTAAACGTGCTGCATATAACATAGCAAGTGGTTTATGAAACCATCCAATATGATTACTTGGTGGTAATGGTAAAACAAATCCTGCATGTTTTTCTAATGCACGTTCTGACATACCAAAGTCCATAATATAGAGTTGATTACTATTATGTTTTAAGTAATTCATTACAAACCAGTCAAGCATCCATTCTGTGTTTTTATCACATCCAGTAATAAAAATGTTATCAGATGATCTCATAGGTTTCACCATAACTATGTTTTGCTAAACAACCAGCTTCTTTCTGAATAGTTGTAAAGCTATCACGTGCTTCTACAGGCCACGGATAATATTCCTGAATCCATGGAAATGTTTGTATATTAATATATACATCAGTTGGTCTTGCCATAATCTTAGCCTGATTGACTAATAATTTCGCACCATCTGGTTTAAGCATATAACAATGTGCACCAGGAAGATAACCCTTTGATGTTAGTGGATTAACACCAAGTGTTGCTGGTTTACGGAACTTACCGTAACTTGGTTTGCCGAATGAAATCAGTTTATCATAGTTTATATTTGTTGGGATAGGATCAGTAACAAATGCATCATGTTCAAATATTAGATGATCTTCACCAGTAGCAATACAGTTTTTCCAAAGAGAAAAATGTGAATGGAATGCTGCTGAACAGTTAGCAATACGTGAATATAATTCATGTAGTCCAGCAATCTTTACATCATCATTCAGTAACAGATCAATTGGTCCATCATCTGGTGTAGTTGCCTCCCAGTGTTCTACTTCAATATTATATTTTGAAGCAGATTTAATACATCTTTTAGCAACCTGTACAGATTTCTCGTTATTCATTATTGTAATTACATAAGATTTCATTATTCACTCGTTGTTGATCTACCACCTTGAACCTTTGTTACATAAGGATAAAGATGTTGTAATTTTCCTGGCATTAACTGTTTACACATAATAGCATCATTTGGCCAAATACCATTTTCTGCTGTAAGTGCTATTAGTTTTTCAGCACCTTCTGGTTTAATAATATATGCAGAATTACCAGCAATACCTTGTGGAACCATTCTATTATTATCTACCCATGGTGCTTCGAACACATCATATACAGGTGGGATTCTACGTGTGGGTTGATTTGTCTTCACATCTGGATATCTCTGTTTCCAATGATCACTAAGACCTTTATCATATACCTTTGCACGTCTTGTTGCCATCATTGGATTATTTAAACCCATTATATCACCAGTAAATCTATCCTTAACTAATGAATAATCAAATGTCTTAGTAAAGATTGCATCCTGTTCCAAAATCATAATTGGTTCATTAGCTTGAATACAATTTTTCCAAAGAGTATAATGACTAAGGAAACAAGATATTCTTTTATTAATATCTTTAGTAGGATATCCACTAAGCTCTAATCCAGTACGCATATCATATCTTGTTTGACCTTCAAGAGGATATGTATATTCTACCTTTTTAATAGTTGACTTACCAAAGAATCTCTCGTGTACAATACTCATATTCTTTGGTGTAACTGCATCAAATATAAATGGTTCTATATTTGATCCAAAAGATTTTATACTAATTAATAGACGTCTTGTTGCTACAGTTGAATCGTGATCATTTGTCAAAGAAATGATATAAGCTTTCATAGTATCTTTTGTCCTTTCTAAGACCTTTTCAAGTGTAGGTCTTTCGTCTGGAAACATTTCATGGATAATTTCTAGTGACATATTAAATCACTTTTTGAATAACCGTATATCCTACGCTTGTTTCACCACGTTCAACTAACTTGAAACCATTCTCTTTACCCCAGCCAACTAACATACGATGTAACTGATCATCTGGTTTATTAAAGAGTAATTTTGTATCATGTGCAATTATATATTTACGAACATTAGGGCCATGAACAGTTAGTTCACGTTGCATGAATGCTGCTTTATGTACTGAATCAATAACAAGCATATCACATCCATCAATAGATCCAAGACCAGTAGAATCTGTTTCTCTTATATCCATATGGATATTATTCTCTTCTGCGTGGGTTTCAGCAAGTGGTTTTAGAAACTTATTATAACGACTCATATCAATATCAATAAGAGTAATCTTCTTTGGTGTAGGATCTAAAAGCATAGCACATGATGCTGTACCTCCTTGATGAACACCTAATTCCATATATCTTTGACAATTACCTTCAGTCCAATGTTTCTGAATAGCTTTATGCATTGCACAATAATCTTTACCATGTGCTTCTTCTTGCTGCTTTACAATCTCTTCATGAAATTCCTTTACGGACTTTACATGACCAAGTTCAGCATTAATCATTATAATAACTCCTGTACCATCTTATAAATTCATACACACCCTTATCTATAGGTGTAGTTGGCTTATATCCTAGTTTCTGTAATTTCAGTGTATCTGACCAAGTTTCTTGTGCATCTGCCGGATGTGCTGGTGCAAATTCAATATCTGCCTCAATACCAAGTTCATCTTGTATTCGTTGTACAAAGTGCATTAGTTCAACTTGTTTACCATATCCGATATTATAAATGTCACGTTTAGTCATATTCTGTGACACTAACCAAATACCTTGTACAATATCCTCTACATATGTAAAGTCACGTTTCATGTTACCATTATTAAATACTGTAATTGGTTTACCATTTAGGATATTCTTTGTAAAAGAAAACAGTGCCATATCTGGTCTACCCCATGGACCATACACAGTAAAGAATCGAAGACCAACCGTATTTTTGAGGTTTGATGTATGAAATTGTTGTTCGTTCGTTGCCTTTGTATAACCATATGGGCTGAGGTGATTACCAAGTTTTTCTGATTCATTCCATGGTAATGGATTACCGTGCATTACACATGAGGTAGATGCATAGATAACTTCCTTTATATCTCTTTCTTCACACCAACGAATAACGTTCTGAGTACCAACAATGTTTACATCAATATATTCTTGTGCATGATCCATCGAATAACGAACACCAGCCATAGCTGCAAGATGGATAACAAGATCTATTTCTGGAACATACGAACCCCATTTATCTGATCGGATATCCCCTTCTAAAACCTTTATCCTTTTCTCTTTAAGAAGTTGTTCTCTTTTTCTTTTTAGTTTAGGATCATAATAGTCATTGAAGTTATCAATACCCCAAACATCCCAACCTTTCTTTTTATAATGAAGTGCTGTATGGAATCCGATAAATCCGGCAATACCTGTAATGAATACTTTCATTAGTATACTCCTGATGTTGTAGTTGGTACGTAGTCAAGTTTAGTTTTGACTGCACCTCTATGTGTATCCCATTGACTTTCATGAAGTGCGTTTCCAACTACAACAGGATTTGAATCTTTATATGGTGTAATTTTAATAATTTGTTCTTCGTTGATATAACGATTCATATTATCGTGACCAGCAAAACCAAGATCTTCATAGATGTCATTATACTTCTTTGCTGGTTCTGGGCCAATAGCATAACCATGTGTAGCTTGTTCACGTCTACAAAGGTTAACTGCAAACTGGTTATATGGTTGTCCAACATCTAATAAACGTTGTACAATAGCATCATGTTCTAGAATAATAGCTGGATAACCATTCTTTATAATCTTCTTACGAACCTCATAATGACTCATTGTCATACATTGTTGCATAACAATCATTCGGTTCTCTATTTCTTTTGTTGGTTCTTTACCAGCTTTTTTACGGTAATTATTAAGCAGTCGTTCACGATAGTCTTCACGTACTGGCCAACCAGGATAATATTTTTCTAATGTTGCTGGTACTACTGCATCAAAAAGAATAGGATTAATATTATAAGCACGACAGGAATCTACACATCTCTTCGTGAGTGCACGAACCTTATCATCATCAAAGGCATTGATTGTGGTTATAATATAAGCATCAAACATTATGCTACTAATTTCCATTCACTTACTGGTCGATTAACAACAACTTTGTGCCAGTCAGCATCTTGATTATCTGCATTACGAAGTTGTACATGTACTAATTTTGTTTCTTCTGTCCTAGTATCTATTACCGCACGTGGTGTAGTCTTTGAATCACCATCATAATGTACATAACTGTTCCAACCACTATGCATTACTGTATAATCCATTTCACCAATAGTTAACATTGCATGTAGATAGTTCTGATCAATTGAATAGAATTTATTTAATCCAGCATTACGACAATGATTAATATATCCTTGGAATCCTACCCAATTATCATGTGCATGACGTAAACCCTCATTCGTATAAAGTACAACACCACTATTAAATATCTTTAAATTACCTGCTTCATTACGTGGCATTTCTTTACCATATTTGTCTACCATCAGTTTATTCCATCTTTCATCTGATGCCGTATTAATATGACTCTTTGTTTTTAGGTGAGAAATCTCTTTATGTGGTTCATCACAAATA
>Ga0070750_10002520_pt1 | contig 10135 bp, 11 predicted proteins | sample VirMetDEL_Nov_24_FD_77013 | JGI IMG/M metagenome (GOLD analysis project Ga0070750, IMG submission 77013) | Aqueous microbial communities from the Delaware River and Bay under freshwater to marine salinity gradient to study organic matter... | ecosystem: Environmental > Aquatic > Marine >... | reverse complement strand
CCTAAAAGCAGGGTATGCGGTGAAGACATGTACTTTTCTTACGCTATACAAAAACATTTGGGGCTTTCGACTTATGTTCCCCCTCACCCCAAGGATGATTTAGAAATGTGGGGATCGAACCCTGAGTTCGCATATAAATTTGGAGTAGATAAACATGCAATCTCAGTTAACTATCACGGTACGCACTTTGGTGACGCCCTAAAGGAAACCGTGGATAAAGGTTTTAAATTAATAAATATTTAATGAAAATTTTAATTGCATTTGGCACTAGACCTGAATGGATAAAAATAAAGCCATTATTCAATGCTTTTGAAAAATCTGGAATAATTTATAATACTCTATTTACTGGTCAGCATGTTGACTTAATACAAGAAAATAAATTTGATTATGAGATTAGTATTCCTGAAGGTAATCATAACAGGCTAAATGAAGTAATAGCTAATATTCTTGTTAGTGATGTAGAATGGGAAGACTTTGACTATGTTTTAGTTCAGGGCGATACGGCATCAGCTTATGCGGTGGCTTTAGCGGCTTACAACAGGAAGGTAAAAGTGATTCATTTAGAAGCGGGGCTTCGTTCTTACGATTTGGATAATCCTTTTCCAGAAGAAGCTTACAGGCAAATGATATCCAGAATAGCAAGCATAAACCTTTGTCCAACTCCAGAAAATTCTAAAGGTCTAAAAGAGGAAAAAGTAAGCGGGTCAATCACTACAATTGGAAACACTGTTCTAGATAATTTACTAAACGTAAACTCTTATTACGGCGAAACTGTTTTAGTGACAATGCACAGAAGAGAAAACCATGATAGTTTACCAGAGTGGTTTCAAGAGATATCAAAACTCGCAGAACAACACGGAACTTTACGTTTTAAAATACCGTTGCACCCAAACCCAAGAGTTCAAGAATGTAAAATTTTTTTAAAAAACGTTGAAATACTTGAACCTCTTTCGTATGATCAAATGATCAAAGAAATAGCTAACTGTAAACTTATAATTAGCGATAGCGGAGGAATTCAAGAAGAAGCTTCCTTTCTAAACAAAAAGGTAATAGTATGCAGGAAGACCACGGAAAGGAAAGAAAGCATAGGTGTTCATAGTTTCATGTGTCCAAGCCCTTCCGATCTAAATAAAATATTCAATGATTTAGTTTATGATTACCAAGTAGACGCTGAATGTCCTTACGGAAATGGTAAAGCCTCTGAAGGCGTTGTAAAAAGTCTCAAGTTTTTTAATTAATGAATGTTATAGCAATAACAATTTATAACAAGCCTGACCTGCTTTATCTTTATCTAGAGCAATTAGAAAAATCAGGAGAACTTGAAAACTATAAATTAAGACTTCACACTGAAGAAGGGTATGACTCTGAAGAAGATAAAGTGATTGAAGACTTTAAAAAAAGAAATCCAAACGTAGATACCAAGCTTTACGTAAAGCAAAAGACAAATTGTCCTATAGTTGGATTTCACAATATTTTAAGTTCTTATCCAATGTCTGCTGCTGAAGCGGATGAGTTCGTGATAATAGGTGAAGAAGATATGCTTCCCACCGAGGACTATTTAAGATTTAATAGAGTATGTTATGAAAAGTATTTATCTAAATATGATAGGATATTTGCGGTAGTTCATAAAAGAAGACCAGAGGTTGAACAGCAGGGGTATGGAGATGTTTTAATGGGAGACTATCAGTTAACGTCACCATCTTGCATTTCAGTAAAAGCTATAGATAACTATGTAACACCTTATCTTCAAGACGAATTGTTTTTCTCTAATCCAATAGCATATAACATGCAAAGATTTAACAATTTAAGAATAGCTCCTCACGATCATACTCATCATGATGGAGCTTTAGAAAGGATGATGCTTGCTAATAATTTATTCGCATTAAAGCCAGACCAAGCAAGGTCTATGCATGTTGGTTTATCTGGTATTTTTTGTAGAGGTAACCCGCCGCAAGGCACTCTTGAGCAAAGGATTGCTCAGTGGAGAGAATTAATAAAAGATGGTGATAAGCTCAGGTCTTTATCAACCATTCCATCAGACATAGTAGTAACTAACCCTCAAGGGCCATACTGGGAGGATTTAAAGTTAGATACTGAGAGAAATCTTTCTAAAGCTAGTACTTGGTTTTATGATGACGAAAATCAATTTAAAGACTATATTAAACAGCAATGAAAACATTCGAAGGAGATTTATTAAAATTTATTTCTCTTGTTGAGAATAATGAGAACTTTGCTTACTCTAGGTTTTCGGATGGTGAATTATTTATTCTCGAAAATCAAAAATTAGTGTTAGCTGAAAACCATTCGTTTTTTAAAGGTCAAAGACATTTTGGTAGATACCCAAAAGAAGAGCAAAAAGAATTTTTACCTGAAGAGCATTCGTTTTATAGACAAAAACTTTTAGAGTCTTTACAGTTCAAAAAAAATAATTATTTCAAAGGCATCACTTGCCCGTGTTGTGGTGGGGATCAGGCGGTTCAGTATATGAAAGATTTACACGGCGGCGAAGATGACTCTTTAACTTGGGCAAATATATTTTGTAATTCTAATTATAAGTTATTTGTAGAAAAAATGATGCCCGCTTTATCTAAAAAGAAAATAGTTTTAGTTTGTAATGAAATTGCTGATATCTCTGGCTTACCACTTGAAGTAGTTAAAGACTTTAGAGTTGGCTCTAATTGTTTAATAAATGATTACGGTCTCGTGGAAGAAGTAAGACAGTGGATAGAAGATAACCAAGTTAAAAATCATGTATTTTTATTTTCTGCATCTACACTAAGTAATTACCTAGCTCACCAATTGTATGAATTTGAAGATGAAAATACGTATTTGGATATAGGTTCCACGATTAGCCCGTATTTAAAAATGGAAGGATGGAAGCATAGTAGAGATTATTTAATTAGATATTGGATGAACACGCCGACTCAATTTGGAGACAGAGTATGCGCTTGGTAGACTGCACAGAAGAATACTGGGATTTTGTTAGAGTATTAAGAAATGATCCTGAAGTTCAAGACGGGTTTATAGAAAAAGCTAACATATCTTCACAGCAACAGAAAGAATACATGAAAAAGTATTCACATGGATACAAGATTGCAATACGCGAAAATAAACCCGTTGGTTTTATAGGCGTGGTTAACGACGATATTAGAGTTTGCACATCGCCCGATTCTCAAGGTAAAGGAGTAGGAAAGTTTATGATTAATGAAATAATTAAAATATTCCCTAACGCCAAGGCTAAAATCAAAATAGATAATAAAGCTAGTCTTAAAGCGTTTGAATCTTGCGGTTTTAAAAAGAAATATTATATTTTAGAATTGTGATTCATAATCCTTATAAAATAGTAAGGCAATTTGAAGAAGAAATTGCAGCTTACACAGGATCGCCATATGCGATCTCTGTGGATAGCTGCACTAATGCATTGTTTTTAATCTGTAAATATTTAAACGTAAAAGAAGTTACTATACCTAGTAAAACCTACCTTTCTGTACCCCATTCCATTATACACTCGGGGGCAGATGTAATTTTTGATAAAAGGCCCAAAACAAATCATTGGCAAGGTATTTATCAGCTAAAGCCTTATCCTGTATATGATTCCGCAAAACGTTTAACTAGTGACATGTATATTAAGAGCTCTTACATGGCGCTTTCTTTTCACATTAAGAAGCAGCTACCTATTGGTAAGGGCGGTATGATTTTAACTGATAACGAAGAAGCTGTAGAGTGGTTTAAAAAAGCTAGGTATGAAGGTAGAAGCGAAAAATTTTACAAAGAAGATGACATAACCTTTTGTGGTTGGAATATGTACATGACCCCGCAACAAGCCTCAACAGGTTTAGCTCTATTACAAAATTACCCTAAACATAATAAAGATTTAGAAGAAATAAATGGCTACAGGGATTTAACGGAATTTACAGTATTTAAAAATAACAAAACATTACAAAATGATAAAAATTAAATCAGGCAATTTATACTTAGTGACAGGAGCTTCTGGATTTTTAGGATTTCCATTAGTTAAAAAAATTACTGAAGAAGGAGGCAGGGTTCGAGCGTTAGCCCGTGACGAAGGAAAATTAATTGATTTAAAGGAAAAATTTCCTTCAATAGAAATACATCCTGGTGATATATATGATAAATTTGAAATAAAACAAGCTATGGATGGTGTTCATGGGGTTTTTCATTTAGCCGCTTCTAAGCACGTAGGTTTAGCTGAAACTTATGTTCGTGAAAATGTAAAAAGCAATACTTTAGGGTCTTTGAATATATTAGAAGAATCTTTAAATCATCCTGATTTAGAATTTATTTTGGGCGTATCAACAGATAAAGCCGCTCAAGTATCAGGAGTTTATGGTGCTACTAAATTATTAATGGAAAGATTATTTACGCAATTTGAGTCAATAAATCCTAAATGTAAATATCGAATAGTGCGATATGGAAATGTATTGTATTCAACAGGTTCAGTCTTATGTAAGTGGAAAAATCTTATCGAGCAAGGGAAAGAAGTGGTAGTTACTGAACCTAAAGCTACCAGATTCTTTTGGAGCGTAGATCAAGCTATTCAACTTATCGTAGACGGCTTGGAAAATGCACCAGACTCAAAGCCTTATTGCCCCTCTATGAAGTCAATGAGCATTGACAATTTATTAAAAGCTATGATAAAAAAATATTCCAAGGGTAAAGATATTCCCGTTAAAATTACAGGATTACAAGCGGGGGAAAATTTACATGAAAAAGTTTTAGAAGAGGGGCCGTATTCTAATGAATCGGAGCAATTTACTATAAATGAAATTGTTGAATTAATATGAAGGATTTAACAACAATTGTAGGAACTTGTGATTCGCATCTGCATTTAATTCCTAACTTTAGTATTTTATACGAAAAATATTTTCAACCGAATGTTGAAACATTAATCGTGGGGGAAACGCAAAAATTAGATATACCAAAATATATTTTTACAACACCAGGTCAAAAGCCTTGGGGGGCAAGAATTATAGATGCTTTATCTAAAGCAAAAACAAAATATATATTTTTCGTTTTAGATGATTATTATTTATCTCAATTATTAACAACTGAGTACATTGAATATCTATTGAAATTTATGGATAATCATGACGTAAACAAGATATCACTAACACCAGTTCCCGATAGTGCGGGGTATCAATATTTAGAAGCGGAGAGTGTAAATACCATGCATAAAATGTCTCCTTCCAGCCCTTGGTTAACGAACGTTCAACCTGCCATATGGAGAAAAACTGAATTATTAAAATATTTGAAGCCTGAATACAGTCCTTGGGATTTTGAAATCAAAGGGAGTAACGCTGCCAAAGATGAAGCGGAAAATTATTTTGTAGCCAAGCTAGATAAACAAATATATTTTAATATGGTGTGGAAAGGCCAGTTTGCTCCTGGTTCCGAGGAATTTTTAAAGCAACAAAATTTAAAATAATAATTATTAAAATAATAATTATGAAAATAGCATTATGTTTGCACGGCTGCTTCAACTCTTCTACTGACGCCACTTCTAAAGGCGAGGAGGGCTTTAAATATATAAAAAAACATATAATAGACAATGTATGGATGTCTCCCAATGGACTGTGGCTAAGGATAAACCGCTCACTGCGTGCGTGGGACGTTGATGTTTATATACATTCTTGGGAGCCTCACTTAAACAGTCGCCTAAAAGAATTATACAGTCCAGTATTAATTAAGACTGAGCCACAAATTGATTTTTCGCCAAAGTGTAAAGAGTTAGGCGTCGATAGTTTAATTAACCCACCTAGAAGACCAGATACCGTATTATCTCATTTTTATTCTATAGAGGAATCTTTTAAACTTTTATATTCTACTGATAATAAATATGATGTAGTAATTAAAAGCAGGTTCGATTTAGGGCAAATAAACAGGGCGGGTAGCACAACTCATGTGGGATGTATAAATTTTAATACGGAAAACGATTTAACCCGTATTAACATGGCGTATTGGGATGATCACTGGATGATTCCTGAAGGACCGCCTGATGCTTGGTTTTACGGCGATCATAAAACTATGAACCCTTTTAGTTCAATATATCAAAATATAATCGCTAACCTTTCAAACGATACTTATATCGAAGATGTTTCTAGCAGATTGGGAAGAGACAATTTAACAAATGCCAGCGTGTTATATAAACAATTTTTTATAGACTATAACCTTTGGGAAAATCGTTTGGCACTACCATGTCAATTAAATTAGTAATTTTTGATTTAGATGGAGTTTTAGTTGATGCAAGAGAACTGCATTATGAAGCTTTAAATCAAGCCTTATCTTCTATAGATGAAAGGTTTGTTATTTCGAGAGAGGAGCATTTGTCCACTTTCGACGGTTTATCTACTTCTAAAAAACTTGATATTCTTCAGGATAAGCGAGGATTGAAAGAAGATTATAAAGATATAATTTGGAAACTGAAACAAGAAAAAACTTTATCTATCATAGATCAATTTACTCCTGATGAAAAAATCAAAAATATTTTAAAATATTTAAAACGGGAAGGATACCTAACTGCTTGTTGCACTAATTCAATCAGGGAAACCGCTAAATTACAATTAATCAGAAAAGGGTTCATGGAGCATTTAGATTTTTTTCTATCTAATCAAGATGTAATAAAATGCAAGCCTCATCCTGAAATATATATGAAGTGCATGTTAATTGCGGGGGTTTCCCCAAAAGAAACTTTAATTGTAGAAGACTCTCATCATGGAAGGCAAGCGGCTCTGGAAAGCGGTGGTAATTTATGCGCTGTTAGAGATTGCCAAGATTTAAGCTTGGAAAAAATTCAAAATCACCTTAACATTGCTTCAGAAAATAAAGTAAAACCTAAATGGCAAGGAGGAAATATGAATGTACTAATACCAATGGCTGGTGCGGGTAGTCGCTTTGAGAAAGCTGGTTACACTTTCCCTAAACCTCTTATTGAGGTAAATGGAAAACCGATGATTCAAGTTGTCGTAGAGAATTTAAATATTGACGCTAAACACATTTTTATTGTGCAAAAAGAGCATTACGAAAAATATAATTTAAAGTATCTCTTAAATTTAATTACAGAAAACAATTGTGAAATTGTTCAAGTGGACGGCATGACCGAAGGGGCAGCTTGTACAACTCTACTAGCTAAAGAGTTGATAAATAATAATGAGCCTTTAGTTATGGCGAATTCAGATCAATTTGTAGAATGGGACTCTAACGAGTTTATGTACTCTATGACCGCCGATAATGTAGACGCGGGCATTCTAACATTTAATTCTACTCATCCGAAATGGTCTTTTGCTAAGTTAAATGAAGATGGGTTTGTAAGCGAGGTAGCCGAAAAAAAGCCGATCTCTGATATAGCTACTGTCGGAGTGTACTATTGGAACAAGGGGTCTGACTACGTAAAGTATGCGGAGCAAATGATTTCAAACGACGTAAGAGTTAACAACGAGTTTTATGTTTGTCCCGTTTTTAACGAAGCGATTCACGACGATAAAAAAGTAAAAATATTTCCGATTGAAAAAATGTGGGGATTAGGAACTCCAGAAGATTTAGATATTTTTTTGAAAAAAGAATAATGTGAAAAAATCAAATAAAAAAATTTGCATAGTAGGCCAAGGTCCATTATTCGATGTGGATAAGTTTACAGAAAATTTATCTGAGGTAGATGTAATTATTTCGACTTGGAAAGGCGAACAACATAAGGTTGGTGTCGGTCATAATAATGACAGGGCGCAAAATACATTACCTAACGGTAAAAAACGCACAATACTTTTCAATGACCTACCACCGAAGGCTGGCAAGCAAAATGTAAACCTTCAAACTTTATCAACGCTTAAAGGGGTAGAGTGCGCTTTACAGAACGGGTATGATTTCGTTTTTAAATGTAGAAATGACGTGCGTATATTGGATTATAAAAAACTGCACGATTCTTTGGATTTTACAAAATTTAATTTTTTGGCATGGACAACTCATGGACCAGGATATCTTATAGATTACTATTTTGGAGGACCGACCGCTTTATTTAAAAGCTTCTTAGAGTCCTGCCTTGACGCACCTGATAACATTCGATGTCCAGAGATTCATTATACAGAGAGATTTAAAGAATTTTCTTTAAAAAACAAAATTGATGATGTAAATTACTTTCTTGAAGACGCTATAAAATATGAGATTTTTTCAGGGTCAAGACATGCCCCAAATGACAAAAGTTCTGTCTTTAAAGAGAGAATGAACGTTTTAGACAATTCTAACACTAGAACTGGTAGATTTAACATTAAAAATAATGATCAAGGTGAGCAGGTATTAATTTCTCATAGGGGGAATTTAAACGGAAAAAATAAAGGCCGAGAAAATTCTCCCGAGTATATTAAAGAAGCTCTAGATCGCGGTTTTGAAGTAGAAATTGATGTGTGGTATAAGAACAAACAATGGTATCTAGGTCATGATGAACCTAATCATTTAATAAGTTTAGACTTTTTAAATAATCCTAAATTGTGGTGTCACGCCAAAAATAAAGACGCTCTTTATGAAATGTTGGAAGAAAACATTCATTGTTTTTGGCACGAAGAAGATGAATGCGTGTTAACTTCTAAAGGTATAATGTGGGTTCATCCAAAAGCAATCCCCACTGATAATAGTATCGCAGTACTCCCCGAAGTTTCTACCCCTTCTAATTACTGGGCAAAAAAACGACAAATTAAAAGATGTTATGGGGTATGTTCTGATTATATAGAAAATTATTTATAGTAAATGAAAATAATTTTTACCAATGGTTGTTTTGATATTTTACATAGAATGCATGTAGAACTATTTCAATTTTGTAAATCCAGAGGCGATAAGGTGGTAGTAGGCTTGAATAGTGACTCTAGTATTAAAAGACTTAAAGGGCAGCAAAGACCCGTCTTCAGTCAAGATGATAGAAAGTTCCTATTAGAATCCTTAGATTGCGTAGATGAAGTTATTATCTTTGAGGAGGATACCCCGTATAATTTAATAAAAAAAATAAGTCCCGATGAAATAGTAAAAGGGGGAGATTACAAACCCGAAGAAGTGGTGGGTCACGATATCGCCCCAGTTGTAATATTTAATTATAATGAAAGTTATTCTACAACTAAAGCACTGCAATCGATTCAAAAGGGCAGTATTAATAAATCTTAATTAATAAAAAATGTTTAAAACTACCGACGATCAAACGTACTACTTAAGAACTGGTACAAAAAAATTTGACGCTATATTTAATTATTTAAAAAATAAAAATTTTAATTCCTTGTTAGATGTGGGATGCAACAATGCTATATGCTCTTATAAAATTCAAAAAGAATTAAATAAAGATGTTGTAGGTATTGATTTTTCTGACGACTTGAAACTGCCAGATGACTATAATTTTATTAAAGAAGATGTTTCTAATAGCTGTGCAGTTAGGGAGGCTGATGTAATTCTTTTTTTGAGTTTGTATCATCATATGTTGGGTTGTTACGGGCTTGATAAAGCGGATGATATATTTTTTAAATTATTATTAAATTGTAATGAATTAATTTTTGATACTGGAAATCTTAGCGAGATTGGTTATTCAGATACCCCTTGGTATAAAGTTTTAGCAAAACATTTTAATAATGAAAAAGATTTACTAGATCATTTTAGGGTTCCTTATAAAAAAATAACCTCTTGGAGTTCAAGTTCAGGACTTGGAGAAAGAAACGTAGTAGTTTTCAAAAAGGAGGATTTTGATAAAAGCGTAAAAGTGAAAAATATTTTTCAACGTAGAAATTGTGGCTTCGGTAGTTCAGGAACTCATTACCCTCTTGAACCCGTAGACCATTTAAAACAAGACGATGAATTTAAAAAATTTTTACAAAAAACTCCTTTTTCTACCGCTGGCCGCGATGGAAGCATTTTTGATGGAGCCCTTTATTTTAAATTAGAGATAGGGGGGAAAACTTTTTTCTCTAAAAAAAGAATAAAAAAGCCCGCTGCATTAGATATAGAAAAAAAAGAAATTGCAAATATAAAAAGAGTTTATAATTTAGCTGAGAAAGATCAAGTTTTTCTGATCCCGCTTAAGTGTCAATTAATAAATTTTTATGGTTTTTTTGAGACGTATGGTTTAATTTTTGAATGGTTGGAGAATTTT
>Ga0070750_10002519_pt1 | contig 10135 bp, 12 predicted proteins | sample VirMetDEL_Nov_24_FD_77013 | JGI IMG/M metagenome (GOLD analysis project Ga0070750, IMG submission 77013) | Aqueous microbial communities from the Delaware River and Bay under freshwater to marine salinity gradient to study organic matter... | ecosystem: Environmental > Aquatic > Marine >... | reverse complement strand
TAAGTCTTATCCATCTATCTACCTTCCTTGCAAACTAGATTTTAGAGGAAGGATGTACTCAGTACCTTTCTACATAAACAATCAAGGTAGTGATTTAAGTAAAGCTCTCTTAGAGTTTGATATTTCTAAACCTATTAAGGATCGTAAAGCATATGAGATGTACTTAGTACATGGTGCTAATACATATGGTAAGGATAAAGAAACATATGAAGATAGATTCAAATGGTCAAGTGAAAATGAAGATCTCATTTACCTTACAGGTAAAGCACCACTTGAGAATCTGTGGTGGACTGAAGCAGATTCTCCTTGGCAGTTCCTAGCGTGGTGTATTGACTTCGTTCAATACACTGACCATGGAGTGTCGTCTGTTCCCTGTGCTGTCGATGGCTCTGCACATGGGTTTCAACTGTGGTCCCTCTTACTGAGGGATGAAGAGACTGCACTCAAAGTGAACTGTGTGGATACAGACAAACCCTCAGACCTGTACTCATTACTTGTTGAAACAACTAACAAGTATCTGATGGCTGATGGATACCACGGGACCATGATCCGATGGAAGCTAGGGCTGGACAGAACATGGATGAAGGAGCCAGCCATGGCCCTGCTCTACGGCATGAGCAGTGATGGCCTAGCTCATCTCCTTTACAGCAAGCTTGTAGAGGCCCGTGTTGAACGCGGCACTCTCCCTTGGGACGAAGACTGGACAGCAGCTAGGACGCTGGCACAGGCCATTGAAAGTGCCTTAGAAGAGACGCTGCCCCGCATCTACCAAGGGGTGCAGTGGCTGAAGGCAGTCGCTAAGTGCGGAGCCAAGAAAAAATCTGGTGTTTCTTGGACCCTGCCAAGCGCAGCATCTAGTACCTGTCACTACAACATCCACAACATCAAGCAGGTGCAGACCAGGGTGTATGGCAAGGTGCTGAGTTGCTCCTTCCGAGAGGAGACAAAGCGTGTAGATTGGACAAGGCAACAGCGATCCGTCACAGCTAACTACACACATAGCCTTGACGCTGCTCTGTTGCATCGGACCATTGTCTCTGCATCTGCTGAGGGAATCACACACTTCAGCATGGTGCATGACAGCTACGGCACACACGCTGCTGACCTGCCAAAGATTCAGCAGCTAGTTAGAAACGAAGCTGCTGACATCTTTAGCAGTAGTCAGCTTGAAAGGAACATTGCGGAATGGAACGAACAGTTCGGACCAATCCCTGACCCTCCACCTTTCGGATCACTCGATCCGAACGAAGTACGGAAAGCCCGTTACTTCTTTCACTAGAAACAAACACACATAGAAACACATGAGTTACCGCTGGAAAGATTTACCAGTTGAGCAGTTGCCGCAAGGCGAAGCTCTGTTCCCTCACTTGCAGATTCCGAACACCAAGTTCGATGAAGACGGAGTGTATCAAGTGACTGTCCGTGTCCCATCGACTGAGGCAGCACAGATGCAGACTCTGATTACAGAGTTCCGTGATGAGTACCACCAGTTCACTGAGAATGAGGCTGGTAAGGATAAGAAGAAAGCTGATCTTCCCTTTGAAACCGAAGTGGATGCAGAAGGAAGTCCAACAGGTTTTGTCTTGTTCAAGTGCAAAGCAAAGGCCAAAGGCTACGACCCAAAGACCAAGAAGAAGTGGGACACCAAGGTTCCTCTCTTCGACAACATGGCTCAGCCACTGGTCACTGAGCGCAAGATTGGCAATGGCAGTCGGATGATTGTCGCTGTTCGTCTCAAGCCTTGGGATGTTCCATCCCTTGGAGTTGGACTAACCCTGACGATTGAAGCAGTCCAAGTAACTCACTTCGTTGAGTACAAGCCGACCGAGGAAAAGGAAGGCGAAGACTTTGGCTTCGGACAGGTCGAAGGTGTAGGCATTCCAGAAGGCGCAGACTTCTAGTTGACCTAGCTACTGCTGATGCAGTAAGAAGCAGGTATGGAAACCCTCCACCTACGGGTTGAGGTAGAACCTGTACCTGCTAGTCGCCCTCGGATCTCACGGTTCGGGGGCATCTCCTACTCCAAGTCTTATACCCACTACCGTAAGACCGTAGGAGAACTGATAGACAATGCCATGCAAGGTGTTGACTGTGCTGAGTTTCCTCTTGAGGGACCACTTGCTGTTGAACTTCACTTCCTATGCAGGAAGCCGAAGAAACCTAGCAAGCCTTACCCAAGAGGAGACATTGATAACTACACCAAGAGCATCCTCGATGCCTTGGAGAATCATGCTCCCATCTTTACGAACGATGCACAGTTCATTCGGATGACAGCAACCAAGTCCTACACGGAGGGACAACCATGCACGATAATCAAGATCACGAAGGCTCAAGCTTTGTAAAGCATCTGCCTTGTGAATCCTGCGGCAGTTCTGATGCAAACAGTCTTTACACCGATGGCCATACCTATTGCTTCTCATGTAATGCATTGACATCGAACGGCCAAGCCGTCGAAGCCTACACTCAAGTTCCCAAGAACAGCAATCTGATCCCACTCAATGAGATTGATGTCGTAGATCTCCCTGCTAGAGGCATCTACGATGAAGTATGTAAGAGGTACAAGTACGGTGTGTACCAAGGGGTACAAGTAGCTACTTACTTCAAGGGTGGTGAGATCGCTGGACAGAAGCTCAGAGATGCCAACAAGAACTTCACCACCAGAGGTACATGGAAAGGCATCGGCCTCTATGGGCAGCAGCTATTCAAGGGAGGGAAGAGAGTCACGGTATGTGAGGGAGAGATCGACACACTGAGCATGGCTCAGATCATGCACAACAAGTGGCCTGTTGTCGGCATCCCAACAGGAGCAAGTGGTGCTGCTAAAGCAGTGAGGGACAACTTAGAGTTCCTTGAAGCGTTTGAGGAAGTCGTGTTCATGTTTGACAACGACGAACCTGGACGCAAAGCAGCTAAGGAATGTGCTGACCTGTTGACTCCTGGCAAGGCATTCATTGCTGACCTGTCTGGTGCTGATGTCAATGAGATGTTGATGGAGGGCAAGACAGATGCAGTCATGGCAGCATTCTGGAATGCACGAAGTCACCGACCTGATGACATCGCAAGCACTGATCTGATTTGGGATGCACTCACTGCTGAGGAAGCGTCAGCAGATGCAGTTGAATACCCTTGGGAAGCATTCAATGAGGTTACTCACGGCATCCGGCTAGGTGAACTGGTCATGCTCACTGCTGGTACTGGTGTTGGCAAGTCCACACTGATGCGAGAGATTGCTTACCACTTGAGTAGGCAACACAAGGTTGCTTACATTGCCTTGGAAGAATCTCTACGAGAGTCAGCTTTAGCATTCATGGGAATCCACACCATGAAACCACTGCACTTGAAGAACACTCTCAGTGACAAAGACTTTAAGTCAGCCTTTGATGAGGTCTTTGAGGACGAGAGGCTGGTGTTCTACGATCACTTCGGTTCTGTCCATGCTGAACACCTGCTATCTAAGATCACTTACCTAGCTGCTGCTGGATACAAGTACATCTTCCTGGACCACATCACTCTCATGCTTTCAGAGAAGGCAGACCAGGGAGACGAGAGACGAAGGATTGATGCAGTGATGACCAAGCTCCGACAGGCTGTCGGTAGATTGAACATCGCCCTGATTGCAGTGTGTCACGCTAGGCGGCCCGAAGGAGGCAAGACATCACTGGAAGAGGGAGGTCGATTGAGTCTGTCACTGCTCCGTGGTTCAACTCAGATTGCTGCACTGTCTAACATTGTGATAGCACTGGAGAGGGACCAACAAAGTACAACTCAGAAGAACCTTGTGACAGTGCGCTGCCTCAAGAACCGATTTAGCGGAGAGACAGGGATCATGGCATACCTTGAGTTCGTTAAGGAAAAGATGCGCTTCATCCCTGCTGCTCCACCACCTGACAAGGAACACAAGTTCCAACCCACATCATCTAAGGAGGATGACTTCTAATGCGAACTGGAAAGCCCATTGAAAGAAAGCGTATGTATGAGTTGAGGATCATCAGGCAGATGATCTTCATTCGAGAGAGTGAAGGACTTAGCTGTGCTGAGGTTTCTCGGAGACTCGGACAACCACCTGCCATGTGCAGTGCCATTGAGTCAGGGGAGAGAGCCTTGAACCTGACCTACCTTCTAGACTTCATGCTGGAGTTTGGAGTTGATCTTGAAACCATGTTAGAGGAAGTCGAATGACGCAAACTGAAACCGAAGAAACCAATCCCTTGTTCTGGAGAGACGAGGTAATCCACTTACTCACTAACGGTGAGGACATTGCAGCACTCAAGCTGCTTGCATCGAGAGTCCATAATGTTACCCCTTACGAGCTGCATGACATCACTCTGGAGCTGGCTCAAGCTATGCTTCGGCAGGAGGAAAAGAGTGAATCACAATCTGACTGAACACAAAGAGATCCATAAGGACAACTTCAAAGTTGGTTGGCCTCTGCTTTACTACGGCAACAGTAAGCGTATGGTCTTCATGGATGTGGAGACTTCCGATCTAGAAGGGACTGAACTTCATTGTTCAGTCCTTCGTGGTGGGTTCGTACCTGGAGTGACTGAACACACTGATTGGTTTGATGCTTCGCATAAACAAGCAACAGGTAGCTGGTCACTGGTTCACATCTTCCGTCCAGACAACACCAAACAGGAAAAGAATGACAACACAAAGTTCATTCTTGCACTAAAGGACAAAGAAGCTGCCAAGCTGTTTGCCCCCACAGACTTTGAAGTAGCTTATGCGACAGGAACTGATCAGAGTGTCCCGACTTTTAAGTTCGCTGATGATGCCCCTCATCTGAAAAGAAAGAAGCCTTCCATTTATGTCGGGCATAACTTCATTGGGTTTGATTACCCTGTGTTGCAGAAGCACAGCAAAGGACAGTTAAGTAGTCTCCCTTACTGTGTAGATCCAGACCGTCCAGACATCATTGACACTCTGATTCTTTCTAAGATTCTATTCCCTGAATGGAAGCTTAAAGAGTCAGATGCCAGGATGCGGAAGGTATCTCCTGACTGCATTCCTGGAGAGCTTGTTGGTTCTTACTCGCTCAAGGCATGGGGATACCGATTAGGTATACATAAGAAAGATGCCCCCGAGTTTAGTCACCTGTCAACTGACATGGTGATGTACTGTTATCAGGATGTCGTGGTCCTTCAGGAACTGTTCCGCTTTCTGATTATCGAAGCTACGAGAGTAGGGTTTGACTTTGATTCATTGGTGGATGAACAGCGATTTGCTGATGCTCTGCGTCTTCAGATGAAGAATGGAGTTCCGTTTGACACATCGAAAGCAGTCAAGCTTGCATCCAAGATTGGACTAGCTCAGGACAAGTTAGCTAAGGAACTACGAGATGAGGTTCCTCCTAAGATTGTCACGATGAAGGCTCCCGAATACTGGTGGTTTGTGGAAGGGAACACAGGGGTAAAGCACAAGTACGAAAGGAAGAAGGACTGCCCTTACAAGTTTAGGAAGTATCTGTCGGCTGGTCCGATGAAGACTAAGACAATCATGTTCAACCCTGGTTCCTCTGATCAACAGGCCGAACATCTGAAGTCAATAGGATGGAAGCCAAAGAAGTTCACTCCATCTGGTAAGCCAGAACTCACTGAAAAGATCCTGGAAAGCATCGAACATGAGTTCCCCATTGCCAAGAAGTTCATGGAATACTCCATGCTTCAGAAGCGTCAAGGGATGCTCTCTCTAGGAGAGAACTCTTGGCTAGGTATGGTGGACAAAGTTACTGGCAGGATGTTTCCAAGGATTGATCACAATGGAGCAGTCTCAGGTAGATGTACACATAGCAAACCGAACCTAGCTCAAGTCACTTCCCCTCGTAAGCCTTTTGGAAAAGAGATGCGTGAGTGTTTCTTCGCTCCTGAGGGAACCTTCTTGATGGGTGCTGACTTAGCTCAGATAGAACTAAGGATGCTTGCTCACTTCCTGTTCCCTTACGACGGAGGGGTGTATCGCACTCTTGTCCTTGAAGGGGATGTGCATACCTACAACAGAGACAAGGCAGGTAAGGTAGTTCCTTGGCTCTTAGAGCAGCCCGACTCAAGAGACATCGCCAAGACTCTTATCTACGCAACCATTTACGGTGGTGGTCCTGATCGGATTGCAGGGATTGTTGGTCAGCCCGTAGCAGTTGGAAAGCAGCTACTTAATGGATTCTTCAAGGCTATTCCTGCTCTCAAGAAACTGATCAATAAGTGTAAGAAGACCTTAAAGGATGTCGGATACTTGCGCGGACTTGACGGTAGACCTTTGTACCCTCGGTCCCCCCATGCTGCACTCAATGTTGTTCTTCAGTCTGCTGCTGCACTTGTAATGAAGAGAGCAACCGTTCTCTTTACGCAGAAGGCGTACGATGCAGGGTATGAGAATGACATCAAACAAGTTCTTCATGTACATGATGAACTTCAGGCACTTGTTTCTGCGGAGGATGATGAAGAAGTCCTCACCTTTGCAGAAGATGCTGTCGTCTCTGCAATGACACTTGCAGGTGAATACTACGAAATACGAATCCCGGTTACGGGAGAAGCAAAGTTTGGAACTGATTGGAGTTTAACCCACTAATGTCTAGCCCTCACAAAGACATCTGCCCTCCACAGCAAGGAGTGCATCCCCCTTTTCTCCAGTACATCAAGCCACTTGAAAAGGTAGGTACAGGACATCATGCAGTTGTCCTGATTGATGCGGACATTCTGGTGTACCAAGCTTGTTCTGGTCTGGAGATTGAAGTCCTCTTAGGGAACAGTCTCACCTATGTGAGTGACTTCCATTCTATCTTGGTGTGCATAGATGATATGCTGCAAGACATGGTGGACAACATGACTGTTCACTTCAGTCATGTCATACCTGCTGGCACACGAGTTCATCTTGTGTTCTGCTTCAGTGACAACAAGCAGACAAGCATTAGGAAGGAGCTATGTCCTACCTACAAAGGAACGAGACAGTCAGTAAGGAAGAAACCACTCGGCTACTTCCATGTGTTGGACCACCTAACAGGGACGGGACCAGTCTTCAACCCCAGGCTGTACGATACATTCCATGGAACCTTAGCGAAGATGGAAGGAGACGATGTACTTGGCATCCTTGCCACTTCCATGATAAACAGTCAACTGAAGAACACTTCAGTATTCGTCGCCACTGAGGACAAAGACTTGCTTACTCTTGCTTTACCCGTCGAACAGATGGACATGAGAGGAAGACCAAGAAGCTCAGCCTTGAAGGAGTTGGCTGGTAAGCACAATCTTCCTTTGCCGTTCTCTCCCATGCTCTTCCATATGATTCAAACAGTCATGGGAGACAGGACAGACGGCTACGCTGGTTTCCGTGGGTACGGAGAAGTGAAGACTCTCAAGTTCTTGTCCAACGCTTACGCTGAGTACGCTGGAAATGCCTTTGACTTCACAAAGAACAACGCATGGAAGGATTGGTACGAGTTCATGTGGAACAAGATCTACTTGTTAGGTGCTGACATTGGAATGACTGAGGAGGAGATTACACTCCAAGCTCGGTTAGCTTGGATCACTCAACATGGGATTCAGCCTGACCAGTGGACAGTTGAGAATGCAGCCACAGCCATTGAGTGTGCGGGAGGGCTAGAGATGGATATCTATCGCTTTGTCGAAGCGAATACTCTGCTTAAGGATTGATCGGACCTCTCACAATGACTGAAACTGATAAAGAACACAAAGTCCCTGACTTGTCTTTTGCTCTTATCGAATGGTTGGAAGACATCTACCCTGAAGTGGTGTGTAATCCAGAGAGCGATTCTGATAGGAAAGTGTGGTTCAAGTTAGGGCAGCGGCAGGTGGTCCAGAAGATCATCAGTGAGTTCAAAGCTCAACAAGATAAGGACATCATTTAATGTGTAACGCTCCGACAGGCAAAGCCCATCAACCAAGCGAGAAACAACGAGCCATGCACAAAGCGCGGTTTGATGGTGTACGCGCAGAGTACAAGAAGAACCCATGGGACAACGACATGAAGGTGAGTCCTGACAAGATGGAGCAGACTCACAACGACCTGCCGATGTCCGATATGCTTGCTAGGATGTCAGGTCTGACACATGAAGAGTTCATGGCCAGTGCGCCCAGGAAGTACATCGTAGGTCCGAACAAGACTATTAGCCGTAGGCATGGCTCATTCACTCAGGTGAGTACCAGGACCATCAATCCTGAGTACACAAAATGGCTAAGGAAACAGCAGATGATGCTCCGACTACGGATGTCCACAGGAATGCGACTATCCACAGGCCCGATCTAAGATGTGCAAACCTCCAAAGATCAATATCCCACCTCCTCCACCTCCAGTGGATGTTGAGGCTTTGAAGGCTGAGTTGAGAGCAGACCTACCTGATGTGGATGCTGCTCAACTCCGCAAGTCAAAGACTGCTCCTGTCGTTCAGAACAGGAACCTGATGAAACGCAGAGGCTTAGGCATCAGTAAGCTACGACGGTAATGGACTTTTCACATTCAAATGCTGCTTCTGACTACGAGTCCCTAACTAAGGACAGGCAGACCTATCTTGATCGTGCGCGTGACTGTGCGCTGCTGACCATCCCTCGGATCTTTCCGAAGGAAGGACACAACCAAGACACTGAGATCATCACTCCGTACAACTCAGTTGGTTCTCGGGGCATCAACAACTTGGCTTCGTCCATGTTGCTCAGTCTGCTGCCTCCACAGTCCAGCCCGTTCTTCCGTCTCGTCACTGATGAGTCGTACCTCCAGTCTCTTCCTCCCGAGGATCGACAGACTGTTGAGGATGAGCTAGATGTCGTCTACTCTGACCTTGAACGAAAGGTCATGCGGAAGATTGAAGTCTCAAACTTCCGACCTCAAGTGTTTGAAGGACTGAAGCAACTCCTGATTGGAGGCAATGCTCTGTTCCACCTAGAGAATGAAGGAACTCTCAGGCACATTCATCTTGAGCATTACGCACTCAAACGAGATCCTTCTGGAAACCTTCTTCACCTGATTGTCAAAGAGACAATCGCTCTTGACGCATTGCCGGAAGATCTCGTTGCTGCGATTGACCCTGTTGAACTGGAGAAGAAGAAAGCAGATGCGGAAGTTGATCTCTACACGGAAGCCAAGCTCAATGCAGAAGGGAAGTTTCGTGTCGTTCAATCAGCGTTCGGTAAAGAGATTCCAGGAACGGACTCTCTCTACAAACCTCAAGACCTCCCCTTTCTTCCCATCAGCCTCTACCTCATCATGGGTGAGAGCTATGGTCGTAGTCTCGTTGAGGAGTATTTCGGAGATCTCCACAGCCTAGAGGCTCTGTCTCAATCACTGGTTGAGTTCTCTGCTGCTGCTTCAAAGATCCTGTTCATGGTGTCTGCCAACGGCACGACTCGGAAGACAGACCTAGCGAACAAGCCATCAGGATCCATCGTCACAGGTAATGCTGCTGATGTCACTGTCTTGCAGATGGAGAAGTTTGCTGACTTCCGCATCACGAAGGAGACAGTTGATTCCATCCAGCAACGGATGAATCATGTGTTCCTGCTGACTACGGACATGATCCGTAACGCAGAACGAGTCACTGCTGAAGAAGTGAGACTCACTCAGCAGCAGATTGAGAAGCAGCATGGTGCAGCATATGCCATGCTTGCTGTCACCTTCCAGCTACCTCTGGTCAGGATGCTGCTCCGTCGTATGACTGCTGACCAGGAGCTACCTGCACTGCCAGACAAGATCGTTGAACCAATGATCGTCACTGGTGTGGATGCCATGGGACGAGGCAACGACCTCAACAAGCTGGATGCTTTCGTTGGTGGACTGCATCAGGTTTTGACTCCTGAAGTAGCTAACCAACGCATCAACATCGGTGAGTACATGAAGCGTCGTGCTGCTGCTCTAGGCATCGACCACAAGAACCTTGTCGTCACCGACGAAGAGCTACAACAGCGTCAAGCTGAGCAACAACAAGCAGCCATGGCGAACACTGCTGCTGGACCTGTTGCCAAGGAAGCAGCTAATGCTGCATTCCAACCCCCTCCTGAATCTGCTTAAACATGGAACGAGTTGAACTAGATACCAGTATCAATGAAGGTGCTGAGATTCCCCCAACGAACGAAGGCGAACCTAACACGGACGAATCTCGTCCTGATTGGCTACCTAAGAAGTTCAAGTC